>Ga0326512_10001663_pt1 | contig 16867 bp, 12 predicted proteins | sample 1_2617_0518_D_FD_203652 | JGI IMG/M metagenome (GOLD analysis project Ga0326512, IMG submission 203652) | Bovine rumen microbial communities from UC Davis, California, United States - 1_2617_0518 | ecosystem: Host-associated > Mammals > Digestive system > Stomach > Rumen | place: USA... | reverse complement strand
CCGAAGAACCACCCGAGGGCCGGGTCCGTAAATGGGGGCGAAGGAGCATCGCCTTTGTCGCGGTCGCTCCAGACGATGACGTCGAATTGTTTCATTAGAAGCCTACGCGGAGGCCAATACGGTGTTCGAATCCGAGGCCTTGGGCCAGGTAAGAAAACGAGTAGTCCAGCGAGAACAGGCTGCTGGAATAGCCGAGGCCGCCGCTCAACATGCGTGCTTCGTTCGATTCGCTAGGACGGCTGTCCGACGAGGCCAGTTCCTTGAAGTCGCGAACGAGGTCCAGCCAGGCGCGTGTAAAACCGGCGCGGATGGAAAAATAGCTGCCCAGGGCGTATTCGGCACCGAGATTGAGGGTCGCCTCGGCGAACCGAGGAAAGTCGTTGTCGACGTACAACGTCAGGCGGCGGACGCTCTGCGGGCGGAAATAGCCGGCGACGGAGATGACTTGCGACATGGGGTAATGGTCGTTTTCGTCGTCGTCCACGTAGTCGCGTAAGATGCAGCCCATGTCACGGGCGGTCAAGGCGAGACCGAAAATCTTGCTGGCGGACTGCCAGGCGATACCCCAGTCGAACGCGAGTCCAAAAGCGGTGCGGTCGCCTTCTTCTTCGGCGAGACGGTCGCTTGCGAACTTGATGGTCGTACCGAATTGGAAATGCTTTAATGGGAAGGCGACTGTCGCCGTAACGAGCTGGCTGAACGGCTCGTAGTCTACGCCGGTGGATTCTCCGAATTCGTCATAGCCTTCGATGGTCCCGTAGTCGAGCCAGTTGTAGCTAATCTGGTAAAGGAGGGTATTGAAGTGCGTCGTGTACGAAATAGTCCCCTGGTTGTCGGCGAATTCGCCGGTCTGCCAGTGCATGGAGGCAATACGGTCGGTTCCTTCGGGGAGCTTGAGTGCTGCCGGGTTCAACTGCGTAATGGAAGGGTCGGTACTCGGATTTGCCGCTGCGGATTTTTCGAGGGCGGCGTTACGCGGGCTGTCGAATGTACGCATAAAGGAAAAAACTTCCTGGCCGGCGTCGCCATGATCGAAGAACGCCAAAGCGTTTGCTGGAGCGAGCAAAGCTACGGCAATGAGGGCTGACAATTTCCCTGTAAAATTCATAGCCCATAATTTACAAAAGAAAAGACAAAAAAGTGTAATATGCCTTTACAAAAGGAGCCAAGTTTGGTATATTTGGGTCGCTCGGGCTACTAGCTCAGTTGGTAGAGCAACGCCCTTTTAAGGCGTGGGTCGAAGGTTCGAGCCCTTCGTAGCTCAGTGAAAGACCGGTTCCGATAACTCGGAGCCGGTTTTTTATTTTGCCCCTGCCATCTTGTGCGCCGCGCTAAATTCGCGCTATATTCTATCTTTACTCCATATGGAAACTTTGCAAGAATTTCTCCGGGATTCGCTCTCCGGCTCGTTGTCGGCGTTTGCGAACGTGGGGAAGGAGCCCCTCCATGTCTGTGGCGCGTCGATACCGATGGCCTCGATGATGGTGGCGGGTCGCTTTTTCGATACTCCCGAAAATATTCTTGTCGTGGCGAAGGATTACAAGAGCGCCGAGGCCTGGATTGAAAACCTCCAGGGGCTGGTCGGCGAAGAAAACGTCCTTTTTTACCCTTCCATCGGCTTAAAACCGTACGAGCAGAAGGTCCCGTTCGAAGGGGTCCTGGAAGAACGCCTCAAGTTTTTTGAACGGGCGGCCGACCGCGGGAACGTCCGCATTGCGGTCTGCCCCCTGGATGCCCTTTTGATGAAACTCCCGGAACCGGGAACCGTGCAGAAACAGTTCCGGATGGTCAAGGTGGGGGATGTATTTGACCCCGCTTCGCTTCGACCGTGGCTCCTGGATCACGGCTTTAACGAACAGCCCATGGTGAGCGGTGTCGGGGAATTCTCCATCCGTGGCTGTATCGTTGACATCAACTGCTTCCTCTATACCCATCCGATCCGTATCGAGTTCTATGGCGACGAGGTGGAATCCATCCGCACGTTCGACATCTTTACGCAGCGTTCGATCGAGAAGATGGACCGCGTGAATATTTACCCCATGGGCGAATTCTGCCTTCCGGTGGAACAGACGGCCAAGATGGGCGGTGATTTGGCGGGGCTCTGGTGGAAGCGTTCCGATTACCAGAACCTTTCTTGCTCGCTGCTCGACTACCTGCCGGATTGTTCGCTTGTTTTCGAGAATCTATCGGAGCTTTCGGAAAAGGCGTCGAAGCTGTTTTTGGCCTATGGCGATGCCTACGACAATTTGGGCGGCGCGACCTCCGGTGATGCGGCCCCGTCCAAGATCTGGTGGAACATGGGGGAACTTTCGAGGCTGTTCCCGGGGCGCGCGAGCCTGGATATGACGGGGGCGACAGCCGATGCGAACGGTTGGATGAACGTGACCCTCAGGCCGCAGGATTTCTCGAGTACGGGGACGGATGCCGTCGCGAAGCAGATTGAAGATTTTGCCGCGTTGGGCGGGCGCGTTTACGTAGTGGCCCCGACTCCTGGCGCGCTTTCGCGTTTGCGCCACGTTTTTGAATACCTGCCGGTCGAGGATTATTTTGTCGGGAACCTGACGGAAGGCTTCTGGCTGGAAGACGACAATATCGCCTTCTTGACGGAGACGCGCATTTTCAACAGGCATGCGAATAAGCATCGCAAGCGCCAAATTGCGGGCTCGGTGGCGAGCGCGCTGATGGTAGAATCGCTTTCCCGCGGTGATTACGTCGCCCACGAAGATCACGGTGTAGGCCGTTACCTCGGGCTGGTACGTGTGAACGTCAACGGCGGTATGGTGGACTGCGCCTTGCTGGAATATGCGGGCGGGGACCGTCTCAAGTTCCCCGTTTCGGACCTGCAGAAAATTGACCGCCTGAATCCTTCCGAAGACAAGATTCCCGTGCTCGACAAGCTCGGTGGCAAGAACTGGGAAAACCTCAAGAAGCGCATCAAGAAAAAGGTGGTGCAGATCGCGAGGGAACTCGTGGAGCTGTACGCCAAGCGCGAGTTGGTGGAAGGGTTCGGTTTCCCGCCGAACTACAAGATGCAGCAGGAATTCGATGAGGCCTTCGAGTACGAACCGACTCCGGACCAGGTGAAGGCAACCGCCGATATCATGCGCGATATGGAAGCCCGCCGCCCGATGGACCGCCTGGTATGCGGTGACGTGGGCTTTGGCAAGACGGAAGTTGCCATGCGTGCGGCCTTCAAGTGCGTGAGTGCCAAAAAGCAGGTGGCCATCTTGGTGCCGACAACGATTCTGGCCGCCCAGCATTACGAAAACTTCAAGGAACGTTTTGCTTCGTTCCCCGTGAATATCGCGCTCGTGAACCGTTACAAGACTCCCAAGGAAAAGAAGGAAGTCTTCAAGCAGGTGAGCGAAGGGAAGGTGGACATCGTCATCGGGACTCACGCCCTGCTGAGCGAAAAGAACCAGTTCAAGGATTTGGGCCTGCTCATTATCGACGAAGAGCAGAAATTCGGTGTGAAGCAGAAAGAAAAACTGCGCGAGTTCCGCCTGGCGGTAGATACCATCAGCATGAGCGCCACGCCCATCCCGCGCTCGCTACAGCTGAGCATGACGGGCGTCCGCGACATCTCGCTCATCAATACGCCCCCGATGAACCGCCTGCCCGTAGAGACAAAGCTTCTCAAGCGCGACGATGTCGTGCTCGCGGCCGCGGTAGAAGACGAACTTTCCCGTGGGGGCCAGGTCTTTATCGTGAACGACCGCGTCCAGAGCATCAATATGCTCGCCGAAGATGTGGAAAGCTGGGTGCCCAACGCCCGCGTCGCCGTGGCCCACGGCCAGATGGAAGACCGCGAACTGGAACGCGTGATGAATGCCTTCCTCGCTAAGGATTTCGACGTGCTGGTGAGTACGAGCATTATCGAATCGGGCCTCGACGTGCCGAACGCGAATACGATTATCATCATGAACGCGCACCATTTTGGCATCAGCCAGCTGTACCAGATGCGCGGTCGCGTCGGCCGCAGTGACGTTTTGGCGAAGGCCTACCTCGTCGTGCCTGCCCATGGGGAAATCTCGGCGGAATCCATGCGCCGCCTAAAAGCGCTGGAGCAGTACACCGACCTCGGGAGCGGCTACCAGCTGGCCATGCGCGATTTGGACATTCGCGGGGCAGGGAACCTGCTCGGCGAAGAACAGCACGGCTTTATTGCCGAAGTCGGCTTCGAAACGTACATCCGGATGGTTCGCGAGGCTGTGGAACAGCTTCGCGGCGCTCCGACGGACAAGCCTATCCAGCCGAGGATAGAACTCGGCGTCGACGCCTACCTGCCGGAAGACTACATCCAGGACGGCCTGACCCGCATCTCGCTTTACCAGAGGATTGCCCGTATCGCTTCGACGGCCGAAGTGGAAAGTATCTTGCAGGAACTCGAGGACCGCTTTGGGCCTGTCCCCACGCCGGCGAAGATGTTGATGAAGGTCTCGGAAATTAGCCTTTTGGCCGGCCGGATGCGCGTACAGGGGCTGCAACAGCGCAAGGGCCTGTTGGCGGTGACATTTGCGGAATACCCGCCGCCGGACCCGCGCGAACTGCTCGCGATGTGCCCGGCTTCGCCTTACCCGATGCGCCTTTTGAACGTAACGCCTGTCCAGGCGGTCATCGAACTTTCGACGGTAGACTCCGAACAGGTCGCCGAAAGGACTCTGGAATGTTTCAGGGTTTTCTCCAAGTAAGTTCTTTTTGCTATTTTATACCCGTAAGTTTTTAATAAAGGAAGTACAAGATGAAATCTCAGTTTATCGTGCTAGGAGCCTGCGCGCTCGCCTTGATTGCCTGTAATTCGCAAGATTCCAAGCCTGCGGCGATTAGTGCCAATTCTACGGATGATCAGAAGTTTGCCTATATGATCGGTACCCAGTTTGGAACCCAGAACTTTACAGTCGTTCCGGTTCAGTCTGGTGAACACATTGACCAGGATTGCCTTATCCAGGCCATCTTTGACAATGTCAAGGCCAACAAGGATACGACCTTCAAGATCCAGCTTCCTGTCGATTCTCTGAGCGCACTTGCCGGCCGTTACAACATCAAGGCCCGTAACCGTATGAGCAAGGCCCAGCCGGATAGCGCTGCCGTGGCTTCTTTCGAAGGAAGTCAGGAAAAGTACCGTGCCTATGTGGACTCCGTCTTGAAGTCTTTCCCGATTGAACCCGAAGCCCCTGTGACCGGCCAGCCGGTTGTCTTGGGTGAAAATCCGACTGAAAACCAGAAGTTCTCTTACCTCCTGGGTATGCAGATCAGTAACCAGCTCATCAATATCGGTGCCCAGTTCCAGACTGAATTTGACGCTGAATACTTTGTGCTCGGTATCAAGGACGCTGCCGCCAAGGTACGCGATTCCAACTTCGTGATGCCCCTGCCCGAAGATACCCTCAAGGCTGTCGGCGTACGTTACAACGAAAAGATGAAGGTCCTCCGCGAAGAAGCCATGAAGAAGGCCCAGGAAGAAGAAGCCAAGCTCAAGGAAGCCGTTGCCGGTCTGCGTGGCGATACGCTTCCGAACGGTATGCCCGTGAAGATGAACTTCAAGGTGAAGGTGACTGGCATTTCGACGAAGGATGAAAACCTCGAAGCCTATGCCGGCAAGCCGCTCCTGATTTCTTATTTCTCTGCCACTTGCGGCCACTGCGCCCACGCTGCTCCGCAGGTTGTGGAAATGGCCAAGGAATTTGTGCCGAAGGGCCTCACTGCCGTGACGGTCTTCAGCGGTGGCAACAACAAGCCGGGCATCCGCAAGTTCACGGATAACGCCGGTTACGATGATAACGAGAAGGTCGTCTGGGATGAATCCCGCCAGTTCGGTGAACTCTACAGCGATGGATACGTTCCGAAGATCTACCTCGTGAACCCGGATGGCACCTACAAGCAGTATGCCGCCTTCGAGAAGGAAAAGGAAGACCTGAAGAGGGAAATCGCCGAACTCCTCGATGGAAAGAACGTGGAATGGAAGGTTGAGCCCCCGGCTCCGGCAACCGTTGATACGTTGAAGCCCGCTGCTGCCCCGGCTCCGGCAACGAAGTAATTCGCAGATTGTCATCTATACTTTCACAATACGATGTAGTCGTCATCGGTGGCGGCCATGCCGGTATCGAGGCGACCCATGCTGCCTGGAAATTAGGCGTAAAGACCGCTATGCTCACGATGGATATCAACGCCATCGGACGCATGAGCTGTAACCCCGCCGTAGGGGGTGTTGCCAAGGGGCAGATCGTCCGCGACATCGATGCCATCGGTGGCCTGATGGGCCTTTTGACCGATAAGGCGGGAATCCAGTTCCGCATGCTCAATATGAGCAAGGGACCTGCCGTATGGGGCCCGCGCGCCCAGTGCGACATGAAGTATTACAGTGAGGTGGCCCGCGAGGTCATTACGAACCTTCCCGGACTCTCTGTAATCCAGGGGGAACTCGCTTCGTTCGAACGCATGCCCGACGGCCGCCTGGAACTCACGCTATTGAACGGCGATCGGTATGTGACGCGTTCCCTCGTGATTACGAGCGGGACCTTCCTTGCTTCCAAGATGTTCACCGGGCTTGAAACGAGCATCGGCGGGCGCGTGGGGGAACCGAGTGCGGACAAACTTTCGGAATGCCTTGCCCGTGAAGGGATTGCGTTGCGTCGTCTCAAGACGGGAACGCCCAGCAGGCTTGACCCGGACACAATCGATTTTAACGAATGCGACGTGCAGCACGGCGACGATGCTCCGTGGCCGATGAGTGACCGCCATTTGGCGGAAACTGTCCCTGGCCGCGATGCGGACTATTTCTGGGGCGACCAAACGAACAAGTTTATACGCAACGATTGCGTTTGCTGGATTACGCGCACGAACCTCAAGACGCACGAGATATTGAGGAGCGGTTTCAAGGATAGCCCGATGTTCAGCGGGCGCATCCACGGAAAGGGGCCGCGCTACTGCCCGAGTATCGAAGACAAGATCAACCGGTTCGGTGACCGGGATGGCCATCAGCTTTTCCTTGAACCGGAACAGGCGGACATCGGTCGCGTCTATATCAATGGTTTCAGTTCGAGCCTTCCGGCCGACATCCAGCTTGCGGCCATCCACACGATTCCGGGGCTTACCCGCGCGAAGGTCTTGCAGATCGGCTACGCGGTGGAGTACGATTCCGTCGACGCCACGCAGCTCTACCCGACGTTCGAAAGCAAGAAGGTTCCGGGACTCTACTTCGCGGGCCAGGTCTGCGGTACGAGCGGTTACGAAGAGGCTGCAGGCCAAGGACTCTTGGCGGGCATCAACGCGGCTCTGAAAATAAAGGGGGAGGGCCCCTTTATTTTAGGTCGTTCCGACAGTTACCTGGGGGTAATGGCGGACGACCTGTCGAACATCCTGCTCGACGAGCCTTACAGGATGTTCACGAGCCGCGCCGAATACAGGCTGTTCTTGCGCAGCGACAATGCCGAGATGCGCCTCAAGGAACGCGCCCACGACATCGGGATGATTTCGGACAGCGACTACGAAGATTGGAAGCGTCGCTGCGGTTTGATGGACGCCGCCCGGACCCGCATGGTCGAGGAATCTGCCACGCCCGAACAGGCGAACGAGATTCTCGCTCCGGGTGGCCAGGCGCTTGCTACCGAACGCACCCGCTGGATCAATGTGTTCCGCCGTCCCGGTATCGACCCCGAGGCGTTCTTCAAGGTCGCCCTGCCCGGCATGCCGCTGTGCCGTCGCGACCAGTGGTACATGTATGCCCAGGAACTCTATGCCGGATTCTTCGACCGCCAGGAACGGGAAATCGTAGAGCAGAAGAAGATGGAATCCGTCAAGCTTCCTGCCGATATGGATTTTATGCAGGTGACCGCCATCAGTATCGAAAGCCGCCAGCGTCTGAACGCTCACAAGCCGCTTACGCTGGGCCAGGCAAGCCGTATCCCTGGTGTTCGCCCCGCCGATATCACCGTCCTTGCGCATTGGCTGGAGAACAGAACCGCTCCGACTTGATATTTTTGTCAAAAATTACTATCTTTGGGCGCGTCTATTAATCATTTTCCAAGAGGTATATTATGGCAGAAGAAACAGAAGTCAAATCCACTGAAGAAGTCAAGCCTCAGGAACCGAAATCTACAGAAAAATCCCAAGAAAAGAAGGCTCCGGCCAAGAAAAAGCGCCCCGTGAACGCCAAGCGCAAGGCTGGCGCCCCCGCTGCTAAGAAGCCGGCAACTTTTAGTGATTCCCTGGAAGAACGTTTCCCCGCCCTCGCCGCAAAGCTCAAGAAGCACATCGAAGACGGTATCAAGCAGAAGATCAAGGAAGCCCAGAACGACCCGAAGGTCAAGGCTGCTTCCAAGAAATTCGCTGCTGATAAGTAAAACTCCTTAATGATTTGAAAACGCTCCACTTCGGGTGGGGCGTTTTTTTTGTGCTCCGGAATTGATTTTTCTAAATTTGTGCCCATGATCAGCATTACCAAGCTCCTGATGGATACGCCGAACTACGGTGACCAGCTGCGTTACGAACCGCGCGCCCACGAATGCAAGAACGGTGTGGCACCCGGTCGCGGCCCTGTGGTGGTGTGGAACTGCACCAAGACCTGTAACCTGAGCTGTGTACATTGTTACGCCCGTTCCGAGGCCATCAAGTACCAGAACGAACTTTCTCACGAAGAGGGAATCGCCCTCATTGACCAGCTGGCCGCTTTCAACGTGCCGGTCCTTTTGTTCAGCGGTGGCGAACCGCTCTTGCGTCCGGACTTCTTTGAACTTGCGAACTATGCGGCAAGCAAGGGAATCCGCCCGACCATCAGCACGAACGGCACTTGCATCACCGAAGATGTCGCCAAGAAACTCAAGGACATGGGCGTAGGCTACGTGGGCATCAGCTTGGACGGCTGCGAAGCGACGCACGACAAGTTCCGTGGCAAGGAGGGCGCCTACAGGCTTGCTCTCCGCGGTATCCGCAACTGCGTGGCGACCGGCCAGAAGGTGGGACTCCGCTTTACGATTACGCGCTATAACGTGCAGGACCTGAACGCGATTTTCGACTTGCTCGAAAGCGAGAATATTGACCGCGTGTGCTTCTATCACTTGGTTTACAGCGGGCGCGGTTCCGCGATGGTCGAAAACGACTTGAACCACGAAGAAAGCCGCAAGGCGATGGACTTGATTATCGACCGCACGCTCGACTTCAAGAAGCGCGGCATCGACAAGGAAATCCTGACGGTGGACAACCATGCCGACGCCGTCTATTTGTATTTGCGCATGAAGCGCGAAGACCCGGCCCGTGCAGCTAAGGTGCTGGAACTTATCCAGCGTAACGGTGGCAACCGCAGCGGCATGGCGTTCGGCAACATCGACAGCATCGGGAACGTTCACCCCGACCAGTTCACGCAGTACATCACGCTCGGCAACGTGCGTGAACGCAGCTTCGGCGAAATCTGGAGCGACGAATCCAACCCGATTATGGCGGGCCTCAAGAACCGCAAGCCGATTTTGAAGGGACGCTGCCCCAAGTGCGCCTACCTGAACCTTTGCAACGGCAACTTCCGCACCCGTGCCGAGGCCGTGACCGGCGACTTCTGGGAACAGGACCCCGCTTGCTACCTGACCGACGAGGAGATTAATGGATAATTGATAATGGATGATGTGAAATTATCAATTATCAATCATCAATTATCAATCAGTTTTTCACTTCTCACTTCACATTGAATATGACTGCGCTTGAACAGCATCTTCTCGACACCATCCAGGACGCCTTCCCACTGGAGGAGCGCCCTTACCAGGTGCTTGCGGACATGTTGAACGCACGGGGCGAGGCCGTCACGGAACTGGCGGTCTTTGAAGCGGTTGAGAACCTGCGCACTTCAGGCGTTATCCGCCGCATCGGTGGCGTGTACGATTCCAAGGCGCTCGGTTTTATTTCAAGACTCTGTGCGGGCAAGGTGCCGACGGTCGCGACTGGCGCTGCAGACGACTCCGCCCTCGATAAGTTCGCTGCTGCGGTGAACGTGGTCCCGGCTATCACGCATAACTACGTCCGCTCCCACGAATACAACGTGTGGTTTACCGTCATCGCCGAGTCCGAAGATGAAATCCGCAAGGTTGTGGACGGCCTTTGCGCAAGCACGGACCTGCACGACGTGCATATTCTCTCCGCGACAAAGAAGTTCAAGATAAACACGGTGATGGGGGGCGCTGGCGCGCCAGTAGACAGTGGTGTCATCCTGAGCGGAGGGCGTAGCCCGAAGTCGAAGGATCTAGGCCCGAGGTCTACACAAATCCTCGCTTTGTCCTCTTCCGACCGCGCCCGCATTCGCATTGCCTGTACCGATATCCCGCACACGCTCACGCCTTTCAAGGACTGGGGTGTTTCTAACGAGGAACTCCGAGACGATCTCGCCCAAAAGAGAATGCGCCGCTTCGGGGCTATCCTCCGCCATCAAGACGCCGGTTTCGCGCACAATGCGATGGTCTGCTTTGGTTTAGACGAGAGACGAGAAGCCTGCCCTGAGCCTGCCGAAGGGACGAGAGACGAGAGAGGAATTGTTCTCGCACAAAAGCCCTATATTTCCCATTGCTACGAACGCCCCGCCTTTGAAGGTTTCCCGTACACGCTATATGTCATGATGCATGCGCAGTCCGCTGCCGAACTCGAACAGCACATCAAGGAAGCCGCAGAGTCTATCGGCAATCCCGATTACGCTGTCCTCAATTCCGTACGCGAACTCAAGAAGACGAGCTTCGCCTTCTTCGTCTAAAAATCAATTCCAGGCCTGTAGGTAGATGCCCAGGCGATGCCCCGTCTCGAACCCGAAAAGCGTTCCCTTGTGGATTTCGTAGTTGAGGCCGATACCGAGGGGGAGGCCGAACAGGTTGAAATACCGCGAGGCGTCGAAACCGATTTTCATGCCGCGGTACTTGTCCTTCATCTTGCTGTAAGGCTTTGCGAGGTTCTTGTTTTCGGATTCCTCGAAGCGGGCCTGGTAAAGGAAGGCTTCCGAGAGCCTCCATCCCGTATGGAGCGAATCGTTCCAGCCGAGTTGCCACACGAAAGACGCCTTGAATCCGATTTCGTCTCCGGGCTTGTAGTTGTCTTCTTCGATGGACGAGTTGTACCGCAATGACGTTCCTACGATGAGGTCGCGCGAAATGCGTAAGATTGTGAACGGCTCCATGTTCATGCGGTGGAAGCGGTTCTGCTGCGAGCCGTCTCCCGGTGGCGTACGCCAGTTGAAATTCAGCCCGAAGTTCGGGAGGAAAAAGAACTTCGCGCCGACGTAGCTCTCGTTGAATCCGTTTACGTGCAGGTTGCAGTAGTTGTGGATGTAACCCTCGGTGGAGTATTCGTAACTGTAGCTTAAGAAACGGTAAGAAAAATCGGTGTAGATGCTGAACGCCTTGATGGGAGCGTATTCCAGCGATACGGCCATGTCGCCACTGTACACGTCGTCATCGAGTTCCGCGACTCCCAGGACTTGAATGCGCGTGGCCGGCGTTTCGACAGGGCGCAGCAGTTCCGCTCCCCATGCGACAAGGGGGCTCAGGGCAAATACGATCCAGGGCGCGATTCTCATGTCGTCATAAATATATGAATTTCTGCGTAACTTTTTTATTATATTCAAAAAAGTGATAATATGAGAATTTGTCTGCCAAGATTCCTGGTCCTTGCGGCGCTCCTCCTGGGGGGCTGTTTTTGGGAAACTCCCGAAAGCGATCCGGACTACCTGATGCTCGACGATTCCCGTTACCCGTATGCAGGTCTCCCGCGCGTTGTCATCGAGACGGAAGATTTTAGGGAAATACGTGACCGGGAGACGGAATTCAGTTCATACTTCCAGATATACGGGGATACGGTTCCCGAAACGGATGTCCTGAAACTGACCGTCCGTGGCCGTGGCAATTCCAGTTTCAAGATGCCCAAGTACGGCATGAAGCTTGAGTTCGATGATAAAGTTTCTTTACTCGGAATGCCGAAAAGCCGTGACTGGGCGCTGATAGCGAATTTTGGTGACAAGACGCACCTGCGCAATTACATGATGACGCGCCTTTCGGAATGGCTGGGCGCGAAGTTTACGCCCAAGATGCAGTTCGTGGAACTCTATTTGAACCGCAAGTACATGGGGCTTTACCTGCTCGCCGAAACGGTGAAGGTCGCCAAGAACCGCGTGAACATCGCGGAAAACGATTCGTCCTTCCTGTTCGAGAGGGAAGGCTCCAAGAAGCTCGACCCGCCCTACGTGACTTCGAATGGCGGAAACTCCTTCCATATCAAGTCCCCCAAGAACCTTTCGGAATCATCGAAGAAGATGCTGCTGGACCACTTGAACGATGTCGAGCATTTCCTTTCCACGTTGATATGGAACTCGGACAACCATATCGAGAAGTGGTTTGATTTGGACGATTACCTGCTCTATTACTGGGTTCAGGAATACTCGAAGAACGAAGATGGCAATTTTTCGCGAAGCATCTTCATGACGTGGGAGAAGGGGGGAACCATCCATTTTGGCCCGCTTTGGGATTTCGACCTTGCCTTCGGTAATGAATCGTATGAAGAAAACCAGGGGCCGGACGACTGGTATATCCGCCGTTACCGCTGGAACCGGCTCATTTTCAAGGATTCGGTCGTTCAACACCGGGCCCGTTCGTATTGGAAAGATCACCGCCGCGAATTCAAGGCGCTGATTGACAGCATCCCCGTATACGAAAAAATCATCCGGAAGGCTATCGATAACGAGTACCGGCGCTGGCCAGTCCTTCAGAACAAGGAAAATTGGGCGCTCAAGGCCCCCTACGACACCTACCGGGAGGCGGTAGATGCCATGAAAGACTGGATGAAAAAGCGATATAAGTGGATTGAAGAGAATTAAAATGCTTTTTTTAATACTATTTTATGAATAGAATTTTTCTAAGGATAATCCCATGATTTGGAATCGTCTGTTCTTTTTTGTATTGATTGCCGTTTCGTTTGTTTTTTCACAGACGGCACAACCTGCGGCGGCGGAGTCCCTGAAGCCCGAACAAGCACAGCCGGCCAGTGCGTTGCAGCCGGCGGCGGAGGCTCAGCCCCAGGCGGCCAATACGATGCAGCAGGAGGCCCCAAAGCCCATCGGCACCGACAGCTCTGCGACGATTTCCGTGTTCATCAAGAGTTCCGAAGATATCCGTGCCTTGCGTGACGACTTGAAAACCTTGCAGACCATGGCCGGCGGCTCCAATGCCGGGGTCGATTCCCTCTTGAAGCGTGCGAACTATATTGCCGAGATGAACGACCGATGTGCCTCAGTCTCGATCAACGAAGTCCTGGATACGACTTGCGGACACTTCTATGAAGTTGAACTACCCGCCTTCGAAAACAAGTATATGGAATTGACTGGGGAAATCCGCCTGGGATCGATGCATATGGCCACGAACCTGCAGGAAAGAATCCACCAGTTGGCGAGCTGTACTGACGCCTTGACGAGCATCATTGTCAGCCGCGACCAGCTGTTGCGCCTCCAGGGCAACATGTATTTGGAACCGATTAACTTCGAAGGTGATTTTGACGCCGAGTTCCGCTTTTCTCTCGGTTACGACCCGGCCAAGCTGAACCAGCAGCAGCGCCTCGCCAACCTCTGGATTGAAAAGTGCGGCGGGATTATCTTGCGCCAGACCGGTGAGGAATTCGCCCCGGTTTTCATCGCCTCGCTCAAGGCGAAGAACGACTCTCTGAGAAAGTCCGGCTCCAACGTGAAACTCATGGTCAACAAGAAGGTCTTGGGAATCCGCGTCGATATGCGCCGCCCCATGAAGGGTGCGTACTATCTGAACGGCGTCAGCCTGTTCGAAAAGACTCTGTCCGCAGACAAGGGTTCTTCTATCTTGAGGTTCGATATCAAGAACAAGAAGGCTATCTTGAACCAGCCGGCCGACGCGAACATCGAAACGTTCAAGGGCCGCCAGACGTTCACCAAGCTCAAGAAACCCGAAATGATTGGCCGCTGGGTTTGGGATTCCGAAAAGTTGCCGGAAGAAGTTGTCCAGGCAAGTCCGGATGAATCTGAAACGATGACGGCCGAAGACTCCCTTGCGTTGAAGAACGATGCCGCGGAACTGGAACAGGCCTTGCAGGAAGAACGCGACCGCGTTGATGCCTTGAAGAAGCAGAAGGCGGCGGAAGAAGCGGCTGCCAATGCGAAGGATGGCGAAAAAGGCAAATCCGGAATCCACTGGATCCCGCTCGCGATTTCGGCGGCGGTGCTTGTGGGCGGTGCTGCCGTGGCTGTGCTCTTTGATAACAAGGCGAAGAGTGAAAAGGAGGACTTTGACGACGAACTCGCACAGGGCGATGACAGTCAGTACTCCGAGCATAGCGACAATGCCAAGAAGTATCAGCGAAATAGATTGATTGGTATCGGTGCTGCGGCACTGGGTGGCGTGGGTGTCGTGCTTTCTTTTGTATTCTGAGGTAGGTATGAAAAAGTTTATCCTCTATATCTCGATCCCGCTTATGTTGGCCATGTTGGCCTGTACGGATTACAGCGGAGAAATTGAAAGCGCTTACGATGAGTTTAACGAATCCCTTAATGTTAATAATACGGGAATCCCTTGTGGTGATGTATGGTGTGGTCCCTTGAAAGACACGACTGCTCACATCGGGAAATCTGTTGGTAGTATTTATGCTTATGTTGATCATAATGATGGCGGAGTATCGAATTTTTTATGGTCTACAGGAGAAACGGGAGTGTTGACGTCATCTGCTATTGAATCAATGGACAAAACAATTTTTGGTATAGCGGGGAACTATGTCTTAGAAGAAAAGACTGTTAATGACGATGGCTATCTTGGCGTATCCTTTGATCTAGGGGGAATTCATAACCTTTGGGAATGGCCAGGGCTTTGTGTGGTGTATTATTCGACCTCTCCATTATGGCTTCAGGTTTATTTCCCGGATACGGAGAACAAAACGACGTATAATTGGGCTATGCCCCGTGCAAAACTGCCGGCTTCATCGGGAACGTATGAAGTTTACGATGTTGCATGGAGCAGTTTTGATTTCCCGAAATGGTCGAAATATAAAGGAACCAGTTTAGAGTATCCACTCTCGACGGCGGCTAAAATTGAATTGAAGTTTCAGACCGATTTGTCGGAATTTTCTGGAAATTTTGTTTTTTATTCCATCGGTCGTCACGGATCCTGCAAATAAGCGGGCTTGACAATCTTTTTTCTATCTTTGAGCCATGCGTAAATTCTATTGTTTGGTTATCGCGGTTGCCTTGATTGCCGGCTGTACAGATTCCTCGGATGGAAGCAGCAGTTCTATTACTGAGGTGGGTGATGCTCCCACGAATAGTTCTGTGGTTGATCTTTCTTCGAATAGTCTTTCTTCTTCAACCGAGTCTTCGGCAAGTATTTCTTCTTCATCGGTGCAGGAATCGTCGTCTTCTTACAGAAGGTGGATTACGAATCATCTTCTAGATGAATTGATAGACTTCGATGTCCCTGTTTGTAGATATTTTTCATGGTATGGGTATGCTCACGATACGGTTGTTGTCGGGTGCAATAATGATATTCCGGAGGAATCTCGATATTGGTTCCCGGTAGATGACAATTTCGATGGCGGAAAATCTAAAGTGATTTTCCATGACGGCATGGAGTACACAAAAGAAAACTATGTATCGATTATTGAAACCTGTGAGGGTTTCTGTGCAAATTTTGTACTGAATCAGGATACTTTGCCATATAAACCCTATGTCGGTGCGGCGTTCTATGTCGCTGGAACCGATGCTGATGGGCAACCTATTCTTGCTGATGTTTCTAGGGCAGGTGGGATTTGTATTACGTACACGAGTACGGCCTCAGCGGTCCTTGAACTTGGTTTCAATGATGAAATTGATGAAGCTATCGGTTACGATTACCCGTTCGTTTCCCTTCCGAAGAGTGAAACTGCTCAAGAAGTTTGCACTTCGTGGGCAGGCTTCAAACAGGCCGGTTGGGGCAAGGCCAAGGTCACGGGTGACGATGCGTCTTTAAATCTTTCGACAATCCGGTTCAAGATTCAACAGGCGGATAGTACGACTGGCTCGTTTAACGTAATTGCCGTCAGTGGCATCTCCTGTTGTGCCGAACCGCCACATTGATTTTTTCTATCTTTGAGCCATGCGCAAGATTTACATGGCCGGCATGAGCCACAAGGTGGCCGAAATTGCAATCCGCGAGAAGTTCTACATCCCGATGGATGTGAAGACGGATGCGCTCGGCCATTCGCCGTTTGACGAACTCCTGATTCTTGCGACGTGCAACCGCACCGAGGTCTACGTGGCCTCCGACCGCGAAATCGGCGAGGCGGAACTCGTGCGTTACGTATGTGGGCTGGCCCATCAGGAGTATGACGATTTCGCGAAGTTCTTCTATTTCAAGTCGGGCGAAGACGTAGTTCACCATGTGATGAACGTTTGCGCCGGGCTCGATTCCGTGGCGGTGGGCGAGGATCAGATTCTGCACCAGATGGGGCGCGCTTACGAGACGGCGCACCAGCTGCACGCTACGGGCAACAGCCTCAACAAGCTGTTCCAGGGGGCGATACACACCACCAAGCGCATCAAGACGGAAACGAACCTGAGCAAGCTCAGCTGCAATATCCCGTTCCTCGCGATGAAGCAGGTGCAGAAGACGTTCGACGACCTGGAAAACCGCACGGTCTATATCGTGGGCTTGGGCGAGATGGGCTCGCTGATGCTCAAGTACGTGCAAGAGAATACGACGAAGATTTTTGCGAGCAGCAGGACGTTTGCGAATGCCGAAAAGTATGCGGACGTGCTTACTCCCGTTCGGCTGGAAGACCGCTACAAGGTGCTCGGCAAGTGCGACGTGGTCATCCTGTGCAGCATCTGCCAGGAACCGCTTATTACGAAAGATGAATT
>Ga0326512_10001662_pt1 | contig 16870 bp, 35 predicted proteins | sample 1_2617_0518_D_FD_203652 | JGI IMG/M metagenome (GOLD analysis project Ga0326512, IMG submission 203652) | Bovine rumen microbial communities from UC Davis, California, United States - 1_2617_0518 | ecosystem: Host-associated > Mammals > Digestive system > Stomach > Rumen | place: USA... | reverse complement strand
CAGTCGGCGCGCACGGTCTCGCGGGAGACGCAGAGCTCTGCGGCAACCTCGCTCCACGTGTCGGCTAGGTCGATGTAGTACAGCTCCATGGCGATGGCCGCACGTTCGGACACGTTCGCCACGATGGCGGGCAAGAGGGCGAGCGCGTGTCCAACGACGGACTCAAGCTCGTCAAGCTGTGCGCGCTTGTCGGCTATCTGGCGGGTGAGGTCGGCTTGCCTGCGCATCGCCATGTCGGCTGTGGGGTCGGAAAGGCCGGAGCGCACCGACGCGCCGCCACCCGACACGTACCAGGTGACGCACTCGGCGTCCGCGTCGATGAGGGCAACCAGCTCGGCATGGACGCCCTCGATGGCCGCAGCGGACGAGCGGACGAAGCCCCAGAACTCAGCAGCGGTCATCAGCCAAGCGTCCCTTTCATGAACCACGTAACCACCCGCTCGCAAATGTCGCGGTACCCTGCCGCGTACTGCGCGAGCGTCAGGGCTTCGTCGCGGCAACCGTCGGCAATGAGCTGGTCAACGACATAGAGCATCGCTTGGTCGATGGTATTGTAGGAGTAGTAACGACCGCAGCGGCGCCACCTCGGCGTGTTGTCCTTGGCCTTGTGGTGGTCGCTCGCGTACCTGTGGCACAGCTCCCAGTTGCGTTCGTCGATGGGATACAGCTTCCAGTCCTCGGCGAGCAGCAAGCCGCCGGTTTCGATGTTGACGTTCTTAGGCATGTCTCATAACCCCCTAGGAATGTGTCTCTGCTTTCTAGCTGATTGGGTAGAAGCCGCGCAAGCGGACTTGGTGGGCAATTAGTCCATATCGGCGTCAAGCGCCCTCAAAACGGTAATCCAGCGATTGATGGTGCGCTGCGTGACGCCCGCCTTGCGCGCGGCGATGGCGGTGCCGTAGGACTCGGCGAGCGCGCAGAAGTGGCGCATCTCGGGCTCGGTCACCGTGCGCGGTCGCTTGGGGAAGTCCTCGCGGTGATTGCTTGCGACCTGCGAGATGTAGGCAGCCGTATAACCGATGGCGTCGCCGATTTCGCGCGCGGTGAAGCCATCGGCCCACATTCGCTTTGCGGTGAAGTACTCCTTCGTGGTCACTCCCGCACCTCCATCGTGTAGTCGTGAAAGGCTTCCCAGTCGGTGTCGATGATGCCCGTGTCGTACGCGTCCACGTTCATCAGCAGCCACAGCAGCGTGCCGAGCAGGCAGAGCGTGAGCACGTACCACAGCACCGCGTCGTTGAGGTCTTCGTGGTGAACCGCCTCGCATTCCGCCGCGACGGTGCCCACCGCGCAGAGCAGGAGGACGAGGAGCGCCCACTTCTCCGCGTTCACCATGCGCCCCAATCGTCGTCGTACTCGTCCTCTTCGTCCTCGTCGCCCCAGTGGTCGCGGCGCGGCTTCTCGCGGCTGATGGCCGCGAAGAACAAGCCGGCGACCGCGCCGATGATCGCGGCGAGGACAAACTCGTCGTGGAAGCTCATGTCAGCTCCTTCCCACACATCCTGCAATATCGGTCGTCCATCCCCACGGTCGCGCCGCACGCGGAGCACTCCGTATGGCCGATGGTGCCCCGCTCGTCCATCGTCACGCTTATGCGCTTGGCCGTCTCGCGCGGGAAGTAGCGGCGCGTCTCGTCCATCCTGCCACGCACGACGTGGACGGAATCGGGCCACGGGCGCAGCTCCCCGATGAAGAGGTCTGGTGACCAGCTCATTTGTCCACCCCCGTGAAAAGTCTCATGAGTCCTCACCTTCCAGCCATTCGAGCACTGCGTCCTCGCTGTCCATCAGGCACGGCTCCGTGACGAAGTTCTCGACACACCTCTCGTAGTTGTACTTTGGGCATGAGTCGCACTGGTCGCTGAGGTCGTAGAACAGCCCCTTGTCGATGATGGTGTGTGCGGCATCCGTTGGCGAGCCGAACAGCTTGCTCCATCTGCTCATTCGCCCACCACCTCCCTGCCGCAGTTGGGGGCTGCATGATAGACGCCATCTTGTCCGAGATAAATCTGCACGTCATTGCTCCTATCTCGTCTATTGTTCTGCTGTACAACCATGTCTGCGAAACGGCAATTCTCAGGGCAGTAGTCACCATCTGAATCAATTCGGTCGAGCGTGCATTTGCCCTTTGGCGCATTCTCGTCATAGCCATGCGATAAGGCCCACGCTGCAAATGCGTAAAAGTCATCAGCCCATTCGTCGCAGACCGATATGCCACGACCGCCGTAGTCCTTGAAATGTGGGTGCGACGGATTGCCGCAACGCTTCTTCATGCCAGACCAAACGCCGTAAAGGCGTGACCTTGACATGCCATGAGTCGGACGCATGCGCTTATAGCCGTTGTAGACCCGTGTTTCTTGCTCTAGGCAACCACAAGACCTAGTTTCTCCACGACGTAACTTTGTGCCACGAACAATCTTCTCGCCGCCGCATTCACAGTGGCAAAGCCATCGTGCCTCGCCGCCTCGCGTTGAATCAGCTCGCCGAACTACTGTAAGTCGACCATACCTGTTACCAGTTTCATCAATTGTTTTCATTTAGACCGCTACTCCAAACGAAAACGCCACCAGCAGAGAGGTAGCGGCTCTCATGCCGATGGCGCAATTCAGCAGTATATTTGATTGTACGTTCAGCCGCTACCTGAACAGTCAAATTATACCACTTACCTGCTGTTTTATCACGTTCACCCATCATTCTTCGCTATTAATCAGACGAAACTTGGCTGCGAACTCGGCGATGACGCGCTGCACGCTCTCCTCGGTGTTGTCGCAGCCGAGCACCGCGTTGGCAAACTCGTCCAGCACGTCCTCGACGGTCGGGGCGTGGTAGTGGCGAAGGTCGCTTGGCGGATAAATGACCGTGCCGCTACCACCCTGCTCGTTATAAACGGTGCAACATATGCCCCAACCCTCGCCGAGGAATTTCAGGCCAGTCACAGTCCATACGGTTGCCCCGAAAGTAACCGCATCTCCGACGTTGATGTACTCACCGTCGGCGTCCTTGGGTAGCTCAATGCAGTGCGATAGCTCGTCCTCAAGGCACTCTATCCTTGCGTCGAGTTCGCCTAACGTGATGTTGTGTTGCAGCACCTTCTGCTTGCAGTCCTGCCAGTTGGCATAGTTGTAATCGCGGTCGCTTTCGGCATCGGCGAGCAATTGTCCAGCTCTGCTCATTGCCTTCTCGTGCTCCGCGTCTATGCGGTCGGCTATGGCGGTCAGCTCTTCCATGGTGAACGTGCGCACGTTCGATGGGAACCTGTAGATGCCGCCCGTCCTCAACTCGTCCGTGATTCTCATTCGTCTACCTTCCCCTCGTCGCTCAGCAGCGCCACCAGATGGTCGCGCAGCGCGTCGCACAGGGCGCACGCCTTGGTTCTTGTCGTTTCGGTCACGTCCTTCGACACGCTCAGCTCGATTGCCCAGCCATAGGCATCCACGATTGTCTCTGCCGCTTCCCTTGTCATTCGTCCACCTTCCTAACGCCCCACTTGCAGAAGCCGTCAGGCTCCACCTTGGTCGGCTCGCCGTGCCAGAAGTGGCATACGTCGCTCACGTCGGTGACCATGACCCATTCGTGCTCGCTGTAGTGCTCGCAGTCACGGCAGCGCACGATTGGTTCGCACCTCACGCCGTCATGCTCGCTGTAGAGGTCAACCACAAACTCAGCCATCGTCCACCCCCAGCTTGAGCATGCAGTCGTACAGCTCGCATCCCGTGCGCCCGCCCCTGTGCCTGCATTCGTCGCAGTCGCTGTCATGCAAGGGGCAGCTCACCCATAACTCGCTGATCAGCTCAAGCAGCTTGGCGTTCTCGGCCTCGGCCTTGCGCACCCTGTCCCACGCACGGGACTCGTCGTGCTCGGAATCCTGCACGGCATCGTGCGCTCGCTGCAAATCGTCGCGGAGCTGTCAGATGGTGTCGGCGGCTTCACGGCACATGCGTGCCAGCTCGAACATGTTGCTGCCGTTCCATTCGTCTGCCGACTTGTTCAACTCGTCAATCAGGCTGCTAATCATGCTCACTCGTCCACCTCGATTCCCGCGAGCCTGCGAAAGTGCGCAGAGACCAGTTGCATGAACTCTTCGCTCTCTGCGGCATCGAATGTAAGTTTCTGGCCCTCGAAAGTGACGCTCGCCTTTGGCGCTGGGCAGATTGAGCCCTCTTCTTCGATGCGAATGTAACTTTCGGGTACCACTCCACCCCCAGCGAGCTTCCTCCACTCGCTGACCTCGCGCTGCTCAATCCAGATGTCCTCTGGCCTTGTGACGCCTTGAACGCTGCTGAGGATTCTGCGGTACTTGCGATAGTCGGCCAGCTTCTCCTTGGCCCTCGCAAGGCGTGCGTCTGATGTCGGCAGGTAGTCTTGCTTCGGCCCCCAGCAACCGAGCGTGTCGATGGTGTGCTCGGCACCATCCACTATTGCGACGATTCTGTACTCGCTCTCAGCCATCGTCCACCTCCACCCCCAGCTCGCGTAACTCCCGCTGCAACTGCCCATAGACGCATTCCTCGTCACGCTCGCCCATCGGGCACGGCTTGTAGGCCGTCACGTCATCGGCCCTGCACGGGCCATCGAACGCTTGGCACAGCCGCTCTGCGGTCTTCCACGCTCTCTCTGCAAGCTCCATCAGCTTGGCGTTCTCTGCTCGCAGCTCACGCGCATTGTCAGCGCCGTCCGACACGACGCTTCGCAGGCGCTCGTTTTCTTCCCGCAGCTTTGCGTCGTTCTCCTGCCACGTGTCGCGCAGTGCCCACATGTGGTCACGCTCGGCACGGAGCTTGGTGTTCTCAGCCATAACCTCGTCGGGCGTCCTGCCGTGCCTGCGCAGGAAGTCGCACTCGCCCTTGTCGAAGTCGGCCATCATGCGCCCGTCTTGGTCGTAGCTCATGATTCTGCTCACCCGTCCACCTCCTCCCACGCCACGCGCCTGCCCAGGAAGTTGGACAGCGCGCGGCAAAGCTTCTTCTGGTTGTGCTCCGTGGGGCGGTAGTTCCCACGCTCCCAATTGGCCCACGTGTCCGTTGAGATGCCCGCGTAGGCCGCGATTTCCACCATGGTCAGGCCGGTTCGCTCGCGCAGCCTGCGCAGGCGTTGGCTGCCCTCCCAGCTCATGCGCGACCACCCGCCAGGCGCTCGCAGCGCTCGACGAGCTCGGCAATGGCCGCCTTGTCGTGGACGGGTATGGTGAGCGCGTCGCCGATGATGCGCTCAAAGGTGTCGGGAGGGGCGACGTGCGTGACGTTATCGACCGCCGTAGCCGCCCTGAGACCTCTGCCCGTGTCAAAGTACACGCGCCACCCATCCTGCGTCTTCTCCACGCCGTCCACGGTCATCGCCTTTACGTACGGTATCCTATACATGCGGTCGCCGGGCCTTATCGGCACCCCATCCGCATCCCTCGGCAGCTCCATCCAGCCGTCCAGCTCCTTCTCGATGGCATCCACCAAGTCCGTCCTGCACTCAAGGCACGTGCGGTGGGTCTCGCACCATTCGTCGGTTGACTCGCCGCAGGTCTGCGCGCACACGTCCCGTAACCTCTTCAAGATTTCGTCCATGCTTGTTCCTCTCGTGATCGTCGTAAAATTCCACGCATTGCTTGTCTGTGCCGTTGCCATGCAGAGCGGTCGGTGCCGAGCATTGCCCTCGCTGCGCAAAGCTGGTGCTCATCTGTGCGCACAGCGCCTTTGCCGTGCTACCCCCAGCAGAGTTGTGCCGTTGCTGCACTTCGCGTTTCTCTGCCGATGCATCGCGTTGCTCTGCCATTGCGCCGCATTACCTAACTTCGCCTTGCCGTCGCTTAACACCGCATAGCGTTCGATGCGAAGCCGTCGCGTCGCTGGGCAAACATCGCTAAGCCACGGCCTTGCTCGGTCTTGCTGGACTAAGCCGCAGCGCCCATGTTGTCGAATACCTGGTGGCCCTTCTCGTCGGTGATGCGGCAGACCAGACTGCCATATGACGCGTTCCTCCACTGGCCGATGCCGCGCAGGCGTCCATACGCAAACCACTCCACGATGGCGTCAATGAGGTGAACCGGCGTCTTTGCGCCCACCTTGTCAGCGAGCAGCGTAATGTCGAATGAGCACGTCGTTCCCGCCGCCAACATCTCGGATGATGCCAACGCGACGCGCGGCCCCTGCGCCGTCTCTGCGCGCAGCGGCCTTTGCAGGATGCGGATGGGCTCGCCCTCGGGCATGATGAGCGGGATGTTGCGCTGATTGACGAAAATCAACTGGTCAATCTTGCTCTTGTACGCGGGGATGCCCTTTGACTTGGAGCCATCGGCCTGACGCATCGCGCCGCAGGCGTCCTTGAGGAAGCCCTTGATCTGGTAGTCCCACAAGAAGGGCGTGCCATCGGGCAGCTTGTGGAAGATGGTGGTGCCGCGTTCCTCGATGGCGTCCACGCCCAGCGCGGCCACCTCTTCCTTCATCGTGGGCGCGTCAGGCGCCTTGCTTGCGATGAAGCGCTCGTGGATGTAGGGGTCAGGCGATGCCGTGCCCAGAATCGGCTGGATGAATCGGATATCGACGTGCAAAGTCCTCATGGTTCTCTCTCTTCTCTTGTTGGTTGGTTAAAACCGGTTGCTATGCGCTGTATGGCAAAGTCCTGCGATGCCAAGCCATAGCGACGCTCGGCGCACATTGCGACGCTATGCCGCTGCCGAGCACTCGGTGCAATGCCGCTGCATGGGTGCGCGGACACATCCGTGCTGAGCCTTTGCTGTTCTATGCCGTAGCGATGCAATGCTGCGCCAAAGCGCAGCTGAGATGTGCGTTGCTGTGCCGCTGCTGGGCCGCCGATGCTATGCATAGCCTTTGCTGGGCGTCGTGACGTGACGCCATTCCACGCTATCGCTGTGCCCACAAAGCACTGCCATTGCACTTCTAAGCCATGCCGTCGCGCAGCACCACTCCGTACCGCAATGCCGCCGCTAGGCCGTCCATGCCATACGTACCCAAGCCAAGCCACTACTGCGCTGGGCTTTGCCTTGCCCTCGCAAAGCATTCGAATCATTGCGCTGCCACGCCACAGCCGCGCCGTCCGCCGCGCTGCTACGCTTTCGCTGGGCCGTCCATCGCATTGCTAAAGCTCTCGCCGATGCGTGCCTTGATGGGCCATTCCGTTGCAATGCTAAGTCCTGCGTTACCGAGCTAAGCCAATGCACAGCAATCTACGCCATGCCGTTGCAGTGCGCCCGTAGCGGCGAGCGGCTATGCCTAAGCGGTGCATACATAGCAATGCCGTCGCTGCGCTTATCGGGGCTATGCCATAGCGGTGCCTTACCCTGCCACGCCGTAGCTATGCGTACGTGGCCTTGCCGTAGCCAAGCTTCTCTAGGCCATGCCGTCGCTCCGCTTCACTGCGCGATGCCGAGCCAAGCCGTAGCGGATCATTTGATGTAGCTGCACCACCCGTAAAGCAGGGTCGGCTTGCTCCATCCAGTCGCGCCGGTTCGGTTCTTCACCACGGTCATGTGGCCCTCGGTGGAGCCGTCCGCGGCGTGGCACACGACGTAGCGGCCATCCTGCTTGGTGGTGTCGCTGGTGAGTATGAGCGCCTGCTCTGCGTCATAGCCGACGTGGGCGCTTCCCCTGTACCAGCCTAGGTCGGGGCCGTCGTTCATCTCGGAGCGCGAAAGCTTCCTGAGCGCCGACAGCGCGAGCACGTGTCGGTCACGTCCAGCGTAGGCCCATTCCCTGAGCGTGCCCATCACCTCGGTCACGCGATCGTTGTCCCCCTGGTCTTTGGTGTCGGTTGGCACGATTTGGACGTAATCGACGATGAGGATGGGCGGCTCCCCTAGGTCGTGCTCCACGTCCTCGCAGACGTGGCACAGGTCGGCCACGGAGTTGCCGCCCACGTCCACGGCGAGGTTGCGCCCCGGCCCCTCGTCCCACATGGTCAGCGTGCGCGTGATTGGGTCCATGGCGCTGCCCACGGTGTAGCGCGACAGCTCCTCGCGCGTCAGGCCGTCATAGGCTGGTCGGCTCCTGCGCTCCTGCCCCGTGGCGATGCTAGACCAGCTTATCTGGTCAACCGAGGGCTCGGTGACGCTCCACGCGCTCGCGCACCTGAGCTGCACCACGTCCCACGCCGTCTCGTAGCTGGCGTACACGACGTGCCTGCCCATGGCGCACATCATCGCCGCCGCGTGGCACGCGGTCGCGGTCTTGCCCGCGCTGGGGCCGCCGCCGAGCACGGTGATGCCGCGCGTCATGCCGCCGCCCAGCAGTTGGTCGAGCGCCCCCACCCCAGTGGGCTGGGGCGAGGGCGCGTCGAGGTATGCGCTGAGCGCGAGCGGGCCGTCTGGTCGGTCACCGTCCCTCAGCTCGGCCCATGTCCACGCCCCCATCAGAACCCGCCCTCAGGCGGTGCGGGTGTCGGTGGCTCGGGCAGGCCGTGCTCTGCGTACCATGCAGACGTGTCGCGCTCGTGCTCGCTTTGCGCCCGCGCCGCGCCGTCAGGCGCAAGGCGCGGAGCGCACTCTCTCTCCCCTGTAAGGGGAGAGAGTTCTCTTCCTTTCTCTTCTCTTCTCTTCCTTTCGCTTTTGGCGGTGCTTTTAACACCGCTTTTAGCGGTGCTTTTCTGGCTTGCGGGCCTGCCGCCCATCTGGCCGCGCTGGCTCTGCTCGATGCCCTTGCGCACGCTTTCGCGCGTCCCGTCAGCGACGAGCGACCACGCGAGATCCAGCAGCGGGTCATCGGCAAGGTCAGGCTCGATGCCGTCGAATGCATAGGCGCAAATCGACAGCACGAGCCTTCCCCTCTGCGCATCGGTCGGGAGCTTGCGCATGGCGTCATAGTAGCCGCGCCAAAAGTAAAAGCGTTCGCTCTGCGCCATGCTGACCCCTTAGAACGGCACGTCCTCGTCATACATGGCGACCTGCTGGGCGGGCGGTGCCATGACGGGCGCCTGCGCCTGCTGCTGCGCGGACTTGTCGCGCTGGTCGCGGTCTTTGGTCAGCGACTCGGGCCAGTCGTGCTCCTCGAATTCCTCGGGCATGAGCCAGCGCGCCACCTCGATGGCCATGCGGTCAGCGCCGGGCGTCTTGCTGTTGGGGCCTGCGGTGTAGAGCCTGCGGCGCACGACCGCGTAGAAGCGCTTGCCCACGAACTCGCCCCACTGGTCGTTCTCGAAAGCGACCGTGGGCTGGAAGCCAGCGTTGCTCTCGGCGAGCACGTGCAGCTTGTGCTTGAGCATGTTGTAGGCCGTCTCCTTCCAGCTCAGCACGTCCGCAGGCGGGTACTGGCTCTTGGCGTAGGTGCCCTTGGCGGGCCCCTCGGCCACGTCCCACTTCATGCTCACGAACTGCTGGCTCTCGTTCACGTCGTAGCCAGTGATGACAAGGACGTACGCACCTGGCTCGATGTCGGAGAAACCGCCGACGCTTTCCTCGATCTCGCTCCACTTCTTCTTCAGCTTAGGCATGTCTTTACCTCCGTTTCTTCCGCACCTAGCGGCCTTGAACTGACTCCTTCGTGGGCGTCTCGCCATGCTCGAATCGGGCTTGGCGAGCCATCTTGTATGCATTGAGGACGGCCGCGCAATCATCACCGTTGATGTAGTTGCTATCGCCACCCATCAGGTAGAAGTGGCCACCGTGCGCCGCTGGATATGCGGCAAAGTTGTCACCGTCTATGGTTTCGTAGTTGAACGGGTAGATGTTTACGCCATCCATGCGGTCATACGGATCACCCGCCAGACACCCATCTTCTGGGATATTGCCAACAACAAGCGTGGGATGCGTCTCTCCGTTGCGCCCATAGTCGTAGTTTATGCATTCGGTATTGGCGAACTCCTTGATGCGCACCGCGTCCTCGTTGGTCATGCGGCCCTTCACCTCGACGTAGAGGTCAAAAGGTACGCCATTACGCTTCCCACGCGTGCCATAGCACTTCACTCGAAAGTCTGGAAGGTACTGCTTCCCGCTGGGCAGTGCGAACCCTTCTGGTTCGTACTCATACGACACGCCAAGAGCGTCAAAGAACACGGCCCAGCGGGCTTCAAGTCGTGACCTGAACCTGTACCCGTTGTACTCAGTCTCAATTGGCCTGATCTGGCTCATTCTCACCCCTCTCGACGATGGGCTTCATCCCCCAGTAGTCGCGGATGAGCCTATCGACCTCTGCGAGGTCGTTGCCCATGGTGGGCGGCAGCATGCCCATCGGGGCCTTGGCGAGGTTGCTTCCGTCGTTCTCGGTGACGAACACGTGGCGGGGCCTGCCGTCCTCGCCCTGCACCACGCGGGCGTCTATGACGATGGGGAACAGGCCCTCGACGCACAGCTTCTCGTCCAGCATTTTTCCGATAGTCTTGGGCTTCTCGCGGCCCATATCGTCGGTGTCGGGATGCATCAGGAAGTAGACGTTGGTGTCCTCGTTCGTCCAGCTCGCCCGCTGAAGGAGCTGCTGGAAGCTCACCGCCATGTCTACGTATTTCCCGTATCCCGACTCCTTGGCGCGTCCAAAGTTGTCAAACTCCATGAGGTAGGTCGCATCGTCAATCACGTAGCAACGCCTGCGATTCGCCGCCATAATTTCGGCAATTTTTGAATACGTGGCGTGCTGAACAACTGGAAGGCTGCTTCTAAACGGGAGACGCTTCCCAGCAACCGAGAACACGCCAACTTCTTCGGGTGCAAAGTTGCGCAACGAGGTAGATTTCCCGCTGCCACTCTTACCGAGAATGAGTACTAAGTTACCCATCCCTACTCCTTTGTTTTGAGCACAAGGCCAAGACACGTGCCATGGTTGCCGCTGGCCGCTTGGCTGATAGCAGACTTCGTTACGCCGAGCATCTGCGCTGCGGCGTTTACGCTCTCAAAGGTCGCCAGCAGCTCGCCGTCCACGGTGTACGCCTCAACCTTCTTGCGCCGCTTGTAGCTGCTATATAGGTTGTTGTATTCGCTAGTGCACCATTCGAGGTTGTCTACGCAGTTGTTAGTCTTGTCCTCGTCCTTGTGGTTCACATACGGAAGTCCTTCTGGATTCGGGAGGAACGCGGAAGCGACTAGACGGTGCACTGAGAAGGTTTTGCACTGGCCATCCTTACGCAGATCCACTGCGTAATATCCTGTGAATCTGTTGTACTTCAGCTTCATGAGCCGGTAGTGGTCGCTTTTCCTGCACCGCACGGTGCCGATGCTGCTAACCTCGTACAGCCCCTCATAGCCGACGATTGGCTTCCAGGTCATAGGCTGTTCTCCTTTCTCCTAGAACCTGTACTCTTTCTCAGTGCCCGCCTTCCTGTAGCGGCCGTGCTGGCCGTAGGCCCTCAGCGACCTCATGGCGGCAGGCATGCTTTCCTCGAACACGACCAGATGCTCGACGGGCACTTCGAGCCTTATGAGCGCCACCCTTGGGTCGGTCGTGCGCTTCACGCTGAAGCGCCGTCCGTTGCCGTACAGCGCTTGTGCGAACGCACAAAGGCTCCACCCGTCCCCCGACTCGGGCGTGCTCGCCCAGATCTCGTCGGTGGGCTCGTCGAGCGTCACCCACCACAGGGCGGGCCTGCCCTCCATGCGCTCCCGTGCTTGCCGTTTGGCGTCCTCTAGGCTGACCTGCCACGGCATCAGAAGCGATCCACGCGCGATGCCTGGTTGCGGTCAATGACCGCCGCCTGCCCCTTGCCGAGGTCTCCGATGCTGCACGTGAACACGTAGACGCCATCCTCGCGGACGTGCTTGCTCGACCACGCGCACATGGCCCCCATGCACTTGGCGTCGCTCCTTATGGGGCAGATGGGTTGTATTCGCTCGCTCACTCACTCACCTCCGCACCCAGCAGCTTGCAGAGCGTGCGCAGGGTCATGAACACGCCCTGCTCGCCCATACTCTTTTCGCCCACCTTGGGTCGGTGGAAGACCACCGCACCCATGTCCGTGTCGGCATTGCCGCACTCGGCGTCCAGCTCCTTGAACCACTGCGCCGGGGTCACCGCCGTGCGGTTCTTGACTTCGAGCACGAAGGGCCTACCGTGCCACCAGACGCCAGCCACGTCGCCGCGGTCGTTGGCGCCGCCCTGCACGCGCCGCTCTATCTCGGGCGCGTCGAACACGTCACGCAGGTACATGACCACCTGCCGCTCGAACAATGGCCCCTTCTTCATCACTCGCCACCTTCCAGCAGCCCGCGCAGGCTCACGGGCAGGCCGTTGCGCGCCATCGCCGCCGACACCTTGAGCGGGTCAATCCTCGCCATCGTGCCAACGACGCCCGCCGGACGTTCCGGCTCTTGGTGCGTGACCAGGCTCATGCCGTCCAGCAGCTCGCCCGTCTCGTCAAACCAGTCGATGGCCAACTGCTCGTAGTTGTCGTGCAACCATTCGTCGGTGCGCTGCTCGACGTATTCCTCCCATTCCTTGCCATGCCGCGACATCCACAGCTCGTCGAAGTCGGTGCATTCGGGCACCGTGATTTCGCGCATCGGCGTGCCCTTGCCGAGCTTGACGGTGAACGTGCCCACGTCCTCGCCGTCCATGCGGACCTCGTACTGCTTGCCGTGGGTGGACTCGTAGCAGTCGATGAAGTGCTCGTCCACCTCGGGGCGCAGGAGCTTCAATTCCTCGTCCACCGCCTTTTTGAGCGCGGTCAAAAACGCCCATTTCGTGATCGTCGTGTCAATGTCTTTCACTCTTCCTCACCTCCGATGAATTCGGATTCGGCTATGACCTCTTCGCCCTTGTTCCACGCAGTCACGTCCACGAACGTGGGGCGCCCATCGTCATGCTTGATTACGCACAGGTCCACGTGGTCAACCTCGCTCACCATGTCCAGCTGCGCGGCGAGCGCCATCGCGTGGCACATGAGCGACTTCTTCAAAGCGTCCAATGTGTTCTCTCTTCTCCGTGTTTGCCGAGATGGCCCATCGCCACGCCCGCAGGGTGCGGCTTTTCGTGGTGGTATGGCTGAGAAAGGAAGGGTGAAAGGAGAATCCATGCATGCAAGAGGCATATGAGCCGGCTCCCCTTATCAGGGCCGTACGCGGCGCTTATCGTCGGAGCGACGAAACGGGCGCAGCGGTCGGCCATCTCGGGTGTTGGTTGGTTGTCGTTTGGTTGTGATGAGTTGTGATGAGTTGCGGTTATCCGCAAATCACGCAGACGGCCCAGCAAATCAGGCGGACCGCCGCGAATCCGCCCACCGCGACGGACGCGGCGAGCATCCAGTCCTTGGCGTTGGTGGTCATGACGCGCGCTCCTTCCCGCGATAGGTGCAATAGTTGGCTATCCACTCGGCGACCATGGACGGCGTGACCTTCTGCCGCTTGGAGTCGGGCAACTGGATGCAGCGCATCTCGCCGCGGTCGATGGCGCCTTGGGTCGTGTGCTTGCTCCAATGCATGACCCTGTCCACGTAGGTCGGCGGCATGGCCTGCATCATGTCGGCGAGCATGTCCCGCTCCTCTGCGGTCGGCTCGCGTGCTAAGATATCGGGTGACATGGCTCTCTCTTCCGTGTCGGTTGCGCCCTCGTCTGCTGGTACCAGACGGGGGCGTTTTTTATTGCCTGCCATGACCTCGCAAGGACATGGACTTCACTTTTTTGTTTCGCGGTGCGCCTGCTTTATCCGTCTCCCCACCATGCAAGGCTTGGGACTGTGTGGCCCACCGGCTTATTCCTGGTCACCGCTTTCACGTCCAGCTTTCGCCTTCACTGCGGCCCGTGTCTGTCAAGGTACGTACTGCGCTAGTTCTTAAGCGGGCTTTCGCGCAGGTCGTTCACTGTGCAGCCCAGAATCTCGGAGAGTCGAATCGCCTGTGAGAACGAGAATTCTGTTTCGCCGTTCATCTTCGAGCTGAGCGTGACCGTGGTCATATCCAGCTCATCGGCCAGCCATTTCTTCGTCTTGCCCTCGCGTGCGAGGTAGGCCCCGACTCGCTCCTTGATGGAATCCATTAGCTATCAACTCCCTTCGTGCTAAGTATTCTTTGCTGCGCCGTGGATAGTATTGCAAAGAATTCTTAGCCCGTCAATAAGGATTCTTAATTTCTGCTAATATTTCTTTGCGGTTACAGTTCGCGCAGGAGGTGGCCTGATGGAGTATGGCAAGGCGTTGCGTCGCATCCTTAGTGAGGTCGGCATTACGCAGGCTGAGCTGGCCCGCCGAATGGGCACGAGCACTGCCTATGTTTCCCAACTGTGCAGCGGGAAAATCAAGGAGCCAACGCTATCAAAGGCTTTCGAGGTGGCAGATGCGCTGGACGTGTCGGTTGACCACTTTGTCGAGCTTATGCGCAAGGAGTCCTAGCCATGCCCCGCAAACTCGGCAGTTGGCGCGAGGTGCGCCCGAACGTCTGGCAGGTGCGAGTCTCCAACGGATACAAGACCGATGGCTCCCGCCGCGTGGTTACGCGAACCATCCACGGCAACGAGGACGACGCGCGCAGGGAAGCGGAACGCATCGCCGACGAGCTGGGCCGCTCCCCCGCCTTGGCTCGCGGCGTCACGTTCGGCACCGTCTGGGCGCGATACCTGGAACGCCGCGCGCCAAAGCTCGCAAAGAAAACAGTGAACGGCTATCGGTGGTACGTCGAGCACGTGTGGCTCCCCATCCTCGGGGGCATGGACGCGAGCGCCATAGACCACGCGACCATCCAGCGCGCGCTGCTCGCGATGGGCCATGACAAGGCCGCGCGCTCCCGCCGTGTCCTCAGCGCCGTGCTCTCATGGGCCGTGTCGGTCGGGATGGTGGACGAGAATGCCGCTCAGGGCGCCTACGAGCTGCCTAGGAGCGACGAAACCACCAAAGACGCCCAACTGTTCGACTCTGACCCGTTCGCGGCGATAGAGGGCTCTCGTGGCGTCTGGGACGCAAGAACTGTGATGGCCGCTTTCCCGCGCATGCATGGGTTGCCGCTCGAACCGTGCTGGCTCGCGTGCGTGGGCGCTGGCCTGCGCGTCGAGGAAGCGCTCGCCCTGCGCAGGCTGGACGTTCGGCGCATCAGCATCGCGGGGCGCATGGTGACGCAATTGGCCGTCCACCACGCAAGGCCCGACACCGAGGAATACAAGGCCACGAAGACGAGTCAGAGCGTGCGCATCGTTGCCGTTGCCGAGCCATTCGGCGCGCGCCTGTGGGAGATAGCAGACGCGATCACGGACGGCCACGCGCTGCTGTGCCCCATGTCGGCGAGCAACCAGAACAAGCGATGGCGCGAGTACTTCATGGACGAGCCCACGTCCAAGCACTGCCCCAAGACGGGCGTGTATCGCGGCAGGCTGCGCGAGCTGCCCTACCAGCCCATGAGCCGCATGCGCGCAACCCACGCCACGCTCATGCAGGAAGCGGGCGTGCTTGACTCGGTGAACGCCGCCGTCCACGGCCATTCCGAGCAGGTCGCATACGCGAACTACAAGCGCCCAGACCTCACGGACGCCGCCGCTCAGGTGGGCAGCTACCTCTCCCTCGTGAGCTAATCGTTAAACTATTTATGCCGTTTCCCGCCGCTTGTGGCTTTTGGTGGATATCTGGTTAGAACTTTTATGAGAACAGGCCAGACGTTTAGGCGTCTGACCTGCTGTTTTGCTGGTGCCCTCTACAGGGTTCGAACCTGCGACCTTTCGCTCCGGAGTGCGATTTTTTTAACGAGAAATAGGCCCTGAGCTGCCCTTATTGTTCCGCAACTTTCCGAAAAGCTCCTAAACTTTCCTGCACTTTCCCGAGCGGTGTGGCTCGTTGTGGATGCACGTTATCTCGCGGCACAAAAAAGGCCCGCCCCCACGCATGGGGACGGGCGCATAACTCTTACATAACGTACGGTCGCTCGGCTTCACGCAGCCTGAGCATGTTGAGCAGCGCGCGCAAGCGCCGCAGGTCTTGCTTGGTCATTTCCACTTCCCGTCATTGAGCGAGCGTTGCAGGGCCTTGACGGACGCAGGACCAAAGTAGCCGTCCACGTCCACGTTGTACCCCCACGCATTCAGGCGCCGCTGGATGGCTTCTGAGGTTGCCATGCCCCATTGACCGTCCGCGAACGTGCCCACCTTGCGCTGGATGGCGTACACGAGCGCCGAGCCCGCGCCGTCACCGTGGTCGACGTTGAGGACGTTGCTGCGGTACTTGTCGTTGGCTGCGAGCTGGTTGCTGATGCACCCGTCCGCGCTCGTGCCGAGCTGGACTTGCCACGCACGGATTGTCTCGGTGCCTGCCCAGCCGTCCACGTCAAGCTTGTCGGTGGGCGCCGCGTCGGAGAAGTAGGGCCGCACGCCGCACGCGATGGTGGACGCCCAGCGCTCGCACTCCTTGCAGACGCCGTTGCCGGTGTTGCCCTCGACGGTCTTGTAATGCCCGCTGCCGAGCACTTCCACGACGATGCCCACGTGGTCGCCGCCGCGGTCGCCGTCCCAGTCGAACGCCACGATATCCCCTGGCTTAAGGCTGTGGCGCCCGACCTTTCGCCCGCCCAGATCGTCGCGCTCGTCAAAGGCGCACGCGCTCGGAAAGTAGGGCGCGCGGACGTTCGCGGCATTCAGGCACCACGAGACGAAGCACGCGCACCATGGCGTCGAGAAGCCGTCCACGTAGGCCCACGAGCCGTTCCAGTACCAGTCCCAGTACTTCTTGCCGCTGGTGGCGCCCACCTGCGAGCGTGCTACGCGGATGAGGTCAGCCGCGCTAGGCATTTACGTCCACCTTCGCGGTCACTTGGCTAACCCCGATGATGGCGCCGAGAAACGCCGCCACGGCGTTGATGGTCAGCACGATGGCGTCCACGTTCGCCATGCCCCACGCGGGGCCCACGGTGTGGACGAGGACGGCCAGCGCGGGGAGGAACAGGCACGCGAGCCACTTGCAAATCTGGTATACGGAATCAGGAATCATGTACTTCATGGTGGTACCTCCTAAATCTCGCGCTCGGGCAGCTCCAT
>Ga0326512_10001661_pt1 | contig 16873 bp, 16 predicted proteins | sample 1_2617_0518_D_FD_203652 | JGI IMG/M metagenome (GOLD analysis project Ga0326512, IMG submission 203652) | Bovine rumen microbial communities from UC Davis, California, United States - 1_2617_0518 | ecosystem: Host-associated > Mammals > Digestive system > Stomach > Rumen | place: USA... | reverse complement strand
CTGTAACGGCTAATACTTCAACCTTTTCAGTATTGAGTGAATTTTGATAATTGTACACACTTGCTTCATTTGTCGATTTGTCTATATCAACATAAACCTCATCTTGCTTCCAATTCTGAGGGTTCATATAGGTTATATCTGCTTCGTCATTGTCGGTAGGTGTAATGAAATTGTAAGTGATTTTCGGCTCTCCGGTCATATTGTTTGCAGTGAACATCTGCTCTATATAAGCGTTTTCACTTCTGTATGTGCCTTTGATTTTGTTTCCATCGATTATAGGCTCTGTATAACCTACTTGCATACATTGTTTGATTGCTTCTAATACCGTTGTCGATTTGTCAAAACGATAATCAAAATTAAGTCCGGCAGTATTCCACATTTGATCTAACTGCATTAAATTTTGTTCATCATAAATCTTACCAAACTTTGAATTTTCACAGATATACTTTATCGGTGCTGACAATGAACGGTTAATTTCCTTATCTTCTCCGGTCGTTGCTGATTGGTTTGCTACTGTGATTGTTTTTTGTGTTGGATATTGAATTGACAATTTACCTATGTACCAAGTCCAAAAATAACCACTTGCGCCATACGTACCGCCTTTCATAAAGCCTATATACTGCCCGAAATGAATAGCGATTTGCGGATAATCATCGGCAGTCACATTAAAGATAAGTCTACCGCCTTGACTTCCATCTTCTCTATTTTCATGCGGATTTATCCATACTTTAATATAGGCTCTCGTGTGTTCAATTCTTATTGAATGTGCGCTATCACCGCCTTGACTGATAAAAAAGGCGGATTCTATCAAATATGAACTAATGAGAGCGCCTAAACCGCTTCCACCGCCGTAAACAGGTGCATACAATCTATACTCATAATATTCCACACCGTCACTTGAATTGTACTTATCAAATAAACACAAACAGAAGCCATTATAACCTCTGCCTAAATCTGTACGTTCTGAATAATTGTTTGCTTCAAACCAAAATTGCAGATTTCCGTTTATTGCCGTGTTTGTGTCTGAACGGTAACGATAATCTCTATGATCGTTGATATATGAAGCGTCTTTATCCATTGTTCCGGCTACGGGTAAATTGTCGATTACTTGCTGATATTGAATAATGGTTGCTTCACGGGAATTGATTAGCCGTTCATTTGTAAACCAAAATGTAGCGCCATAAGGAGACCAACCCATTGTTTGATCATTCTCTCCGTTATCTCTCCAATTCTGCATTTTAATGTATCTGCGATAATATCCCTCATTGTTTATCCACATGAAATTTTTTGGAATTTCCCAATAAGCCGGATACCATGAATTAGCCATGATTAAATCGTACATTTCCGGTGCTGAATAATTAAAGGCATCAAAACCATTAACGACTACATCTTGATATGTTGTTGTTTTAACGTCATTCAGATTTGCTAAACGTCTAGTCCATAATGTACTGATTTGATTGTCGCTTAATTCTGCAAGGCTTTCGCTTCCCCTAACGGTAATTGCAATTACGGTTACATCGGGATAATGTGTATCATCTGAAATTAAACATTTTAAACCGTTCCATAAAAAAGTTTGAACATCTTGGCTGTTGGTAGTATATTCAGACAGATTAGTAACCCTAAATTCATAAGCATTGTTTGAATTACCAACGTCTATACTGATTGTTTCACCAAAAGCGTCTGGACTGTTTTTAGTATAGACTTTAGTCATGCTCTGCGGTGCGTCTGTACTTCCGGCAATTTTCCACTCTAACAAAATCGTTGCAGTACGGTTTTCATAATCGCCCTCATCGCTCAAATGATATAAACCACTAGGGAATGAAAAATCTACTTCATAATATCTACTTGTTGCACCTATCGGACACGCTCTGTAATATCCGGCTACATTTGATTTTGCGTTTGATAATGTACTTGCCGTTTCGACTAATTCAATCTCTGCGGAACTTGTACGATTTGCAGAAAAACCGCCCCAATCGCTAGTTGTTCGATATGTTATACCGTTCTTATCTTTTGCTAACAGTGTATATGATGTGCCATTAACGGCTTGTACTTCGTAAAAACCATTGTCTAGTACATGTGTACTTTCTAAATTACTGTCATTGTAAACAAAACTTTTCAATACTAAAGTTGCTGATGTATTTTCTGTAATTGTTAAATTAACAAAATTAACATCTATGAAATCACCTTTTTGTGTATCAGTTCCATAATTGATTAAGGTTAGCGGATATGTTTCAGAACTACCACCGTTTCTAACTGTGAGAGCAACTTTCCAACCTAAAGCAAGGTTTAAATTGCTAGGGATTGATTGAGCATAACATCTGACAGAACTAGGCATTAACTCAATTTCAGTTAAATTGATTGTTCTGTCTTGTCCTTGCAGATTGTATAAACGAATCATGTCACCGCTGGCAAGATGCAAATCACTGTTACTTGTTGCCGTTAGTCCGTTTAATGTTAGCGTTGCCGATACAATTTCACCCCTTTTACGTGAGTTGCTCTCAGTTGCCGGAACTTCCTTTCCCGACATGGTAATTTCAGTTGAATTAAACCAACATCTGTGAGCGTCATGGGAACTAATATCAGTATTTGGATCTGCTACCAAAACATCAATATCACTTCCTACGTATGAACTGATAGGAGTTGCACCGATATACATCTGATCTAAGGACCAATCATAATAACCAACACCTTGACACAATAGCATAGACATGTAACGTACATTATTTACATAAAAATAATGTTTGTCTGAAATGTAATCTGGAAATGCTTTAACCAATCCAAACTGTTCGGGTATAGGATCTTCCAATTTCGCCTTGTTTCCTTGAGCATTTGGATCATAGATACTTGAACCGCTTTCTTGTTTCTTATCATCAGTCTTTAATTTTTTGAGCATTGACATTGTATAAACCGCAACGGCAAGCGCAATGATTATCATTGCAATACTGAAAAAATCTTGCGGTTTGATAACGAATTTTAGGCACTTTGTTTTGCTCAATTTAAACACTGACCATAAATCACACGGTACTTCCTGCCCGTCTGAAAAGACAGTTACATTATCTTTTAGATTTTGTAAATTTAATCTCTGTAATGAGTGTTCTAGCAATTCTATAATTGTTAAATTTGATTGATCTATATCAAATTCTCTGATCGGATTATTATCAATGCAATTACAAATTTTAATTCTCATAAAACAACCTCATTTTTTCGTGTCTATAAATTCTTATGCAAGGGTTTGATTTATAAGGCTCAAAACAACTGCCCTTTTTGCTATCTGTATGCAATATATGACCGTAGATGTATATACCCACATGAACAAGTACAGAGTGTTTAAAATAGCAAATTACATCAAAATCTCGCGGTGTTTTAACCTCAATAAATGAACCTTTCATTTTATCGTACCCGACTGTCATTGTGTTTTTCTGACAGTCAGTGCATGAGTCTAGTTCGATGCTTAATTCGTTTTGGTAAACATAGCATACTAGCCCCCAGCAATCTAAATACGGGTATTTTCTGCCGTTCGGGGTATGAATGTTACGCAAATATTTTTCGATATTAACAGACATAACGCAATCCTTTGAACTGTTTTGCCGTGTACCTTTTGAACGGAAATTTGGCATTAAGGGTATCATGCCATCCGGCAGTTATGGTTGCACCTTTTGGTGTAACCTGGCATGATGTTACAAATAAGGTTAGTGAGTAACAAGGCTTGTATGCAGTTACACTGTCGTACTCTGCTGACGTGTCAAAAGGTAAATACTCCAATACCGTTAAATAACATGGATTTGCACCCGTCATTATCGTATCTGCAATTTCCAACACTTTACCATTTATACTTGCTACACCAAAAGATAAGGCTGAACCGCTTTGATTTGTGCGTTCCGGTAAATTGATTTGAATACCACTAGGAGTAAACTCTCTTAACTCGTCATTGTGATCACGGGCAATAAAGCCATGATAACTTTGAGCAAAACAGATAGGAGTTGCAAGGCTTTCAGATTCAATCACAATAGCGTAAATTGGTGCATCTGTGCCGTTAGCGTTTACAATCGCTAATTCGTTGAATTTACGCACCGGAGTTGCCGGAGTAATTTCGGTTGCTATTGTTGTGTACTGTTTGTAAAAATTATTAGGTAAATCAAATTTACCACCGTATTTTAAACCTTTACTTATTACACATTCAGATAAATAAAATTGTGGATTCGTATTGGTATCATGAGTGTTACAAACTGTAAACCATTCACCAGTTCTAGCTATTGCATCGGTGCGGAATGTGTTATGCCATGTTTTAATCGGATAACCATCGATGTACATTACAACCGAACACACATCGGTATTTGCGTCTAATACTTCTAACTGCAATTCAAAACATACATGATGCCATCCACGGTCTGACCAACCGTTACCGATAATACTTTCTGCTAGTCTCGGTAATCGTTCGCCATATGCAGATATAAAATTAAAATTAGCATTACCACCAATCTGCATAGCCATACCTGCATAACTTGCGGAAACAGGGCTCCAATATCCAAGGATAAAAAGAAAACCGTCATTGATAACGCTTCCTGTAGCCAATGTGTTTTTGGATGTGTTTAAAATTGATTCAAAAAATGGTAAAGCCATCCAGTAATTGCCATTTCCATCATCATTAGGTGTACAAATTGTAAATTCAAAAGTTCTCTGAATTGGCTTTGTTTCGTTATACCAAATACCCTCAGAATCAAAAAATGCCGGATAATCAGAACCAAATTTCCGATTACATGCTAAACAACTAACACCATCGACTTCTGTTATATCTGTATAGTACGGATCTTCGATGCAACCTTTTGATATTAAATTACCCCTTAAAACATTTATTTTACCATTGGCAAAATTACAAACAAACAATGTATTTTCAGACAATGTACCCCAACCAACAACGCTATTGGCTGATACATTAACAGTTTGCGATAATGTGATTACATTGTTGTTAATATCAACCACTTCACATGTGTATGTGATTGTCGAAGCTGGCGCAACTGTTATGCTTGTTGCTGTTTCGTCATTATCCCACTTGCAACTTTGGAAATCGCCTTGTAAAGCAAGTGTTACAGTATCTCCGGCATTTATGAATGTGTTGCTTGCAATAATGTACGGTTTAACTGTTAATTCAGTAAACTTCAGATTGTTTATATAAAATTCCGTGTTATTGGATGTTACATAATTCTGCGCACCAAAAGTTAAACCTTTTTTGATTACGGTTAAATTGTCTGTGTCCTCGTATGTGTAAATTAACGTGTCATTACTATAAATTGTGAGTATATTGCTTTCTCTGCGCAATTTATAAGTAAACCATGTATTATATGTATTTATTGTCGGGATTATTATCCGTGTGTTTGTAAGGTTTAGCCAAATTGTGTTAGTGTTATAATCTTGTAAAGAAAAACAATCCGGCGCTTCAAAGAACACATACGAACGATTACCGATTTTTTTAACATCAAATTCAATTTCGTAATCGTATATATCTCTGAATTTTGAGCCAACGTATGAATAACCTCTATGATTATAATTGTTTCCGGCACTTGAATTATGCAGACAATAATCACCGCTTTCGAGTTCAACGAACTCATAATTTGACATGGCAATGTTTAGCGATGGGCTTTCTTTCCAGTCTGAATTTAACGCATGATTATTTACTGTTTGGTCATTAAAATTAACATCAAGCAATACTCTACTCATTGTAATAGTTACTCCATGAATCGCTAAACTCTACATTATCAACGTCTAAAGTCATGCTGATTTTGTAACATGCACCAATATGATTACGGCAATTCAAAGACTCTGTAATCTGTCCGTTTTGAATACGCACTTTTCGGGCAATTATCGGATCTGTTGTTTCTAATCTGTCATTCAGAATAGGCGCAATAAACCAATCGCACCCATGGTTGATTGAGTTTTCGTAAAAATTTAGCCATGTTTGATAGTCAGTGATGTTATTGAACTGTAGGTTGACTGACAGTGTGTGCGGTGCATCAACTGATAGCAAACGCTGTCTAACAGTTCCGTTCGTCATTGTGGTACGAATTACCGACGGCGAACGTTTAAGACTGTAACTGTTTTGTAAGAATTTAGGTAATGTATTAGGGTAAAAATTCATTTTAGTATCCTTGTCTTGCTAGTCCATAAGTACCACTCATAGCGTTTGCAACCGCGCCACCGTTACGAATATTTGAAACGATAACATCAATAATAGTTTGTGTATCATCATCGGTACGTTGATTAACTTGCCCTGCCCGTGAAGCATCCTCAATCAGATTTACTTGAACATTGGATTGACCGGCATTGGAAAGCAAATCAGCAGTATCTTTTCTGCTGGTAACAGTTGCCGGACCCTGTATGAGTTCCGGACCATACTCACCGACGATACCCAGAGCGCCGGATGCAATCTTTCCGCCTTTATCGTGCATAGTCACACCTTTTAATTGGCTCAGAATCTGTGTCGTCATAGCAATCGCCTGGCCATAAGCGGCAATACCGGCAGGGAAGAACGGTTGAGTAGTGAGAGCAGAAGACCATGCAACAATAGCATTGGCTGTAGCAGAAGCAACTGCAAAACCTTTCTGCAGCGCAAAGGCGGCTTTGTATGCTCCGGAGTTTTCGTTGAGTCCTGTAGTAAGGTTCTGGAATCCGGCGGCTACCTGGCCGAGTGCGTCAGCAGTTTCTTTGTACGGCTTGGCCCACTCATCATGTTTAGCTTTACGCTTTTTGTCCTGGTATTCACCGTCCTTTTTGTAATACTCTTCCCGAAGTGCGGCTAAAGCTTCCTGATATGCAGTCTCGCTAATCAGTTCCTGATCGTGATACTGCTGCAGCATTTCAAGCTTCTGTTGATATTGATTCTGTAATCTTACCAACTCACCATCGCCATTCAGTGTCTGCATGAAATCGTAGGTTTCCTGATTAAGTGCTTTTCTGGCATCAAGATACTGTTTTTCGATAGCAAGTTTGACCGCATTGTATTCCTCTTCAGAAACATTACGGTTCTCAGCGTACATTTTGTTGAGTTCCAGAAGTCTCTTCTGATACTGATATTCAATCTGTTCAGACTTTGACAAAGTTCTAGCCTGGTCATCAAGGAAGCGCTGATAATATGCAGACCAGGTATCTTTCCATACCAATGCGGAAGACTTACCACCTTTGCCGCCTTTATCTCCTTTATCGTTGCCGATGGTAGTACCGCCGGTGAGATTAGTAGGTGCGTTCTCTGTAGTTCCGGTTAATTCAGATGCGGTTGTAATCTTGTGACCGCGTGATGCGGCTATACCTTTGGCAACCTTGTCATAATACTCATTGATCTCTTTATTGATTCTCTGATTAGATTGCTCAATGTTATCAGTAAATTTATCAATAAAAGTTTTATTCGTGTCCTTTATGCTGTCGAGCTGCTGTTTTAAATTCTGTTGATATAAAGTCTTGTAATCGGTATCTCCGGCGAACATTCCGCTGCGGAGAAATCTGACTAAATCTCTGTCGGTTACAGTTGCAGAGCCGGATTGTCTGATAAGTTCAGCGCGGGCCTTTTCGTACTCTCCCTTCTGCTTTGCAATTGTAAGCAGTGCATTATCTGCAGAACTGCGTGCAAGTACCTCTCTTGTTGTTCCGTGAGTAATCTCAGCCATTTGAGAGCCGATAGCAGAGGTGAAGCTGGTCCATGCTCCGAAAGCACGCTGTACATAACCGATAAATTCTCTGATAACAAGACCGACAAAAGACAACCAATTACCGAAAGAGGAAATCTGCGCCTTAACTGCGTTTTCGCATGAATCACTCATGCTGTTCATTGCTTCCAGGAAACTGTCAGACAGATCTCCGAACAGACCTTTGATTGATTCTGTTACCGAAGTGAACAAATCTCCTATACCGTTGATAGCACTTGAGATTGTGTCACTCTTGAGCATCTGAGTGAATTTATCCAGGGCAGAGGTTACAAGATTCAATCCTTCAATAGTAACTTTGGAAAGACCGGAATCACCTAACTGTCTCCACATGTCGCCCCATGCTTCAGAAACACGCTTGGTTGCTCCGGTTACACCTTCCATTTCCGGTTTTAAGGTGTCTGCAAACTGTGAGTTTGCAAGCTTATTCATGTAATTCTGAAGCTCTGCGGTATCAGCTTTGATAGTCTCAGTAACACCTTTATAGGTAAGCTTGATTTTGTCGCCTTCCTGAACAGCTGTAATACCTAGCTGTTTAAGACCACGAAGCTGTCCCATTGATGCGCTGGTAAGTGCCTGAGCAACAGAAGTGAATGATTGTCCGGTGCCACGAGCAATTTCAGCAAGTGCTTTGATAGACTGTGCAGATGTATCAAGGCCGTTCCTGCCAAGCGTGAGTGCTGCCTGAGTGATTTCATCGAATGACTGCGGAATGGTGCGGCTTAAATCGTTTAATTCTGCAAATTTAGCCTTTGCTCCGTCAACTCCGTCTGTAATTGCCTGTAATGCACCAATAGATCTCTCGGTCTGCTGTAAAGTCTCGTTGATGTTGCGTAAAGCTGAGCCGATCAGTTGAAAACCAAGCAGAGTTGATACATTGGCTACAGCTGTTCTAAACGAATTACGCCAATTATTAACTGCGTTTTCCATGTTGTGAAAAACTGTAGTTACATTGTGGTTCATCTGCGATATATTACGCTCAAAACGATTAAAGGAGTTGTTTGCTCCGTTTACGCTCGTTTTGATACTGTTAAATTCCCGATTAACAGTTTGAGTGAACTGTCGCATATTAGCAGTTGCTTGCCCTGTACCAACTTGAACGTTTGCACCGATAAGGATATTAGCCATATCTTAACCTCTGCTTGTTTTATCTATAATTTTATTTTTCTTGGAGCTGAGCATTGTCTTTAACAGCTCAATATTGCTTTCAACAGTTTTGTCTTGCGGTCGTTTCTCCGGATGGTAGATGTAATACTCTTCTGTGAATACCTGCTGCCATATTGAAAGTTCTGACGCGGGCAGTTCGAGTGCTGCAGAATATGGCATGTGAAGCTCACGTGCCACTCTGATGCACAAACACTCAATTCCACCCGCTTTTATCAGTTTTTTGCCGCATCTCCGGATATGTCAGCAGTCTTGTAGATCTGATCTACCAACTCGTTTAAAACAGTAGGAGACAGATTATCAGCTACTGCTTTGTAGTCTTCAGCTGACTGTAGCAGATTGCCTTTCTCATCACAGTTGCAGATACACAGCAGATAAGCCATCTTCTCAAAGTCGTTGAGTTTGGATAACTCACCCTTCGTATCTAAACATCTGTTCCTGAAATCAGCCAATGCACTGCCGGATAATTCCTTCAGATAAAACGGCTCCGAAAAGCCGTTAATCTGAACCTTTTTGATTTTAAGAAATGATTTGGTTAAAAGGTTCATGTTGATCTCCTATTAAGGGTTGCTTCCCTGCTGTGTAGCGGCTACAGTTGAGAAAGTGGTATCACCGGATACACGCAGATTGATCTTGCCCTTAACTCCGTCTTCATTTCCGGCACCAACGACTGCATAACCGTTCAAAGCAGCATCAAATACTGCCTGAGTGTTGTTCGGCCATACAATCTTGATAGTGACAGAAGTTCCGGCTTGAGCCTTGGAAATCAGATCTGCCTGAGCTGTATCTGCATTGTAGCGATAGAATGTAAACTCAAGTTCAGATGTGTCCTTCATGCCTGGAATATAAGTCTTAACAGTATCGGCAAGTGTGGTATCTTCAACGAATGAACCCGAAGTACCAATATCGCCAATTTCGGTAAGACCGTTCCAGAGCGCATAAGTTTCATCTGCTGCATTGAGGGCCTTATAGTAAACCAATGTACCTGCTGTTAAAGTTGCGTTTTGATGTTCGTATGACATTTTTGTGTTTCCTTCTTTTATTTGAGATTTTTAATTTCTGAAATTACCGCTTTGACATCTTCCTCAAGATAATGTCTTACAGTGTTTTCATTATCCTTCCATGATTTTGTGAACCACGGTTTTTTGATTTCTGTTCCGGAACCCCTCGGATGAAATCCGTACTCTAGCCAGATGCCGCCGTAAGTTGACGGTCTCGGTTTATACCTTATGCCGGATTTCTTTATGCCCTTGTAGAACCTTGCGTTTGATTTAGTTAAGTACGGCTTCGGGTTCTTGATTCCGATTGAAAAATACTGCCATTGCTTATTTCGGCTTACACTGAACTTTGACTTTAAGGACCGCTTTAAATAGCCGGTTCTTTTTCTCACTCCGCTGAGATTCGACTTTTGCGCTCTGAGAATTGTCTGCGAAGATCTCTTGAGTGCTGACCTTACAAACTTTTTCCTGCACTTCTTCGGAACTTCTTCAAGCTCTTTTGCAAACTCAGTGAAATGATCTAGTCCATCAATACTGATAAATTTATTGTCAGTTGCCATTAGCCGGTTCTCTGTTGATGTATGCCTTAACCTGTATTCTGTTGCTGTACAGCGTATCCTCATAAGGATTGAACTCCACATCGGAAAAATCAGTAATATAAAACCGCTGAAATCCTGAGTTATTATGGAGTAACTGCAACGCATTGATTAGCGCTTCACTCAGTTCGTCACAAACTGCTCTTGTTTTTCCGACCGCAAAGCAATCAAAAATTATTGATTCAATTCCAAAACCGCCGCTGATTAACCGCTCCTGGTTAATCTGAGCAATATTAAAAGCAACACCTTTGGTTACTGTGTCGGTTGAAAAATCGTTATCTACAACAACTGTGCTGTCAAAGATGTTTGTCAGAACGGTTTTAAACGCTGTTCTATAAGTCTGTATTGACAGTGTCATATCTGCTCCTATGTAGTTTTGAAGTTATCCTGATTACGGTGTGAAAACTGAATTGTTAAGTAAATTTCGTTCTGCTGTTTATTTGCGTTCAACTGCAGAATTTCATATATACAGCTTCTCCAACTCACTAACAGCGATGGACTGATGCCGGTTGCATACCGCATTTTTACCGTGTAGCTGTCCAAAACCATCTCAGCACCGTTTCTGATTTGCTCCCTGGCTGTAATCGGCAGCACACTTGCATGTACAGTTTTAACTGTCGATAAATCTTTGTTCAGAAAGGTAATCAGTTCTGTTAATCTGCCGCTCTCTATCGTCATAAGCCTTCATCCTCTCTGAAGTACAGAATGTAAGGATCTAACAAATTCTTGTAATAGGTCGTTAAGGTGTTGTTTACAACCGAGTGCATCTCACGATGGTTGTACATATCACCGGTTAACACAAGTATGTACTGCTTGACTGTCTGCGGTACTTCGTCTGAAACAACTGCTAATGCTTTCGGGTCTGATCTGTACATTATCTCCCGCTGCAGAATATGCTCAGCCTGCTGTGTCGAAGCTAGAATGTACTGCTGAAGAATACTGTCATCAGCGTCAGTATCTATTCTGAGATGTGCTTTGGCTTCAGCTACAGTGACCGGAAGTTCTACAGGCAAATTATCTAAATAGCTCATTTTGATTTCCTTCAGAATTAAAAAAGGGATTCATTTCTGAACCCCTTGTACACTGCTTACGATTTCATAAAAAGGAAATTACTATTCGCTTAATGTCCAGTTGCCGCCAGCAATGGCTGCAGGAGAATCTACAACGAGTGCCAGGCGACGCTCTGCACGGATGGTAAACAAGTTTTTGGTAAAATCGTCCTGCTCACGGTCAATTTCAATCGCTACTTCCTGACGGTCGTAGATTGTTGCACCTAAGCCGAAGTCAGCCATTAAGAACTTACCGGAAGTCATTGCAGAGGTGGTAATTACTTCAAGACCCCACAGTGTCTTGGCTGTTACTGATGCAGGTCCGCCTAGAATATATCGTTTCTGAGTATCTTTCAGTAATGCTAATGCTGCCCAATCTGCAGGATTAAGAACAAGATAACGTGGAGCATAGGCAAGCTCTTCAAGTTTAGTCTTAATCAGCAACGCAAAGTCGATCAGAGTTGAACCGGTAGGAACTGTTACTGAAGAGGAATAGTCAGTATAGTTACCGGAATTCAAGAGACCACTTAAAGAATTACCGCCCTGACCAACAACGAGTTCACGATCTACCTTGTACTGCAGACCATATAACATCTTGGCATTGATGAATGCAGAAACTGCCGGTGCATCTGCTGCCAGCTGTTCTGTAATCTTGGTCCAATGTGCCAAAGTTGCCACAGTTGCAGTCTTCAGAGCGAATGCGAAGGTTGTTTCCGGTTTTGCGGAGCCTTCTGCAACTCCTGCAGCGCCATTGGTAAAGGTCTTGTTTTCAACATAGTTGATTGCACCGCTTGATACAGGAACGTGCGGGATCAAACCTTCAATCAGTAAAGGCTGTTCCGGAGCTGAAACAATACCGCCTACAAGATACGGAGCCGCTACAGTGTTGCGGGTGATAGTGTCATTAACACCGACAGTTGTAGTGGTTGGTGTAGGTCCGGTCTTGGTTGAGATAATCTCTCTTGCGCCGCGAACAGAACGAACATCCTGAGCAAGATTCTGGAAAGACTTGGTTGCAGTGAACTTATCACCGATAGATGAAGTTTCTGCACTCTTCTGAGATTCAATCTGCTGTGATGCGGTCTGCTGCATAGCCGCTAATTCCTTAGACAGCTCAAGCTGTTTGTCACCCAGGGATTTAATTTCAGACTTGATAGCATTGATTGAAGCGGTGTTGTCGTTTGACACCTGATCTAACTTCTTACCAACTTTGTCCAGGTTGTCTAAAACTGATTTTAATTCTTCTGACATAATGAGTTCTCCTAAAGTTTAAAAGTTGTCTTAATCTTTTCGTTAATCGTATTAAGTTCACTCTTTGAAACTTCAGAATCACTCTGAATTTGGTTCTTGGTGAAAGATTTAATGGCACCGATTATTGCCACTGAATCTGATTTAGAGAAGTTACCCACATCACGCAGTAATCTCTCTACATCTTTGATTGAATTATAACCCGATAGTTCCGATTTTACATCATAAATTGTCGCGTTTTTATCTGCCGGAAAGGTACAAATTGAAATTTCTGTTAAATCACGCACATTTTTGATGTGATTGATCTTCTGTTCATCAACCTCAATGTCTTCCTCTTCCATCATGATGCACACGGAAAGACCGTCAATTGAACCGAATTTGAGCGCCTGGTAGACTTCCTCTCCCTGGGAAATTGCTCTGTTGATCTGTCCTTTAACGTGAAGACCGTGATTATCTACAGTCAATTCAAGCCAATTACCGATTGGAACGCACCACTGAGCATGATTGAAAAACATCTTAGGCATTGGCAGTTTGCCGTCAGTAATTGCCTTGACAACGTAATCATACGCAGTGCGTTCAATAGAGTCGTTATAACAGTCTACACCGTCAAATACGGATGCATACCCTTGAATGATACCGTCTTCATTTATTGTGAATGAACCGGCTGTTAATTTAAGTTTCTTCATCTGCAATTCTCCTTGATTATTGTGCGATTGGACTTGTACTTAACGGAGTTTGTGACTGATTGCCGCTCTGTGTTCCAAGCATTGACACCGGCATTAAGTTTGTCTGTGCTGTTAACTCATCCGCTCCTTCAATGTCTTCCCAACCTTCCTCTCGTCTAACTTCATTTCTTGTCTTGATACCGTTCTGCACGTATTTAGCGTTGATATCTGCCCTCTGCTGATCGTTCGCACGATTCAGGAAGGCTAATCTGAATCTGATGATATGGTCTTTCTTTTCATCCATGGCAACCTTGGATAACATCAGTTGTTCCAGATTGGTACACATCGGCAAAATGGTGTTCTTGTAAAAATATGCGTTCATGCCGTCAAAGTCGGTACCGTTATCACCTTGAACAAGCTGATACGGAATTGAAAACCATCTGCAGAACTCTTTGACAATGAACTCTCTTGTCTCCAACAGTTGTGTATCTGCCGGTGACAGATTGAATGACTGAAATTTCATGGAAGCAGGTATTACTCCGATGCCTTCACCGTTTCTGATGTTATTAAAAGCCTTGGCAATTTCTTCCTTCTGCTTGCTGTTAACGATTGAATCTGTTGTCAGAATGCCGTTCTGTTTGCCTTTATTCTCAAACATGTCTACAGCGGCATTCTGAGCGCTGATAGCTTCCGTCAGCGTGGCCTTTGCAAAGTCTGTTAATGACAGACCGGTTATACCGTTACCAAGATTCTTCCAATGCAGAATGTTTGTGGACGGAATTTCCTCTATGCGGTCGTCAATGTTGTAGTATTGGTAGATTATCTGATTGTTTTCTATCTTGACCTTCATCTGTGTCGGGTTAAGAGGGTAGAGTGCTGCCACGTAGTTAGCACCTTTTGCCCTCTCAATTCGTGCAAAAGCATTACCGTAAATCAGATAATATAGCGTCATAGTTCGGAAGAACTCGAACGGAGTCATTAAAGCGTTCGGGCGCTCCTGCAGTAGAAAGGATAAATGACTGTCTCTATCCGGTGTAACTCTGCCGTTCTGATCTACCTTCAACACGTCACATGGCAGAGCCGCCATGGTATTTACAATTTTGTTTACACAGCACCATACACCAGGGATCTGCATGACGTTATCAACCAGCGGCACGGTTGTCTTCTTGGTTATTGCTATCTGCGGTGTGGTCCTCTGATAACCTTTGTAATATCCGAGCAATCCTTTGAAAAAATTGAACATTCTAGTTTCTCTCTCTAAATTACTAAATCTGTGATATCAATATCTGATGCGGCACCTGAATAGTTTTCCTCAACGTTCAGAAAAATAGCCTGATTCATAGCCATGATTAAGGCTACAATGCCGTCAATTTTGTTTGCGTTCTGTTCCTTTCTTGGAAATATATTGTCATTGGCATCAGTATGTGCAATTACGTTGCTTGCGTGCCATTCCAGGATCGGATTTCCGTCTGTGTGCAGTCTTTTCTGATAAACAAGCGACTGTACCTGTTTCATCGGCTCACTTAAGTTGTAGGTTGTCATTCTGATTTCAACCATCGGCAGACCTTCATTCATCAGATTTTGTGCAAGCTGTGTTGCCTGCCACGGATCGTAAGCGAATGCCAGAACATCATATTGCTGTGTGTCGTGAATGATGTACTGCTCGATATCAACCATATTCACGACTTCGCCCTCAGTCGCATGAATCAAGCCTTGTTTTTCCCAACCTTCATACTGTGAGTTGCGAGAAGTGTGGATTGTAGCCTCCGGCAGAAAGAACTCCGGAAATACATAGTAGTGGATCTGATCTTCACCTTTGCTGTTCTTTTCGCTCCTCCAGAACAGTCTGATCAGAGCCACCATATCAGTCTTGGTTGCAAGGTCTAACCCGTAAATACAAGGACAGTTTTGAAAATCTGCAAGCTCTAAATCCGGTCTGTAACACTTGCGCCATTTAACCATCTGAAAAAATGACTGATTTGAGTTGCACCATACATTCAGATGTTTTGTCAGAAAGTTATTCTCTGCCTGCGGATTGATTAATGCTTCTTTGTACAGACTCAAAATTGTGGAAGGTTCGACACTTACACCCCAATTAGGATTTGCTTTCTTGAGTGCTTTTTCTCCTTCCTTCTGCCAATTGTCAGTGTCGTCGATTGTGTAGATCACACCGAACATTTCATCAATCTCAATCTCTCCCAGGAGAATTTTGACAATCAGTCTGCGCTTTTCCATGCAAATACCGTCAAGTTCGAAACCGGCAGTGGTTATGGCAAACAGTAGTGGCTGATTACGTTTACCGATTGATGTATAAACAACGTCATACAGGTCACGGGTCTTATGTGCGTGAAGTTCATCCACAATGGCACAGTGGGTATTAAGGCCGTCGTTGGTACTTGCATCTGCTGACTTCGGCATAAATTTGGAATTGGTACCGATTATCAGCATGGAATTATTCAATACCTGGAGATGGAAAGCGTCTCTTAGATCTTTATTTCCTCTTGCCATCGCCTGAGCGTCATTGAAAACAATGCGCGCTTGGTCTCTTGTTGTTGCAAAGCTGTAAACGTCAGCACCGGCTTCACCGTCAGCACATAGCATAAACAACGCAATTCCGGAGCAGAGTAGTGATTTACCATTGCCTCTCGGAACCTCTATATAAGCAACCTTGAAACGTCTAAAACCGTTATTTTTCTTCACCCATCCGAAGATGCAGCACAAAATAAAACATTCCCACGGCTCTAGTACGATGTTTTCTCCGGCCTTTGGTCCTTTGACATGCTTTAATAACTCTATGAATTTGCATGGTTTTTCAGCTTTTTGAATGTCAAATTTGTAGGGATAATCCCTTTTAGAGCTGTTTTTAAGGTCTTTTTTGTGTCGTTTACAGGCTAATTTTACCCATTTGCAAGCGTCAACACGGCCTTTGAGAACGTCTTCAATGTACTGATTCGCTAAATCTATGTACTTACTCATAAATCAAGAAATCCGTTTGTGCTCTCTTCTTTCTTACCTACAGTTTGAACACGTGATCTGCTGACCGGAGTGAATCCAAGCTCCTGCTCAAGCTGTCGCAACGTCTGTACAAGCTTCAGCGACATGTTCAGCAGTTTGGTTGGTTCCGGATTTCCGGCTTCATCGTAAACACACAAATCACTCTGCTCAATCTGAGCGTTTATGCGGTTGTAGTGGTCTAAGGTTGTCGCCCACTGTGATAACAGCGGACCGTCCAAGGTTGTTAACATGCCCTTTGGCATCTGAGACACTGCGAACTTCCAAATCTGCTTTGCACCTTTGGTCAGATTTGACGGAGGTTTCATCTCGGCAATGTCTGTATGTGGTTTTGGCTCTAGTTTGTTGGTTCTGCATGGCTGCAAAGTGCCTTGCAGCGCTTTAACTGCCGTGCTTTTTATGTTCATTATTTAACCTAAACTTATTGAAATGCATGTGCGCACAAACGCG
>Ga0326512_10001660_pt1 | contig 16885 bp, 28 predicted proteins | sample 1_2617_0518_D_FD_203652 | JGI IMG/M metagenome (GOLD analysis project Ga0326512, IMG submission 203652) | Bovine rumen microbial communities from UC Davis, California, United States - 1_2617_0518 | ecosystem: Host-associated > Mammals > Digestive system > Stomach > Rumen | place: USA... | reverse complement strand
CACTTCCCTTCATTAACTTTTTCAATTTGAGGGGGGGTCAAAGAAATCTTAGAGAGGTCAAAGAACTATGGAAATGACTGATATAATAGAAATGATTGACAGTTTCAAGGACAGAAGCATCATCTATCGTGTTGTATGCGAAGAACTCCATAACAACACGCGCCATATCATTGGTAGTGGCTATATGGTTTCAACAAACTCTCAAACCACTTAGAGGCAGTTCTTCTACTACGAGGACGTGATAACCTACCTCTTTGACCTTGACCTCTTTGGCTGGCAGGTTTAGAGGTGGCAATTTGACGACGAGTGGGCTTCGTTTGCCCACATGGAAATAGTATTATACAGAGTGGAGAAATGAAATGATATACATTGACTTGAACCTTGAGCATTGCGAGAAGTCCAACGGCGAGATAGCGGTTGTCTATCCTCACGTAAGGATTGGCGTTGATGTGAATGACAACTTGGATATGAAGAAGCTGAGATAGTTCAATAATGAACTCCAACAGTTTCTCTACGAGGGCATCAATAAGTGCCTTGTAAAAGAACAAACCAACCGAGGTGAGAATAATGAAACAGAAAACAAACTTCATTGAGGAGGAGGACATTCTCCTGTAGTGGAACAAATGGAAGGAGAGTGGCGTGGTGTCAGAGTTGTTCGCCAAATAGATAATGATGATAGCGGAGCACTTGTTGAACCACGAGCGTTTCAAGCGTTATCCAAAGTACGCGAAAGAGGAAATGGCTCAGGATGGCGTGGTGAAATGTATCAAGAACCTGAAGAACTATCAGCCATCAAAGGGCAAGTTATTCTCCTATTTCACGCAGTGTTGTTGGAGCGCGAACATGGACTACCTGAACAAATACTACAAGGAAATGAACATCAGGCGTCAGTTGCTCCTTGACACATTGGAGACTATTGAATGCGACCCAAACATACAGGAGACGAACTCTTAGAAGGAACTGAGGAGAAGGCTCAGGGACTACGAGAACGACTGCGAACAAGAACAGGACTAAACGAGGAAATGAAAATGAAAGAAGAATACAAACCAACTACCATCATTGAGAAACTGAAGAAGGTTGAGGGAAGCCCCTTGGATTACATTCAATTCACGATGTTTGACGAGGGCAGGGATTAGCCCTACGAGACTTGGGTTGATGTTGATGACGACGAGGAGGAGGAAGAGGACGACGAGGAGTTTGGCGAACTTCCCTACAAACTTCAGAGAATGGCTGACATTCTTTTAGACCTTCGCTACGGCTACACTATCACCAACATTGAATACAAGGTTGAGCGCATTGACGACCAGCCCACTTTCTATGTTCAGGCGTTTGCAGTGCCATTAGAGAATGAGGGCGACGAGACGAACATCACTGACGACGTGATGGACGCCTTCTACAACCTCGTCCTGTGATTATCTTCAATCAAGAACTTGGAAATAGTGCGTCGCGTCTTCTCCCTTGAAGCGCGTAAAGAGGGACGCGAACGGGCGCATCATAAGAACGCGCATGGCTGGATAGAAAAGAAAACCACCACTTGTAGGGAAACAAACAAACTACGGGTCATGGCTATGAGAACCCAAACAAACCTACAAGTGGTGGAACAGATTTCATTTACTTAGTTGCCCTTCCAACGCTCAACCAGTTCCTTGAGTTCGTCAAGAGTGGCTTTCAACTCCTCTTCAGTGAGTTTGTCGTCAGATAATTTCTCGTAAAGACCTTGGAGGAACTTATTGATGGTGTCTGCTCTTTTCAACCACAGCCAGACCTTCTCCTTCGCGTCGCCTATGCTGGTCTTGTAGTCCTCAAGGAGTTTGTTGATTTGCTTGAGTATGAATTTCCTGAGTATGCAGTTCATTTCTATGTCTCCGTTTGCGTAGGAACATTTACATTGATAACGCGCTGGATAAGACCGCTTGCCCCTGTCAACGAGCCAATGGCAACCAATCCAATCACTGTGGCTTTGGCAAGGAGCATCAGGAGCTGGTTCTTCCAATCCCCTTCCTTCTTCGTTTCAAGGTTGGTCAGACGCTGTTCGTGGTTGGTAAGTTTGTCCAGCACGTTTTTCATGTTCGCGTTCAATGCTGAAAGTTCGCCAGTCAACTTGATGAAGAACTCTGTGATTTTCTCATCGTTCATTTCCGTTTATACCTCGTTGGTTGTTATCAGAGCGGGAGCGCAACCTCGAAAGACTCAGCCGTTGAAATCAGTGTCGATTTCAGATTGCCCCAAGTGTCGTTCAACTGACCGCTTGTACTGAACACAAAGCATCCAGCAGTGTCTGGCGCAGTTACAACGTCCGCGAGGGTCGTACTGTCGTTCCACCCAGATGTTAAGAAGTTGGCAACGAACGTACCGCCGCTTCCATTTGGATTTGTCGCAACAGTAAGCGTCTTCGTTGGGGAGGTCTTGACCGTGATTGTCTGGGATGTTGGGTACAGCCCCTTGTCCTGTTTTATCGTGAATGGAATGTAATGTGGGATTTCTGGAAGTTGGTTGCTTACGACGATTTCCCCAACATATCCTGTGATTGAGTATGTCACACCGTCGTATGTGACTGTCGCTTCAGCGTTGTTGTCCAACTGGAACTCGCCAATGTTCGTCCATTGTGAATCTTGAAGTTTCTGGAGGGTGTACATGGTGGCTGATGCGGCAAGCACGTGGAGCGTGCTGCCAGACTCCCAACGTCCTTCATCATAATACCATGCGTTTTCCGTGGTCGTCCCATATTTGATGGTGAACCATGATTGAGCGTTGGTATTTTGTGGAACGCCCTTCACCTTCATATCAGAGAGGTCGCGCTTGACATCCAATGCTGACGATGTGACGAATCCAGAATCGTTCGTGAGGTCAGAGGTTTTCGTTGGAACGGAATCTTCGTATGCGAAATACTTTAATTCTGTTGTATGAGTTCCAGTGCCTTGTCTTGTACAGGTTATTCCACCTTCCACACCGTCTATCGTCTCTATGCTCAAGTTGTTTGCTGAGAAGGTTATTGGATAAGAAGCACCATAGTAGTAGAAATTATTGTCTGCCACTATCGAACCGTTTTCATTTTCAATACCCATGATATAGCACGGTCTGGTATTCCTTGAGTCCACTTTTATTATCCCAAGCCAACAATCACGTTCGATTGCGAAATTTCTAATTCTACCATTTACCTTGATTGCGACATATCCATAGTATCCGTAATTCATTTGGATTGGTGAGTCGAAGGTCTTGCCGTCATACATAGACAACTACCACGGATACTGTTCCTAACCCATATAGCATAACTTTCCAACGTTGTAGTCAATAGTAACGAAATGGTTTTCATCTGGTGTGAGCGTATCACGACGTCCGAACATGAACAACGAACCTTGTGCTCGTCTGGCATAGCCTTGAAGATATTCGTATGGTTTTACTTGTGTTGGTGTGACGAACTGACCGTATGGGGTTATCTATGTGTCAAGCAAACCACTCCGCTTTGCTGAGTCTGGTACAAGACGGGCAATGTTAACCCAAACTGGAGTCTCTGCGTTCGTAACTGTCAGATGAAGGTATCTTGCTTGACCGCCAGCCTATGTTGATGTCCAACTGACATAAGCCGTGGATTCGCTTGCTGAACTTGCAGCAAAGTCCTCTCGTCTCTTAGACGGCAAGTTCCTTTGCTTGTCTTGGCAAGTCACAGTATAGTACATCCGGCCTTCGGACGGTTCGATTCTTATGTCCGACACAAAGGCGTAATAGGCGTCGGTTTCCGTATAGACGACCGGAGAACCGGTTCCTTCTTCAATCTTCGACACATACCAACCGGTTGTATATTTCTGAACAATCACATTGTCGTACTCATCTACAACAACTCGTGTAGAATGTTCATCGTTCGCGTCTTCAACAAGTTTTTCTACGCCACCTGTCTGCGTTGCCAGTTTGCCATTTTTCAGAATGCTTCTTGTCAGTGTCCATTCAAGTATGGTGAGGCTTGTCGTGTCTTCCTCTTGAGTTGTCGTGCTTCCAGTGTTGTACTGCCATTCTCCGTTGTTCCAGACATAGAAGGCAAGTTCCCAAAGACTATTCTCTGCTGTGTATGCGAGTTCAATCTTCTTTGTCTCAGCTTCTTCGTATAGCCACTTTCCAGACTGCTCGTCATAATTCAGTGTGTATGTGTCAGTCCCATCCGCCAAAGTCCAAGGCAAGGTCAAGTCCTTCACCATACAATCAAGGTCAGCTTCAATTCTTTTTCCGCTTGCGTCCTGTATGTAAGAGGGCGTTGGGACTTGCGCCAGCGTGATGTAGCCAGTATCATTGTTGAACGCGCTCACATTGGAAGGAATAGCAGACGCAGTAATGTAGCCAGCGTCATTGTTGAAGGAGCTGACATTTGAGGGGATTGCTGACGAGGTGATGAAACCAGAATCGTTCGTCAAGTCAGAGGTCTTTGTTGGGATGCTATCTTCCACTTCTCCTATTGCCTCATCCACCTCTGTTTTCGTGTAGTAGTTGGACAAGTCTGGGTCATCAGCAACAGGCGTCCAATCCGTTCCATCATATACATTCAGAACGCCATCAATGAAAGTCGCGTCGCCCTTCTTTGGATTGGTTGGAAGCGTGTCGTTGAAATACATCTTCGTTCCAACGCGCTCTGGGTCAATCGTTCCATCCAAATCCTTCACATACAAATCACCAGCTCCAAGGACATAGTTTGTAATGACGTTTTCGTTTTCGTCAATGCCAGACGCGGTGACGATGAAACCATTTGTTGAAGTGCCAGATGTCGCGCAACCTTCAACAGTGCCAATCCAGATGTTGCCATTCAAGACGCATTCTTTCTGGACTGTCGTGTTGTCTGGATAGTTCAAGTGAATGAATACTTTGGTTATGTCCCACTTTCCTATTGCGCGCGGAACATTTCTTATTCTAAAACTCTGCGCTGAGTTTATGAACGTGAATACAGGTTCAAGTGGAAAGCTTGGGTTGTGCGCCTGTATCTTTACGTCAATCGTACCAATCATTTTATTGCCTCCGTTTTTACCAGTGCTTATTCTGGCATGTTGAAGTTGTTGTCAATCTTTACTTACGCGCGCCACAATGCCTTCAATCTACATTGACATTTTCAAGCGTGCAGTAGAATGGATGCGTCAAGTAGATTATATCCCACAACTGGCAGTAGGAATATGCGTCATGGTGTATCGAGTGATATGAGCCAGTTGGAAGCCCACATGGGATGTCAAGTGCGTTCTTCTCCATGCCTGCTGTTGAATACGCAAGGTTGATTGCCGCATTGAGTTCTGAATCTGACACATTTGGAACAGACACGTTCGCCATGTTCGTGTATTCGCTCTTGATTGGGACAAATACATAACTTGTCTTGTTTGTCACATCGCCATATTCACTATATTCGTTCATCTTCCCCGCGTAGTTGGTGACGTAGAACCCTCCCCAGATTGCGAGTTCAACCAATGTCTTTGGTATCATGTCCCCATAGGAATACTAGGAGAATGTCAGATGCTTGCTGGTTGGGTGTTCATCCCAATGGTATTCAACTTCACTGTCATAATACTTGTAGTATATTTGGTCATACCAGACATAATCGTATGTGAATGTGTCTGGCGAACTACCACTACTGTATGTCCTCTCTGTCGTACATCCCTTTGAGAAGTTGTATGGAACCGCGCTTCCACTGCTTCCACCATTCCTGTAAAAGTAGTTCAACTGCTTCACATCCTTGAATAAGTTCATAATCTGGTCTGCCCTCAAGGGGTTGCGGTAGTAGGAATCGTTCGCGCTGTATCTCGTCTTGCTTCCATATGAGTCGTATATGTATTGCTACAATCCAGTAGAGTCTTCCCCAAAGTCATGGGGTTGGAGGTTTGGCATTGTAGGTGAACCACGCTCCCACATGTAGCCTATGTTGTCGCGTATGTTTGACAATCTACTTGAGTCAATGTTCTTGGATGGTATTGGAACGCCAGTGTTCATTCTGCAACACTTCCCCTTGATGTTCAATGCCTCATTCAAGAACATCAAATCCTCTGCCCTCAGACAATTCTTGTACCATGTGGAAGTTGTGTCAGCACTGTTCCTCAATGGCATTATTCCACCATCGCAAATCAAGTTGTCGTGTTGCGTAGTGTAGTAATACTCGTCATAGGAAGCTGGAATAGCAAGAGACATTGAAGAACCTCATTAGATATAATATACGCCAATGGTCAGAGTTGTTCCACTCGCAGATACAACAATGTTTGTGTTCGCCGCCTTTGAGAAATAGAACTAAGAGGACGCGCTCGTAACTGTGTTGTCAGTTCCAACGAACGAGACTTCACCACTTCCACCTGTGAATGGAATGAATGTATCTGTACGCGCGTCAACATACTGGATTCCAATTCCACTTTGACTTCCAGAGGTAGATGGAACAACGTCAAAGACTGCTGAAACATCAGGGCTTCCACCACCACTTTCTCCATCACCTTCTGGAATTTCCACATTGATTACTGGATGTCCGTCCAACGCCCAATCCACTTTACAGTTCTTTCCACCTTCAAGATTGTCAACTGCCTGTACTACCCAGTTGAAGGTGTCAACAAATCCTTTTTGATTTCCAATGAATTTGTCCCTCTCAAGCTGACATAATGGTGCTGGTTGTGCCATGTTCTTTTCCTCCGTAAATCTTAAATGAACTTAGAGAGTCCAGGAACCCTTGACCAAACAGACGGCCAAGATGGAGTGAACTTCTCGTTTGGACTTTTCGTGTATTTGTCATCCCATTGGGACAGCGTAAGTTCAACCTCCCATAACTTTCCACCAACGGGGCTTGCCTTGAACTCGTTAAGGCATTGGTAGAGCGTCACATTGTTGTTCTTAACCCAATCCATTGAGGTCGTTCCACCACTCGTTACTGCCTTGAATTCGTATGGGTGATACGAATACCACCAACCAGATGTTCCATTCAAGGAGTTGAACAGATTTCTACAAGCCGTTCTCGTCATGCCAACATATTTTACTTGGCACTGATAAGTAGTCCTTGCCTTGTACCAAATAGGAAATGAATACCCAGTAATAGACTGACCATCTGGAACTACTGTCGTGATGTCTGCTCCAAGCAACTCAAATTCCCTTGTGTATGACGGAGCGGAAATCAGAACGATGTTTGACTCAGAGGCAGAGGTGTTGTAGGTTCCGTTGCTTGGGGTTGAACTGTCGCTCCAACCAGCCAATCTAGTCACAAACCCATACAGAGGACGAGAGCCAGTCACATTATTCCCATCTACGCTCGTGCTGTACGATTTCTGCGTTGACCTTGCTTCAACCACAACATCGTAAAGACCCCCTTGACCCGTCTTGACTATGTTTACATTTGACTCAAATGTTGGTGTTGAAGCCGCCTTGTACCATCCAAGTTCAATTGTCCTCGTTGTGTTGTCCCAATGCGTACCCCATTCCCATACATACTTTTGGTGAGTGAGACCTGTTTTCATGGCGTTGGCGCAAGTCTAAGCTGTGGCATAGTCCATTCCAACATACTTGAAGCCAGCTCTTTCCTCTGATTCAGCCACGTACCAAGTCCGTATATCCACCACATTCTACTCAGAAGAGTCTGGTGGTTGAATTTTGATATACAACTCTGGTTCGCCAGACTCAATTTGGTTGAACTTGAACGAATAGTCCTTTGTCACTACCAAGTTCTTTGCTCCGTATGATGTCATTGTTCCCATTTCAATTCACCTCACTTCACGGTAAGCTGGTCAAGTTTCGTTTTAATGCTATTGATTGCCGTTACAACCTCGTCCTTCTTTGGCTGGAATGGCTTTCCTGTCTCTGGGTCAATTCCCATTGCGCGGAGCTCGTCCGCCTGCCTCCTGTGGGTTTGCGCCCAACGCCTCCTGTGACCTTTTGGCGCAGCAAATGAACCACCACCAGTCGTTGCGTTGTCTGCGTTGTTTGACGCAGGACCTTCACTTCTGTCGCGTCCGTAATATGGGTCGTTGAAACTACCATCGTCATTTGGTCCGTTCCCATTGCCAGAATTCACATTCACTATGACGCCAGTTCTCTTGTCCTTTATCACTCCAGTCTGCTCGTCAATTTCCCAATTCATCTACTGGAGCAAGTCGTTCATATCCTTCTGGAGTTTGTTGCGTTCGTCATCCCTCTTTTTCTGTGCTTCCTTCTCGCGCTTTTCCTTGCTTTGCTGGTCTTCCTTCTTCTTGTCAGATATCACCTTGGAAACCTTGTCAGACTCTTGAAGGAGCGCAAGTTGTCTCTGGTTCAACGCAAGTCTGTATTCGTTCTCAGCGCGTATTCTCGCGTTCGTTGCGTCCTGTTCCTCGTCAGTACCCTTCGCTGCCTTTTCAAGCCGCTTGGCGTTTTCAATTATCCTCTTGGCAAGTTCAACGCGGGCTCTCTGCTCGTCCTGAACAGCAGCTTGTTGCATCTTCGCAAGTCCAATCTTGTCCATGCCGCCAGCTTTCGCTTCAAGTATTTTGGCTTGGTTCTGAGAGTTCATTATCTCAATGCTGTTGTTTCCAATCTGCTAATCCAGTTCGTTCTCCTTGCGTATGGATGAAAGCTCCTTCTGCTTGTTCTCCTTTCTTTTGCGTTTAGCCTTCTTCGCCTTCTCCTTCTCTTCCTTCAGTTGCTCTTCCTTCGCTTTCTTGAGTTCAGTCTCAGCACGCAAAGTAATAAGTTGTGCCTAATTTTTGGAACGAGCATACGCCTTGTCTGCGGCAATCATTTTGTTATAGACAGTGCGTGATTCGTTAATCAATTCCCTTTCCTTATCTTCAGCCTTAACCTTTTCGCCTTGCGCCTATGCCAGAAGTTTTTGATAACGCAGAAGTTCTACGCGGAATTTGTTTTTGCCAAATCCAGCCGCTTCTTTGTCATCTTCATTCTGCCACTCCTGTGTTCCCATCTTTGCGACAAGTTCATCTACCTTCTTCTGATACCTCTCTTCAGATTCGCGCAATGACTTCAATGCTTCAGTTTGTCTATCCGCCTCCTTTGACGCAGTGTCGTATGCTCTATGTGCCGCCTCAGAAGCTTCTTTCGCTGGAGCAACTGCTTTCTCCGCCTCTGCCTTTGCTACCTCAATTCCCTTCTCAGCAGCACCAACCTTGTCACCATTGAGTTTCCTCTTCTCCTGTTCAATCTCAGCGTCAGTCTTCTTCTATTCTATGTCCTCTATTTGTATGCCCAACAATGACTTCTTGAAATCATCTACTGACTTTGCCAGCTTCTTATAGCTTTCAGATGCTTTCTCTGCTCTGTCGCTAATGTCCTTAAGCCCTTTAATCTGATTGTCAAACTACACCTTCGCGGCCTCTTCAGCTTTATTCTTCATTTCCGACAATGCTGAAACGATGGTAGTGACCGCCATCGCCGCCACTCCAAATGCGCCTCCTGTTGCGAATGCGGACATCAGATTTCCAATGGAACCAATTGCCTTGGACGCTGAATTATCCAATCCCTCAAACGAACCAGCAAGCTGACCAATTGTAGAAGACGCCTTCTTCGCCGCATCTCCAATCTTTCCCATACCTCGAATAGATTTGGCTACTCCCTCTCCATTGAAGGAAGTGCCTATGTTTATCTTCACGTTCTGGTCAGCCATGATTTTCTTCCTCCGTCTTCAATTCTTTGTCTTTGGTCTGCTCTGCGTCATTTATCTTCTTCTCAAGTTCCTCTTTCTCCTTCTCAGCCATAACTTTTTTCTTCACCCATTCAAGAGTGGAATAGTATTCTCCAATCGCCTCCTTCTCGTCCTGTCCAAGTCCTCCAAGGTCGTTGATTATGTACGCGCGCTCCATCATCGCCTCAAGCATTGGAGAAGTAGAGCGAAGAGCCGCAAGTGCGTCAATCCCAAGTGAAGTCGCACTGGCAAACTGTTTCTCTCCACGCGAAAGAGCCTCTTCTGGCAACTCGTAGAAGATTTGGTTGTCAGTCATATATACTGGCGTTTCTCCAGTCGCTGGGTCAACTCCAAACAAGCAATAATCAAGGGCGCGCCTTACTTCTGTCGCTGACTTGTCACCAAGGTTTTTCTTCACCCACAAACGGCACTTCGCTATGAAGAACATTGGGTGCTTGAGTTTCTCAAAACATTCCTCTGGGTGGGCAAGCACCCATGCGTCCAGAGCCAAGTTCGTGGCTGGGTCGTCAGAGAGGACTTGACGCGCATCATCGAGAAATATGTCCTGCGCGATGGTTGGTTGTCTGAATATGACATTCCCCATCACCGCTATGCGTGGGAGAGAAGCAAGCCTGAAGTCAGGTCGCTTCTCGATTTTCAACGCAAGGGCATTCAGACGCACAACATCAGCGGGGTGAATAGTATATCCCTTTGACATCAACGCCTCAATGTCTGCCTCTGCCATTTTACTTAACATATCATCCGTTCCCGTATTCGTAGTTCTTGTTGTTTTCCACGAATGGCGAGAATGGACTCAACTGCAACTTGAGGTCATCTTGTCCGTCCACATACTCGCCGCTTCGTTCTTCCGCGTGCCTTGTGATTTCTTCCCATAACTCGTCATCGTCCAAGTATCTTCCTGTTGGAGTGTCGTTGTCCATGTCGTTGGTTATGGGAGCAGAGTGATTGTCTGTTTCAACGATACCACTCTGCCCTTCGTTTCAACCATTGGTGGTCGCGCCATCGTGCTTGAGGTACTTCGTGTATGTCGCTGTCCAAGTTGGATAGGCTGCGTCAGGGTTGTTCTTCGTCAATGGGGAAGTCTCATAGAACCCAGCTCCAGCAGAAGCCGTTACGGGCGTGGAGCCTGTCTAGACAAAAGTGACGTTCGCCTCAATCCTTCCATTCGCAATGTCAAAGGAAACAATCTCTCCATCCTTCGTTGCCGTGGTGAGGTCTCCTTCAACAGTATAGTTCGCGTTGGTGAGATAGCATCCAGTGCCAGAGAATGTAAAAGCACTGAACAATTCCTGTGCGTGGTGGCAAGCCTCAAGGTTGACCGCTGGTATGGTATAAGTACAATCGTTGTGTGTTGCCGCAGCACTTGGAATGCCCTGTCCAGTTACCTCTATTGTAGGAGGTTGCCCCGCTCCTGTAGTAATGTTGATGCTTGTAATCGTGAATTTGTCGTCTTGTCCAGCGACCGTGATTGAAGCATCTCCAATCTTCACGCTTGGGAACGTGTATGCGGAAGCAATCACATAGGAGCAGGATGGAGCCATCTGAGAACCATATGGAGTGACCGCCTGCACATCGCCTTTCTCATCAACGCCAGTGGCAACTTGCGCTGACTTGTTTTCGTTTGAGTCAGTAATCTTCACCTGACTTGCGCTTGTCAGTCCGAAGTAGTCTGTCTTTGGTTGAAACGCCATAATATTTTTCCTCATTTTTTATTGGTTGTTCAATTCGTGGTTTCTTGAACCACTCCATAAATGGTCATGTTGTGTTGGTATTGCCAAGTCTTTCCTGTGGCATCCAAAGTGAAGGTTCCGCTACCAAGCTGGAAACCAGTACAATCAAATTCGTTTGGCACGTTGAAATCTTCGTGCGTGTCAATGTAGCACCTCTGCCAATGCTGAAATATGTCCATCATCTTGTCAGACACCGCAAGGTAGTTCATGCCATTGTAGTCAATGTCTGCGCGAACCAATGCGTTGACTTGTAAGTCTATCTGACAAGTTGGGACTGTTGGCGTGGAATAGGAACGAGGTGAAGCCTTGACAATGATTATCACATCACTGTCAGAAGACTAAATGGACTTCACTCCATCCACGGCGTCAAGCTGACCAACGAGCTGAACTTTCTCAATTCCGTCCGCTCTCAGTCTACTTTCAATCTTCGCAAGTGCCTTATTCTCTATTTGCTGTTCAATCATAGCATCCCTTATTTACGCCCCTTCACTTCTGGAAATGGTGTGTCAAGTTTGTCAAAGAGAAGTAATTTCTCGCACTTCTTGTTTATGACTGATGTAATCTTGTTCGCGGCCTTCATCAACGCCTAATTGATTGCGGCGTCTCCACCTTTCAACGCAAGTTTGGCATAGTCCAACAAATCCACTGCTTCAATGGAAAAACTATTTCCATGTGAGGTCTTCACAACCTTCGTGTTTCCTTCTGCTGTGGAGGTTGCCTCTTGCGTCTATCCACCTTGTCCGCCAGTCTTAGAACCAGACTTCACAAGTAGTTTTGAGATTGCCAGACGCGCAAGACCCTTGAAACGAGTTGTGCGCTTCTTGACCTTCGCAAACGCCCATTCCAAAGCCTCTTTCTGGTTTCGCGCGACTATCAACCACTTGCGGTCATTCACATCATCCCAACGCCAGACATGACAGACCTTGAACTCCTTTGAGGTTATTCCAGCCACTCTTCCAATGCGCACCTTCCCACTTGGATTGTATTGCTGTTTTCCATTTCGCAGACAGAACTTTGGATTTGTCCTTCCCCCTGTGAATGATGGAACAAGAGGAGTTTCGTGAAGTTGAATTTCGCTCTTCTTTGGATGCGCAATCTTTGTCAGCGCGCGAAGTGAAACAAGAACGTCCATTAAAGTTGCTGTACATGACTGTTCAGCGGTTTCATTCAACCACCTCATCCTTTCCTATAACAACTTTGTAAGCGCGTCAATGCTTCTTCCATCTGCGCATGTGACGGTTATCTAAGTCATGGTTCTTAGACCTCCCGCGCGGTCACAATCCAACCAAGCGCGTCATCGTACTTCGCCTCTGAAACGCTGTACTTCTTCTATGAATTGAGCCTTTGGATTTCCGCGCCACGCTCAAGTCTGGAAACAAACGACCAATCCTTCTTCTTGAAAAGGAAGTCTATCACGTTCATCTTTGAGTCCATCATATCGTCGCTCAAAGGGTCTGCGTCGCCATTGTTGAAGATTGAAACCTCAAAGGTGTCGCGCTTTCCATCTGTAGTCTTCACCGTGATTGTCTCGTCAAAGAAAACATCAAACGCGGATGATATATGCTTGAATGGGCTGTTCATTTTCTTTACCTCGTTCTTACTTACGCATGTAGTAGTTTGGTAAAAGAAATCCCCGTCCAAAGGGCGGGGACTCTTTTGTTGTGTGTATGTTTAGCAAGATTAGTTGCCAGCAACCAGACGCACAATCTTGGTAGACTGAAGAATTTTCGCACCAAAGAGACATTCACAAGCAAACTTGTTGGAACCCGTGTTCAAGTCCATGAACCTACGGAAACCAAGCGTGAAGCCATCTTCGTCAGAAGCCTCCCAAGCCTCTGGATACGCGCCCTCTGTGCCTGGGGCAAGATAACGAGAAGCAACGCCAATTGCGCTATCGCAAATCACCGCGCCCTGTGTTCCTTCAGGAAGATTGCTTGTGCAGACGAATCCCTTGAAGCCATACAGACCAGGAATTACGCCAAGGCGCACAGCCTCGCTTCCACCGTAAACATTCGCGTCAAGTAGACCAAGCACATTTGCGAACTGCGTAGGAGCAAGAGCAACAACGGCGCGGTCAACAGGAATGTCATACTGCTCAGCCACAGAGTAGAGACCAGCGACGGTCTGCTTCGTGGTTGGAGTCGTGGCGGTCTGCGTCACGTTCGTGCTGTTGATGAGCTTGAACACATAATCATTCACACCACGCGAAACAGTGTCAGCAAGTGCGCCAGCCGTGTCCTTCGCCCAAGAAATGCCCGTGAAAGCCTCTTCCTCGTCCGTAATAGAAACACTCTTGATAAGACGCTGATTGAGTGTCACCTCTGCGTCTGTGATTTCGTTTGAACCACTACCATAGTTGTTCGTGGCGCTGAAAGCAGCCGCGTCTGTGAAATTGTACACAGGAACGAGGATAGACTGCCCCGGCTTACCATTCAGTTCGCGGAAGTTCTTCGCAAACAGGGAGAGCTTCGCAATGTTCTTATGAGCCGCCATGATTGCGGACTCGCTTGCGGCTTTAAGAGCCAAATCAGAGAATGCCATTTTCTTATACCTCTTGAATTATTGTTGTTGTGAATGTGGAATTCATTTGACCAACTCTGGATGAGCCTTCACATAGTCAAAGAACTTCTTGCCCTTGAGGGAACGCCAATCAGTGACTTCCTCCGCATGGGCATTTACTCCCGCGTTCAGCATGGCGAGAGCGTTTGTCTTTTCCTCCAAGGCGGATGAAATCTTCTTCAATTCCTTGTCGGACTCGTCCAACTTCGCATTGAGGCTGATGATGTCTGCCTTCGCGGACTTCAATTCCTCTTCGCGTTGCTGTAGCTGACCCTTGAAATCGTTAATCTGCTTCTACATTGAAGCCTGCATACCAGAGACGCGCTTTTCGCACTCTGCCTTGGAGACGGACTCCTCCACGCCTTCTTCCTCCTCCTTCTTCTCTTCATCGTCGGACTTCTTGTATTCTTCAAGTTCCTTCTCCAACTCTGCGCAACGCTTCTGAAGTTCCTCAATCGTGTCCTCATACTCCTTGAACTTCTCTTCAACCTCGTCCTTGTTCAGAACTTCATCGTCTTCCTTCTTTTCCTCTGGTTCCTTCTCCTCGTCAGTGGTTTCCTCTTCTGTCTTTTCTTCAACCACTTCCTCTTTCTTCTCCTCTTCAATTTCTTCTTCCTTCGCAGGTTCTTCAACCGTGGTTTCTTCCACCACAGTCTCTTCAACCTTCTTCTCTTCGTCATCCGTGTTTGTCTCGGTGACGGCTTGCTGTTTCTTGCTCATGTTCAATACCTCTGGTACTTTGTGGAATTTCGTCAAATCAAACTTCGCCGCTATGTTCAAGGTCTGGTCGTTTGGCACAATTTCAACATCAAACACGTCAGCGAATTCAGAACCCAAGAACCATGTCTCGTCTGAAAGCATCTTCAAGAGTTCTTCATCTGAAACCTTACTGTGCTTGCGATAGAAACCCATCATCGCGGCTTCACATTTTTCAAGGTTGCCAATTTCCTTCTCAAGGTCATCAGCGTTTCCTTGCGTGAATGTCCAAGGTCTGTGAATCATCGCAAAGCAGTTCTCGTCAATCGCAACCTTCTTTCCAGCCATTAGAATGACCGTGGCAATGGAAGCAACCAATCCAACGCCATGTGTCGTGACGTTGCCCTTCCAACGCGCAAGAAGATTGGCTATCTGGATGCCAGCGAAAACAGAACCTCCCTCTGAAGTGATTTCAACTTCAAGAGGTTCGTTCTCGTCAAGCCCAACAAGAACAGATTTCAAGTCCTCTGGGGCATAGCACCCAGAGAACTATTTGTCTGTGATTTCGCCTGTGATAGTAATTTTCATCGCTTCTTACTTACGCTCACTCGCCATCATTTGTTGGTTCTGTTGGAGTTTCGCTTTCAACTGTGTGGGCGAGAACTCTGTATTCAACGCCATCAATCGTCAAGGAAGTTGGAACAAAGGTTTCATTTCCAACAACGATGCTTTCAACAGAGTCCTTGATTTCCTCGTTTGCCAGTGCGTCCTTTGTCTCTCTCAAGACAACGCGAACTTTACAATCTGCTGGTTTCCAAATCTTGCCACCATAGAACAGACCATTCAACTCCTTTGGCGTGTATGTGCCTTTGGGAATCGTTGCGAAATCTTTCCAGACCTGTTGAATTCTCTTTCCAACTTTTGTGGGAACAACTCTACCAATTACAACATCACCCTTGAACTCAATAGGGTCAGTGTCCGCGTAGTAAACAGGCTCTTCTCCATTGTAGCCTTTTAACCACCAAATAGTTGGACCCGCAAAAACAACCCTTTCAAGTTGAACATTCGCCTGTGTTGAAGCATGGACAGTATAAACAGTTTGTATTCCATCCCAACCAGAAGTATCAATCTCGTCCATGTCAATCACGCGGGCAATCACTTCCCTTTCGCGCTCTGTGTTGCCAGAAGTCAGCTCAAACAGGAATGAACCATCATCAAGTTTCTTCGTTGCTTCAATCACCGTTGAACCATCAATTATCTGGCAAAGTGGATTTCTTACATTGTATTCTCCAGCTGTTGCCTTTACGCGAATGCCATACTTCTCCTCATTAGAAGGAACATTCAAGACTGTTCTGATTGGCTTGCTTGTGTCGATGTTTAGATTATAGATTTTCATTATTAGTTTTCCTCATTAGAAGGTTGTTTTTCAATCGTGTTCTTTGACTCTGCGGACTGTCCGCCAGAAATCAATTTCTCTGCTGGATGGAGAATGCCATGCTCTGACATCCACTTGTGTTCATAGGCTGTTTGTTCCAACTTCTCCTTCCAGTTGTTTCCAAGTATCTCCTTGTAGGTGCGCGTGTTGTTTTCAAGCGCAAGGCGTATTCCATTCTGGTATTCAACAGGAGACAAATCATCTATGCCTTTCCACTCCCAAGTTACATAGTCCATGAAATCCTCCGCCACATAGGAAGTCACATCTTCCTTCTTCTGACTCCATTTCACGAACCTATAGAATACCCAGTCGCAAATCTGCTCAAGGTCTTTCTGGAGTTCAAGAATTGCTGGGAAGGCAAAGAGTTGATTGGCTCTGTAGTCTGCGTCATGCGCGTCTCCTGTTGCGAAGACCTTGGAAAGTCCCATTGAGGCGGCACAACGATTGGCAAGCCAATCAACCATCGTCTGAACATTGGAGTTTGGATGCGACATCTGAAGTTGCTTTGCGTCAAATCCCTCTGGCAACGCCTCGTAGATGATGGAGTTCTCTTTCGCCCTGTTGAAGGAGACTACTTTTTCCTCTTGCGCCTCCTGTTCAACTATCTGCTTGATTTCCTCCTCCGTCATGTCCTCAACGCTCGTGTTCCCGTCAAATGGCGTTGGTATCACCTCTTCTGGCTCTTTGTCCTGTGTCAGCCAACAGAAGATTTGAGAGTTGCGCCGTGAAGCCATCAACTCTGATTGAACAAGGTCTTCAAGTTGGTGAATGGTGGCTATGGCAGATGCCGCCTGTGAAACGCCACGACCTTCACGCCAGTTGGACGAGAAATGAAACCAA
>Ga0326512_10001659_pt1 | contig 16885 bp, 16 predicted proteins | sample 1_2617_0518_D_FD_203652 | JGI IMG/M metagenome (GOLD analysis project Ga0326512, IMG submission 203652) | Bovine rumen microbial communities from UC Davis, California, United States - 1_2617_0518 | ecosystem: Host-associated > Mammals > Digestive system > Stomach > Rumen | place: USA... | reverse complement strand
GTCAAAATTTTGCGTGAATCACTTTTTGAAAATCTGAAAATTTAAATGGTAAACCGGGGCATTTCCGCAGGTTCCTTGGTGATAATCCCAGTTTTTGGCACTAGCCTGCGGTAATAGCCCTACCGACGCCACTCTTGGAGAATGAGACGTTGACGGCGTAGTACTCGCGCCGCATGATGACGCACTCAGCCTTCCTCAGCGCCCCTTCGGAGGAGTAGCGCATGCGGCACTCGAACGTGACCCGCCCACGTTGGGGCACAAACGGCATATGGGCCTCTATGGGCATGCTTTTGGCGAATCCCTGCACCATCTCTATGCAGGGGAGCTGCTCATTGTCCAGGTTACGCGGCATCTCGAACGAATCCACGCGCGGGTCAAGAATCCCGTGGGCCGCAAGCCTTCCACGCTTGGGCATCACGTGCGGAGCATCCCTCATGATCACTGGTGCGACCAGCTCGTCGAAGTCGCGCTCGACGCGAGCCTTCACGTCACCGCATGCATAGCAGTGTCGCTTGACCATCTTTCCGATGACGTTCGACTCGAACCTGTCCTGGTATGGTTGCAGGTCATTGCCGAGCACGAGGAACGCCCGCTCCGCAAGGTTCAACTCCTTGGGCCACTCGTGATAGGTGCGGTCATACCTGGTGCCGCCGTCAAGGACGCGGGACTCATCCCAGTCCTCCATCGACATGTGCGGGCCGACGATGCCTGACGGATTGCGTTGGACGCCATCTACCGTCATCCTAAGCCCGTTCTCGCCATATGTAATCTCGGCATACGCCATGACCGCACCTCCCTCATTCGATTATCCCATATGCGGGGTGGGGGAGTGCTGTCTTTTCGGCATGCGACATGTTGGGGTGAATTGACGGGAAACCACAATATGTAGTATATAAAGATGTACAGACACAATATGTTGTGTCACCAATTCTCAGGCGAGACGGAGTGATCGAACCTGCCGCAACCTTCTTGGGGGTTCCCTTGGCGCAGGACTGGGCCGTCGCCTTCTACCACTCTCCAGCATGGCTTCGCAACCGCAAGGCATATATGGGCAAGGCCATCGACACGCCATTCGGCATCGTGCCACCCGGACTGTGCGAGCGCTGCTACTCGATGGGCATCATGCGCCCCGCGAAGGTCGTGCACCACAAGACGCACCTAAGCCCCGAGAACATCGGCGACCCGAGCGTGACCCTGTCGTTCGACAACTTCGAGCGCCTGTGCCAGGACTGCCATGCCGTCGTGCACAGCGGCCACGAGCGCACGCGGGCGAGGTTCGACGAGCAGGGCAACGTCATCTTCTGACGATTGGAGGACGGTTGGCAAGGAAGGCTAAGTCACCGGATGTGGAGAGCGAGCGCATACAGCGGCTCAAGGACGAGTCGAAGAGCCTGACCGGCTTCGACAAGGCGCTCATGGACGACCTGATCACGGAGTATGACGCGCTCGCAACCATGGTCGAGGGACTCAGGCGCGACGTGCAGGAGCATGGCGTGATGGTCCGCAAGGTGGTCGGCGCACACAACCCGCGCGAGGACACCGTGGAGAATCCCGAGTTCACCACCTACCAGAAGGGCATCGCACGCCTTGGCGACCTTGCCAAGAAGATTTCGGACTTCGCCAAGCGCAGCGACGATGACGGCTCTGACGAGGGGGACGGTGGCCTTGCCGCGTTCCTACGTAAGTAGCCCATACGTCGACGCCCAGGGGAGGACCGACGCCGAGACGTACCTAATGGGGTGCCTTGACGGGACCATCGTCGCTGGCAGGCGCATCAAGGCGCTTGCCGAGAAGATGCTCCCGCGCATACGCAACGGCTACAAGTGCTGGCGGTTCGACGTCGACGCCGCCACGAGGCCGGTCGAGTTCATCGAGCGGTTCTGCATGATACCGTCCGGCAAGCTCGGACAGCCGTTCATCATGGAGCCGTTCCAGCGTTGCATCACCGAATTGATCTTCGGGTTCGTCGACGAGGACGAGAACCGGCAGATTCAGTACGCGCTGATAGAGGAGTCGCGCAAGAATGGCAAGTCGAGTTGGGTCGCGGCCATCGAGCTGTACCTGCTCCTTGCCGATGGAGAGGGTGCCCCGCAGATATACAACGCGGCCACGTCGAAGGCGCAGGCATCACTTGCCTACGGTGCCGTGTGGCGCATGGTCAGGCAGTCGCCGGAGCTGATGAAGTTCCTCCGCAAGGGCACCGTCGTGGAGCGTGCGGAGAACGGCATCATCTGCGATGGCAACCTCGGGTACATCATCCCCCTGTCCAAGCAGACGGACCACCTCGACGGCCTCGATGTGCACGGGGTGGCCTTGGATGAGCTCTCTGCCATGTCTGACCGCGCGACGTTCGACCTCGTTAAGCAGGGCATGGGCGCAAGGAGCCAGCCGCTCATGATTGCCATCACCACACAGGGGTTCGTGAGGGACAACGTGTGGGACCATGAGAGGGACTATGCGGTCAGGTGGCTTGAGGGGAAGATCGAGGACGACCGGTTCCTCGGCGTTCTGTTCGAGCTTGACGACCGTTCGGAGATTTGGGACGAGACCAAGTGGGCGAAGGCCAATCCGGGCCTTGGCACAATCAAGAGCGTCGAGTACTTGAGGGCACAGGTGCTCAAGGCGAAGAACGACCCGAGCTACATGCCGACGCTGCTCACGAAGGACTTCGACCTGCCCGCGAACCAGGCGAGCGCGTACTTCACGTTCGAGGAGGCCGTCAACCGCACCGAGTACAAGTTTGACAGCAGCGAGTTCCGATACGCGATTGTCGGGATCGACGCCGCCGACACGATTGACCTGAACGCCGCGACCGCCCTCTTCATGCGCAAGGGCGACAGCCACATCTATCGCAGGAGCATGTACTGGATTGCGGAGGAGCAGGTCAAGGTCAACTCCAACAACCAGCGCGGCAGGGATGGGGTGCCATACCAGGAGTGGGCGGCTAGGGGACTGCTGAGGATAGTCCCCGGCAACAAGGTCCAGAAGCGCGTGTTCGTGGAGTGGATTCAGGAGCTTGCGGACGATGGCCTGTACACGCGGTTCGTGGGCTACGACCCGTGGCACATGGACGACTCTACGCTTGACCTCATGAGGGGCCTCGTGGGCTCCAACAACGTCGAGGTCGTGAGGCAGGGCGTGCAGACGCTATCCCAGCCGCTCAAGCAGATACGGGCCGACATGCGCGACCACAAGATAGTCGACGGCAACAACCCCATCGACCACTGGTGCAACCTGAACCTCGCTGTGAAGGTCGACGCGAACGAGAACGTCCAGCCGGTGAAGAAGGCTGGCGCAACCACGCGCATCGACGGGTTCATGGCGCTCTTGGACGCCTACATCACCATGCAGCGTCACCTTGAGGAGTACATGCAGATAGCGGGGATAGAGTACGAGTAGGCACAGTGTTCGCCCTCCCCTTGTCATCCTTGTCAGGGAGTCGGCCTGCCCGGCCTTCCGTTACCTTGCCTTCCTGAGAACCCTTTTCCTCAGTGCGATCTCGTAGCGGCCCGATGAGCGGAAGCGGCTTGCCGCGTAGCGAAGAGGGCCGGATGTCGCGCGTACGTTATTGTGGGTCACGGGGTGTTATTGCGCGACAACCGAGTGGAATCTGTGGGTTGTGGAAGCCTTTGGTCGGAGTGGGTTGGAGTGGGGGATTGGCCTGTCACAACCCGTGACTGAATCCCTCGTGCCCCCTGGTCAACCTCACCTGCGACAGGGGAGATTATAGCGAATTTGACTAAAAAAGTCAAGTTGTACAGTCTACGTATGGAACCGATTCTGGAATATCCACATCTTTGCCCAAGCGCCCGACACCCGTCTCCATGACCACAACATATTGTGGTTACTAACGTTTGACAATCCCAAAAACACAAGATATAGTGGAGCCATGGGATTATTGTCTGAATATTTCCCGCAGGTGGCGCAGCACCAGCTCGCACCGATTGGACCCCTCCAGAGCAGATACACGACCTTCACCGAGTCGGCACCCACATTCGCCGCCTGGGACGGATCGCTCTATGACCACCCCCTCACGAGGGCTGCGATAGAGCGGTTCGCGGTCGCGTGCTCCAAGCTCAAGCCGGAGTTCGTCGGCTCGGCATCGTGCAAGCCCAACGTGCGGAAGCTGTTCGACAGCTGGCCCAACGACCTCATGACGTGGCCCGCCTTCCTCGCCAGGGCGGCTACCATCTACGAGATGGACACGACGGTCTTCATCGTGCCAGCGCTCGACAGGAACCTCAACACGGTCGCCCTGTTCCCTGTGAAGCCCTCCTATACCGAAATCTGCGAGTACGAGGGCGAGCCATGGTGCATCTTCCACATGATGACCGGTGACGTCATGGCTATCGAGTACAAACGTTGCGCCGTGGTCACGAAGTTCCAGTACCTCAGCGACTTCTTCGGCTCGGGCAACGACCTGATGAATCCCACGCTCAGGCTGCTCGACGCGCAGAACCAGGCGGAGCAGCAGGCGGTCCTCAACGGCGCACGCATCCGGTTCATCGGCAAGGTGACCGGCATGACGCACGGCGACGACCTCAACAAGAAGCGCGAGAAGTTCTACATCGACAACCTCAGCGCCCAGAACTACACGGGCCTGATGCTCTACGACAACACATTCGAGGACATCAAGCAGATCGACGAGAGCCGCTTCATCATCGACGAGGACGAGATGGAGCGCGTCGCCTTCTACATCTATGCCTACTTCGGCATGAACAAGGCGATATTGACGAACGACTATGACGAGAACCAATGGGGTGCCTGGTACGAGGGCAGGGTCGAGCCGTTCGCGCTGATGCTCGCGGAGGCCATCACCAAGTCCAACTTCACGCAGACCGAGAGGAACCACGGCAACTACGTGACCTTCTCCAGCTCCTACCTTGAGTACGCGACGCCCGAGTCCAAGCGCAAGGTGATTGATGACATGCTGGACCGTGGTGCCATCACGTGGAACCAGGCGGCGGACATCCTACAGATGCCGCACTTCCCCGGAGGCGACATGCGAATCCTCCGTGGCGAGTTCTACGTGCTGGACGAGTACAACAACGTCGTGGCGGAGTCGGGCGGTCACACGACCGGCAACTCGACAGACCTGCCAGTCCAGCAGGACGAGGAAACCGCCGAATGACCCAAGGCCCCGCAAAGGGGCCTTTTTCATGAGCAAAGGAGGCCACAGATGCCTTACCTGCCCGATTCGAGGCAATACCGAAGCTTCAGGGCTTCCAACTTCCAGCCGGTGACCCGCGACGGCGACGGCAACGAGCCCAACTACAAGGTGCGCGGCTACTTCACCACCTTCGATTCCGAATACCTCCTCTACGAGGGCACGAAGTACTGGCCCGCAGAGTACGAGCAGATCGACCGCCACGCGCTCGACGGCGCGGACATGAGCGACGTCATCATGCAGTACGACCACAACGGCCCGGTGATGGCACGCAACAAGAACGGCTCGCTCACCATCGGCACCGACACGCATGGCGCGTGGTGCGAGGCCGACCTGTCTGGTTGCCAGCAGGCACGCGACCTCTACGAGTCCATCTCCAACGGCCTCGTGACCGAGATGAGCTTCGCGTTCACCATCGCGTCCGACGAAGACGGCGAGGGCTACACCACGTTCAAGGACGAGAACGGCGACTACCACACCACCATCACGCGAATCAGCAAAGTCTACGACTGCTCGGCGGTGTCCATCCCGGCAAACCCCATGACGGACATCTCCGAGATGCGGAAGCGCTCCTACATCGCCCACCTGACCGAGGCCGACATGGAGCGCAGGATGCGCGAGCTTGACGAGCACGCAGACGAGCCAACCAAGGAACCCACCGAGGAACCAGCAGACGAACCCGCCGAGGAAGCCGCCGAGGAGTCCGAGGCCACCAGCGAACCCACCGACGAACCCATCGAGCAGCCCACCGAGGAGCAGCTCAGGGCACGCCGCATGAGGCGTGCGAGGGCCATGAGGCTCTCATCCATCTAGGCAACCACAGCCGCAAGGCTGTCAAGCACACACAGGCACGAGCCACCTTCCGACGGAGTGATCGGGGCAGGCGCGAGGAGCAGGAGTTGTCCCTCCGTGCGCGGGACGCAGGAGTTGCGCCCCATCGAACCCAAATCCGACAGGAAAGGAAGGCTCAATATGTTTGAGACTTTCAACGCGGCCCAGTACCGCGCACTGGACGACGCCGCCTTCGAGCAGCGCAAGTCCCAGGTCATCGAGCTCATGAGCGCCGAGACCCTTCCCGAGGGCGTCACCGACGAGATGCTGTACGCCGAGGCCGACCTCATCGAGGCCGACACCCAGCGCCGCAACAAGGCAGTCGCCCTCCGCAAGGCCAAGGTGGAGAAGGTCGTCGAGGCCGCTCCAGTGGTCGAGTCCAACAAGCCCGCCGAGAAGCGCGAGTCCGGCTTCAAGGCCGTCTCCGAGGCTTCGTTCACCGACTCCATCGAGTACCGCCGCGCCCTCGCCAACCACATCGCGCACGTCGCTCCCATGAGCAACGACATGATGGCTAAGGCCGTGCGCGAGCGCCAGAGCCGCGCTGCCGGTGACCCCATCGCCGTCTCCTTCGCCGATGGCTACACCAACGTCACCGACCCGACCTTCGCGCAGACCGTCTCCACCTCGCCCCTGATGCCCCTGAGCATCTCCGACGAGATCATCCAGAAGCGCTCCGAGGCTGGCGTCCTCCAGTCCAAGGTCAACGTGACCTACTTCCCCGGTGGCTACGCCGTGCCCATCTCCGACCTCACCGTCGACTTCCACTGGATCAACGACAAGCAGGTCAGCCCCTACCAGTACGACTCCGACATCCAGACCGTGCTGTTCGGCTACCACCAGCTTGAGGCCCGCTTCGCCCGCACCTTCCTCGTGCAGGCCCTCCTGAGCGACAACTACAAGCAGATTCTCTCGCCCAAGTTCACCGAGGGCTATGGCCGCGCCATCGACTCCGCCATCATCGGCGGCACCGGCTCCACCAACGGCCAGCCGCTCGGCATCCTCAAGGACCCGCGCGTCATGGACCAGACCAGCGGCGCTGGCACCGGCAAGGCAACCATCATCGAGGCCAGCTCCGACGACCTCACCGACTGGAAGTTCTGGAACAAGGCCCTGTTCAAGGGCGACTTCAACCGCCTGTACCGCACTGACGGCGAGTGGATCATCGGCGACTCCACCTTCGGCACCTACCTGCTGAGCCTGCACGACGAGGTCAACCGCCCGCTCGTGCGTCAGGACCTCCGCAATGCCGACGCCATGGCCTCCCTGTTCGGCAACACCATCAACGTCATGCCGAACACCATCCTGCCCGACTTCGACACCGCCGCGACCGGTGCCGTAATCGCCATCTTCATGAACCCCCGCAACTACACCCTGAACTTCCAGCCCGGCATGCCCATCAGCACCGTGTCCTGGGACGACCACGAGACCAACACCCACAAGACGAAGGTCCTCACCGCCGTCGACGGTCGCGTCATCGACAACAACGGCATCATCATCATCACCAAGAAGGCCCAGGGCTAAGGGGGAATCCTCATGACCATCAAGGAATCCCTCACCGACTACCTTGGTGAGTCCGCCAAGGGCGAGACCATCGCCGAGGTCCTGCGCGAGGGCCTGTCCGCCGAAGGTACCACCATCGGTGCCGTGGTCGCGGACGCGGCTAGCAGCGAGTCCGGCAAGGAAGAGGCCACTAGCTAATGGTACGCATCACAGTCGTCAAGCCCTTCTACGACCTCAAGCGCCACAAGATGCTTGAGCAGGGCGACGAGTACGAGGCCACCGAGGAGCGTGCCGCGCAGATTGACGCCTCGCTCCCCGGATACATCACCCACGTTGCGGTCGATGCGGAAGATGCGCCCGTCGAGGAGCCTGCCGACGATGCGCCCGACTACGGGTCCATGCCCTACGCCGACCTCGTGTCCCTCGCAAGGGACCGTGGAATCCAGGTAAAGGGCAGGCCGAAGAAGGCCGACCTCATCGAGGCCCTCACCAAGGAGTAGCACATGGCACTGTTTGACGAGGTCAAGACGTGTCTTCGCGTGACGGGCGACATGACCGACTCCGAGATCCAGATGTGGATCGACGCGGCCATAGCGGACATGCGCAGGTGCGGCGTCAAGGACGACCTCCTTGAGGAGTCCACCATGAGCTCGCTCGCGCGTTCCGCAGTCGTGTGCTTCGTCAAGGGCCAGTACGGATACGACAACGCAGAGGCCCCGCGATTCCTTGAGTCCTACCGGCTCATGCTCGCGGGGCTTCTCAACAGCGTGTCCAACGAGTACCTCACGGACGGTGACTGATGCGCTGGAACGACGAGGTCACGCTCCTGTCGCCGAAGGACGCATACCAGGACTCGTCCGGCTCGTGGCACGAGGGCGAGCGGACCGAGCGGACGGTCTTCTGCAACGCCATGACGCTTGGCCTCATGGCGATGGCAAACCTCCGATCCTCCGACGTCCGCCTTGCCAACTCCACCGACCCCGTCGACATGGGACTTCGCAACCAGCACATGATCCAGGTCCGCGCAATCGACTACCAGGGCGAGGACCAGGTCATGTACCACGGCGACGAATACGAGGTCATGTACCTGTCCGGCAGCGGAGAGTTCAGGATTCTGACCATCGCGCAGAGGTTGGGGAACGAGTGAGCGACTACACGGTCGACTCCAGCGGATTCGCCGACGCCATGACGCAGATACTCACCAACCTCGGCGAGGGTGTGACAACCCTCGCGCCAAGTGCGGTCGAGGAGGCCCTTACGACTGGCGAGAAGGCGTGGAAGAGGAACGCCAAGGCCGTGCTCAGCACGTCCTACTCGCGAGGCGGATGGGGCAAGGTCAGGGGCGGCAAGGGTGGCGTCACCCGCTACAAGAGCGGCAAGCGCAAGGACCAGATAAAGGACATCGCCTGGTACGGCAAGACCTTCAAGACCGGCAGGTACGCACGCTCCATCAAGCACCACATGACCTCTGGCGGCGTGTCGCCGGAGGGCGAGATTGGCTCCGCGTCCATGCCCGGTCTGGCCCACCTGCTTGAGAAGGGCCACGGGTACTACACCGCAGCCCCGCACGTGCACATAGAGCCAGCCGCAGACGAGGCGTTCAAGGACTTCGACAGAAGGCTCGACGAGGCGATAGACAAGGCGATAAGCGATGCCTAACGAGATGAGGCCCGACGAGGTCGTGTTCTCGACCCTGCTGACCAGCGGGATAGAGGGCACCAAGAGTGCGTGGCCCTTCAAGAAGGAGCCGCCCCTCCCGTGGTTCGTCTTCAAGCAGCGGAAGAAGGGCGAGTTCTACGCCGATGACGGCAACTTCGCGAAGATGCAGCGCTACGAGGTCGACCTCTACCAGTCCGAGGAGGACGGGGACCAGAGGGACGCCTTCGAGGAGGTGCTCGGACTTCTCGGCCCATATGCGTGCTACGAGTCCTGGACCCCCATGGAGAACTGCTGGGTGACCTCTTACACCCTCACATACCACCCCAACAAGTAACCAATAGAAGGAGGCCCACATGGGCAAGGTAATCTACGGACTCAAGAACGTCCATTACGCCATCTATGACGCTTCCACCGGCACCTACGGCCAGTGGAAGCCCATCCCCGGTGCCGTGTCGCTGTCCTCCGACGCCGACACCACCCAGAACGACTTCTATGCGGACGACGGCGTCTATGCCACAATTTCCGCTTCAGGAAAAGAGACCGGCACCATCGAGTTCGCCGCAATCACCGACGAGATGTACGCCGACCTCTTCAACTACGAGAAGAACGACACGACCGGCCTGCGCTACCAGCTCACCGAGCCGTCCACCGTCACCGTGGCGCTCGGCTACGAGACCAGCGGCAACGAGGGCAAGCTGCGCGGCGTGCGCTACAACGTGAGCTTCACCGCCCCGTCGCAGTCCTCCAACACCATGACCGACTCCACCAACCCCGACACCGTCTCGGTCAACTACACCGCCATTGGCCGCAACTTCACCGTCAACGGCGAGACCAAGAACGTGCTCAAGGGCCACGTGGAGGAGGGCACCGCAGCCTTCAACGGCTTCTGGGGCGACGTCCTCACGCCTGGCGCTTCCGCCTCCGCATCCACCCTTGCCAGCCTGGTGCTCTCCAACGTCGAGCTGACCCCCGCCTTCGACGGCGCAGTCAACTCCTACATGGGCACCACCACCAGCGCCTCCGGCACCATCACCGCAACCGCCACCGACACCGAGAGCGCCACCGTGGCAATCGCGGTCAACGGCAGTGCCTACGCCAGCTCCGCCAGCTACAAGAGCGGCACCAACACGGTCACCGTCCTGGTCACCAACGGCGCTGCGGTCACCCTGTACACAGTCATCGTCACGCGCAACGCGGCCTAGCCGAGCGCATGCAGCGCGGGGGCACTTCCCATCCGTGGGGAGTGCCCCCTTCTTTGTGCGCTTAGCACCTCAGACACAGCGACAGAAGGGGAGACATGCCAAAGGTCGACTACGAGAGCAACGGCGTCGAGCGCGAGTACGAGGCCACCACGTACACGCTGGTCATCTACGAGCAGGAGTTCGGCAGGGACCTCATCAAGGACGTGTTCGGTCGCATCGACGTGACCCAGGCGCTCAGGAACATCGACGCCGATGGCAACGTCATCGCCATGGACTACACGGTCGACAACTGGTCCTCGTACCCGAGGGCGTTCTGGGCCATGCTCAAGACCTCCGAGGCCATCTGCAAGCGCGACAACCGCCCGTGCCTCGCTGTCCCCCCGTTCGTCCAGTGGTGCCTTGAGACCCGCTCGATTGACATGGGCCAGCTCTCGCAGCTCGTGTTCGACGAGTGCCAGCGGGGATTGTTTCGATCTGGAGCCGCCGACTCCGAATAAACCGGCAGACGGCCCGCAACTGAAGCTCGTGTACACGCACCTGTGGACGGAGCTTCTCAAGATGGGCGTCACGTGGGACGAGGCCCTGCGCATGTCGTGGGGCACCACGAGGATGCTCTTCTCCGCGAGGGCCGAGGCGTACGACGCCGCGAAGGACTACAAGCCCAGCGACACGAGGTACGCGACCAACGAGGATGTTGCCAACTGGATCTAAGGGGGTGCCCCAATGGCAGCAGGCGCATACAAGGGCCTGACAATCCGCATCGGTGCCGACACGACAAAGCTGTCATCCGCGCTCCGTGGGGCCAACTCCGCAATCTACAAGGCCCAGACCGAACTCAACAGGCTCAACAAGGCCGCGAAGCTCGACCCTGGCAACATGGGCGTGGTCACGGCACAGATGGGTGCCATAGCCGAGCAGGCCATAAACGCCGCGTCGAAGATCGACAACCTGAAGCAGGGCATCGAGGCCCTCGGCAACACGAACGTCGCCAGCGGCGGTAGCACCACAATCTCGCAGCTTGCCGCGAACACCGAATCCATGACGCTCGCCGCAGAGCGTGCCAAGGTCGCATACGACGAGGTGGACAAGGCGCAGAGCGAGCTCTACAAGAAGATCAAGCAGTACGCCAAGGTCGACATCGGCAAGGTCACCAGGGAGGGCAACTACTCCGACGAGTGGCTCGACAAGCAGACCGGCATCAAGGACAAGGACAAGGATGCCGTAAAGGCCCTGAAGAAGGAGTGGGATCAGGCTTCCAAGGCGCTCTCCGACTACTCTGACGTCGCAAGGCTGCAATCCCTGAACAACGACCTCGCGGTCCAGCAGGCCAGCATCAGGTCGCTCAGCAACCAGATTGTCGACATGAGCCGCAGCATGTCTGCGTTCGACAGGTACAACAGCAAGTCGTTCAGCGGTCTTGGCGAGCAGCTTGCGTCGGTGAACGACCGACTCGTGCTCGTGTCATCCGCGTCAGAGGTGGCGGGCGAGAGGTTCCGCGCACTCAGCAGCGCCATGACGCTCGACTACGGCGGCATGGACGTCATGACGGAGCGCACCGACGCGCTCAACAACGCCATCGAGGCAGCCGAGATGAAGGCGGAGCTTCTCCAGCAGAGGGTCTCCGCCTACGAGGACGCGGGAGTCGGCAGGCTCGCCCAGGACATGGGCAACGTCGCAATCGAGGTTCAGCAGGCCGAGGCCGCGTTCAAGTCCGCCAACACCGAGCTTGTCACGATGAGGGCGAACGGCGACACCTCGTCCCAGGCGTTCAGGCAGGTGGAGAAGGCCGTCCAGCAGGCGCAGCTCCGCATGGACACCGCGCATGCCGTGCAGCAGTACCAGAACCTCAAGACGCAGCTTCACGAGGTCAGGAGCGAGGCGATAGACCTCGCTGGCAAGCTGGTCGACCTCAACAGGCCAAGCTCCGTCGCCGCCACCTCCGACGTCCGCAGGATAAGCGACGACATCAAGTTCGTCGGCGACGCGATGAGGACCGCGCAGACCGACGCGCACTCCCTCGACGCCGCGCTGAAGCTGAACCCCGAGAACATCGACCTCGTGACCAAGAAGTCAGAGCTTCTCGGGCGTGCGTCCCAGCTTGCCGCCAAGGAGGCCGAGGAGCTGGGCAAGAAGCTGTCCAGCTACGACGCATCTGCCATCAAGAAGGCCACCGACCCCACCAAGACGGCAGCAGAGCAGATTCTCGACGCGAGGAACAACTTCGAGTCTGCCAACGACGCGATCCGCGAGACCGAGACGTCGATGGCGAAGCTGCAACAGGCCATCGACGGCATCGACCTCGTCCATGGCGGCGAGGAGGCGCACGAGACGTTCGCGAGCCTCAACGACCAGATGCGCACGTACATCGAGAGGCTTCATGAGCAGAGGCAGGCCGCTGCCGAGGCTGGCAATGCGCTAGACCTCTCCAAGCAGCGTGCGGAGTACGAGCAGGTCGAGGTCGCTCAGGTAAAGAACCTCGCTGCAAGCCAGCGATTCGCCGCCGAGGCCCGTGGCCTCGCCAACATCAACATCACTCCGCGCTTCGACATGTCCTTCGCAGACCAGATGCGAAGCGCGTTCGACCAGATACAGTCCGGCGCCGCCGTAGAGCAGGCGATGGGCGGAATCGCCGACAGGCTGAAGGACATCGGTGCCGCAGCCGACGATGCCGACGACAGGTTCTCCAGGCTTGACGCGGCGCTCGAACTCGACCCGACGAACATCGGCGTCGCGCAGCAGCGTGCGGTCGCGCTTGCAGACGCCATGACGGCAACCGACCGCAAGACCGAGGCCCTCACCGCAGCCATGAAGGCAATCCCCGTCGAACTCATCGACAAGGCCGCGATTGCCAACGGCACCGTCGCAGAGAAGGTGTCGGAGTCGAGCCGCCGCTATGACGAGGCCGCCAACCGCGCAAAGGGCTACCAGGACACCATCAACGCCATCAGCGCCGAGCTTGGGAAGCTTGAGTCACAGGACGCCATCTCTGACGGCGATGCCGAGAAGATAGAGAACATGAAGGCCCAGATGGACCTTCTCATCCAGAGCATGCGGCAGTTCGCCGACGAGGACAAGAATGCGTTCGACGACATGTCCTCTGCGGTCGCCACCCAGAAGTGGCAGGAGATGAACGTCCAGCTCACCGAGTCCAAGGCGCATGCCGTCGAGCTTGCCCATAGCTACGGGAGCCTCCGAGTCCCGTCAGACATCGCCGTTGGTCTTGAGGACATCAACAAGCAGATGCGTCTCGTGTCCGATGGCGCGGACGCCGCGAAGAGCAGGTTCGACCAGCTCAACAGCGCGTCCAAGATTCAGCCCTACAGCCTTGGGGTCGCCGTCGACAAGGTACGCGCCCTGCGCGAGGCCACCGACGCCGCAAGGCAGAAGGCCGAGGTCCTCAAGCAGCAGCTAGAGGCCTACAAGTCTGCTGGCGTGGACAAGATGTCGCACCAGATCAGCGATGCCGCCGTAGCATTCGAGAAGGCCAACCAGCACGTGAGGGAGCTTCAGGTCGCGCTCGAAGCGGAGAAGAAGGCGAACGGCGAGGCGAGCGAAGAGGCCCAGAGGCTTGCCGCAGAGCTTGAGAAGGCGGAGAGGAACGCCAAGACCATCGGCGCGGTGAACGAGTACCGCAACCTTGAGGCCGAACTGCGCCAGGTGCAGTCCGCATCAAAGGAGATGCAGAACTCCATGAAGGCTGACCTTGGCGAGGTCGGTGCCGCAGCCGTCACGGCGGCGCAGCAGTTGGGCCAGATTGCCCAGCAGGCATGGGGCCAAATCAAGGAGTCCTCCAACGACGTAGACGCCGCATACCGCAACCTCCGCAAGACCTTCGATGCTGAGGAGTCCGACTACCAGAACCTCTACGACTCGGCCATGAAGTACAGCCAGTCGCACGTGACGAGCGCCGACACGATGCTCGAAATGGAGGCAACCGCAGCGCAGCTCGGCGTCGGCATGGAGGGCGGAGCCGAGGCAATCCAGGCGTTCGCCGACGCGGCTGCGAACCTAGACGTCGCAACGAACATCGACGCCGACACCATCGCACTCCAGATGGGCCAGATCATGGCCGTCATGAGCGACGTCGACTACAAGAACATCGACAGGTTCGGCGACGCGCTCGTGCGCCTGGGCAACAACATGCCCACGCAGGAGTCCAACATCATGCAGATAACCCAGCGACTCTCAGCAGTCGGCAACGTCGCCGGGTTCAGCACCCCGCAGCTTCTCGGATGGGCCGCTTCTGTCGCTTCCACCGGACAGAAGTCCGAGGCGGCTGCTACCGGACTCGCCACCCTAATCACCAGCATCACCGCAGCGGTCGACGACTTCGACAAGGGCGGGGACAGCCTCGACAAGTTCGCCAAGGTCGCTGGCGTGTCCGCAGAGCAGTTCGCGAAGGACTGGCGCGAGGGCCCGTCTGACGCCCTTGAGAACCTCATCAAGAAGCTCGGCGACTCAGAGACGCTTTTCTCAGACCTCGCTGGCATGGACATAACCAGCGTCCGACAGACGCAGACGCTCGCCGCCCTCTCGCAGACGGTTGACAAGCTCAACGACGCGACGACGATGGCATCCGACGCATTCAACGGCGTCGACGACAAGTTCGGCGAGGCAGGCGACGCCGCACGCGAGGCCGAGAAGAAGGCCGAGGGATTCTCAGGCTCGCTCTCGAAGCTCCAGAACTCCGTGCAGGTACTCTCCGCGTCGTTCGGTCCCGCGTTCGTCGGCGTCCTCGACTGGGTTGCCGACAAGGTCCAGTGGCTCACCGACGTGGTATCCGGATGGAGCGACGACTTCAAGCAGAGCATCATCATGGCCGCAGGGTCGATTACGATCTTCAGCACCGCATGGAACTTCCTACAGCCACTTGGCTCAAGCCTGATGAAGTTCGGCAGCGGCGCGTTGCAGTTCGTGATTGGGCAGCTTGCCGAGTTCAAGGTGGCAATGGAGCTTGGCAAGGGCGGCTTTGCAGCAACCACCATCGGCATGAAGCTTGGCGGGTTCGCCACGAAGCTCGGTGCCCTTGCGTCCAGCGGTGCGCTCGCGACCGGTGCGCTTGCCGCACTTGGCATTGCGCTTACGGTCAAGTATGCCGCGAAGGCCATCAAGGCCAAGAAGGACACGGACAGGTTCAACGCGGCCATTGACGACGCAAGGGGCAACACCAAGGACCTCTACGCCGACCTCATCAATGGCTCCAGCAGCATCGACGACTATGGCAGGTCTTGGCGCGACGCAAAGGTCGACATGGACGACTTCATGTCGTCGCTTGAGGAGCACAACAAGGTCCAGTCCGAGACGCGCGAAGAAGCCACCGAGTCCATCGGCATGCTTGAGAAGTACAAGTCCGTCATCGACAATGCGGCTGGCGCTGGTGACGGGTACACCGGCAGCATGGCAGAGCTGAAGTGGGCGGTCGACGGGCTGAACGAGATTCTCGGGACGAACTACGACTACAACGAGATTCTGAAGGGCAGCTACGAGGACGCCGAGGGCGCGGCCCACAGCTACCGCGAGGAGATCGACAAGCTCATCGAGGCCAAGGAGCGGGAGATTCGCATCGAGGCCATGGGCGACCTCTATGCCGAGGAATACAAGCAGCTTGAGAAGAACAAGAAAGCATACAAGGATGCGCGTACAGCCCGTCGCGAGTTTACGCAGGATTATATTCAGGAACACCAGGGAGACTTGACCCGCGACAAATGGACGGGTGAAGTCAGGCAGAAGACACGCAACGAGCTTATATCCGACGCCCATGGAACAGACGAGTGGCAGGACCTGAACGACACGGTCGGCAAGACGTCGAAGGCCGTCAACGAGAGCGCGGATGCGCTCAACTACTATGACACGGCACTGACCAGCCTCATCGAGGAGGGCCGCTATGCCGAGGATGGCTTCAGGGGAGTCCGCGAGGGCATCATCCTAGACAACCAAGCGATGATGGATGCCATCACCGCAAGCGGCATGTTCGGCAGCAGTACTGAGGAAATTGGCGGCAAGATCAAGGAGCTGTCCAAGAAGCTCATGGATGCCAAGGTCGGCACCAAGGAGTTCGCCGACATGGCGCAGAACCATCCTGACGTGTTCGCCGGAATGGTCGAGAAGGCCAACGGTGACATGGACACGCTTGTCAACCTCATCTCTGAATGGAACATGGCGGAGCTTGAGGAGAAGTTCGCCGGGTTCACCTACGACGGCACCGGCTTCGTCAACGCCGAGGGTGACCGCTACGACTGGAACGGCACCGACTGGGAGTACAAGGAGGCGGGCGTCGAGGTCGACACGTCGCAGATTGACGAGGCCAAGGACAAGAAGGACGAGCTGAAGGGTGACGTCACGTTCGGCATCAACGTCAAGGACGATGGTGCCAGGAGCCTGTTGGATAGTCTGAGCAATACCAAGCTCGACGCCGTGACGATGAAGTTCCAGGCAGAAGACGGTGGCGTTACGAGCATGTACGACATGCTACAGTCGATGACCGGCAAGACGATCCTCACGAAGTTCAAGGCTGACGCAACAG
>Ga0326512_10001658_pt1 | contig 16890 bp, 8 predicted proteins | sample 1_2617_0518_D_FD_203652 | JGI IMG/M metagenome (GOLD analysis project Ga0326512, IMG submission 203652) | Bovine rumen microbial communities from UC Davis, California, United States - 1_2617_0518 | ecosystem: Host-associated > Mammals > Digestive system > Stomach > Rumen | place: USA: California... | reverse complement strand
CCAGCATTGTAAATGGTAAACTGAAAGTTACCTATCCAATCAACTGGAGTGATACCCTGAAGCTATGGTATGAAGATGGTGAAGCCTATAAGAACAAGACATTGCTGAGGTTCAATGAGAAGTATGTTTACAGGGTGAAGTACCTGGTGAACTTTGACAATGCAAAGTATGAGAATAAGTGTTTCTACCAGTTTGTGCTTAACCGCAAGATTAGGAAGGCACTGAAGGAGAACATAAAGAAGGATAAGATAGACTGCCTTTATGAGGTAAAGATGAATTGATTATGGTTAAGGAGATTAGATATATAAGTATAAACAGGGTACTGGACAGTCTGCATGACCATCCAATGCTATCTGACCTGACACTTGAACAGGCAGTAAGATATGCCCTTAGATTCATCAGCATCAATGGATTGCCAAGGATGTATGAGGATAAGACAGATACTGTGGATATACATGATTTCAGAGGGATGCTCCCCTGTGACCTTATCAGTATTGTACAGGTGAAGGACTGTAGGACAGGAGTATGTCTGAGAAGTATGACAGACAGCTTTTATCCTGACAGGGGAAAGAGGCATGAAAGAAGGGAAGAGAGATATATGAAGGAGCATCCTCATCATCCTCATCATGGGCTTCACTGGGGTATAGCCAGAGCACCTATCCTTCCACATGCTGCTGAACAGGCATTCAAGACTCAAGGCAGGGTAATCTACACCTCATTCCCTGAAGGCAGGGTAGAACTGGCCTATAAGTCAATTCCTGTAGATGAAGATGGATTCCCTATGCTGATAGACAATGAGAACTACCTGGCAGCACTGGAAGCCTATATCAAGAAGCAAATCTTCACTGTGAAGTTTGACCAAGGAAAGCTGGCAGCAGGAATACTTGAAAATGCCAAGCAAGACTATGCATGGCTTGCAGGACAGCTGCAGAGTGAGTTTACCATTCCTTCAGTAAGTGAGATGCAGACCATTACCAATATGGTTAATACACTGATACCAAAGATGAGAGAAGCAGACAAGGGCTTCAGGGAAATGGGTAACAGAGAGTATTTAAGGAGACATTAATTGAATATTAAAATAGAAAGGAATAGATATGGCAGCAAAAAATATACAGGAACTCTATGATGAAGCCAGAGTAATATATACTGCTAGTACAGAGGGAGAAAATACACAGGTAAGAATAGGTCAGATGTTTTATGACCTTATAGAGCATCTCTATGAGATTAGTGATGTTAATGGAACTGTTGGACCAATTACTCCTACCCCAACTCCTAGTACACTCGGAGGACCACTACTTACTAGTTTTAATAATATGCCTATTCCTACAGACCCTGACCAAATATTACATTGGATTGACTCTGAGGATAAATGGGAATTCATTGATACTCCTACAGGTGGTGGTTCTGGCGGCAGTGGAGATGTTACTTGGTTAGATTTGAAGACAGACAATGGTTCTGCTGATGACAATAAGCAGATTAATTTGTCTCACTTAAGGAATGCACTATCTGGATACCTTGAAAATAATCTGACTGGTAGTAACTCACTCTATAGCTGGTGGGGACAAAAGCTTCAGAAAAACACTAATACAACTCCTGCTACTTATAGAATTACAAATGCTCCATTAGAAGGAGTGACTTATATTAGATTTACTAATGATGTGATTCTTGGTGTAGATCCAAGCTCTGCAGAGAATACTTTATGTGTGTATAACTCAGACCTTACAAAGGTAGGACATATATATGCTACTGGCGGAGTATCTGCTCTTGGTAACAGCTCTTCTGGTGGAGTTAGTCCTACTCCTGGAACACCCGTTGATTTAAGAGGCCTTCTTTCTCATATTTCAAGCAGCTCATATAGTCCAGATTATGCTAATGCAACAGCTGTTTCCAATGCTTTACTTGCCCTTCCTGACAATGGTGCAGGTGCTACTATAAGATGGGATGGAAGCAAGTGGATTGTAGATAAAACTATATTCGATGATATTGCCAACATCACAGATAATGGAGGCAGTTTCCTAAAGAAAGAGGATGACGGTTATAGTTGGTCAGACCCTGCTACAGGTACTAGTGGTTCTACTACATTGTCTGGATTACAAGATACTACCATAAGCAGCTTAGCTCCAGGTCAGTTTCTTTATTACCAAGATGCTACTGATGAGTGGGTAAATAAAACCTTTGCTATAAATAGCACTGCATCTATATCAAACCCTGTTTCTCTACAAAATATTATATTTGGAGGCACTAAGTATACTTTGCCTGCGGCTACAAGCGGTACACCAGGTATAATGAAGATAGGAAACAGCACTATACAAACTACGGCTGCAAATAATCCTACCACAACAACTGAAAGAACCTATCCAATTCAGTTAAATTCTGATGGACAGGCAGTAGTAAATGTTCCTTGGGAAAATACTGTGTACTCTCATCCCACTTATACAGCACAAAGTAGTTTAAAATTATATAGAATTACTGTAGATAACCTAGGTCATGTTGCTTCTACAGCAGTTGCTGATAAATATGATATTGCTAATGTCCTTGAGGGCCATACTTCAGTAGAAATAAGTATTACAGGGAGTGCTGCAAAACTTAATGAGAGCATAGGCTCTCGTAGTATTTGGGGGCAAACTTATTGGAATGAAGGATTACCTCAAAATGTTCAGGGTGATTTAATAGTAGAAAAAGATACTACTACCAATAATGAATCTATAAAACTGTCTCCGAATACTCTTAATGTTGAAAATCCCAAAATTTATATGTTGGGAAGAAATATTCTTGAGTATGAGCGTAGGAAAAACAGTGTCTCTGTGGATACTCTTGCTATTGGATTTGGAGCCGAAGGTAATAATTTAACACATACTAATATTATTGGTAAAAACATAGAACTGACTTCTACCGTTGGTAATGTATATATTCCTAATGCTAGTACCTTAGCTAAAGGACTTAGGATTGGAGATGCAGTCCTCTATTGGGATAGTCAGAATAATTCTTTGGCTGTAAAGAAGTATGATGATTCAGCTTGTAATTTCTATGCTTTTGGAGGAGTCAGCGCATTAGGTATGAGTAGTGGTATAGGTACTGTGCCTACTATGACATTTGGAAATATAAATGTAACTAATAAAATTGAACTTGGGTATGATAGTACAAGTTCTATAACAGCAAATAATGACGGTTGGATATATATAAGTCCTAGTGAAGGAGTTGAAATAGATAATTCAGTTATTATAGAAGGTACAAATTTATCTATTACTAATGGTGGTTATTTAAGTGTTGGAACAGGAGGTTCTAACGTGTCAAAGATTATATTTGAAGATAACAAACTTTGGTTTTTCATAGGTAATACAAAATATGGATTTACACCTGATACTAGTGTATCAATTCAATAATATAAATACACAAGATATATGGCAGCATTAATATTATCAATAATGGCATTAGGTGTTAGCATTGCAGCACTGGTGGTAGCCTTGAAAAAGAAAGAGACTTTAATTGAGTCTCAATCAGACTCTAATTGCAATTCAAATGAAGTTCAAATGGGAGGCAATCAGACTTTAAATGAAGAGCAAGTAACCAATGGAAGTGTCCCTTCTGATGGGTACCCCTTCACTTACTCTAATGGTACTTTTAAGATGGATGGTAACTTGGAAGTTACTGGAAGTATAACATGTTTAAAATAAGGAGGAAAGAATATGAGTTATGTTAATGGTAGAATAGTAGATACTGGAGATGATGATGGTGTAAGTGTATTTGATGTACAACAAGCATTAGGCAATGTTTATGGGGGAGGAACAGCATTAACAGTGAACAGTTTATATGGTTTATGCACATATGATAATATTAATATGTGGGCTAAATATAAGCCTCAAAGAACAGTAAATCAAAACAGGCCTATTGCTGCTATTGACTATGCTACTCGCAAAGCAAATAATTTTGGAATAGTTTTAAGTTATTGTGGAGGAAATGCTCAATATAGTGCCTACAAATTAAACGAGCTTGTCCATAATATTATGGATTCTGAAGATTCAGAAAAAGGATGGGAATATAAAAAGCCTATTGGTACAATATCTTCTCCTTATAGAATATCTGACTTTGCAAGGCACCCGCAACAGAAGCAGCCAACTCCTTATGAACAAGGAGGAGACCCTACTGGACTTGGAAACCAGGGATATAATCATTACTCTGAAATGCCTTGTAATGTTGTATTACTCAATGTGACTGAAGGTGATGACGGTGTTGTAATTGCAAATAAACAAGATGCAACTCCAAGATTTGTTTTTGAAAGTGTTGTAGGAGCAGACTTTGGAATTAAGGATTTTGTTGATTTTTCTAGACAAGATAGCAGTAATAAATGGAGACCTATTATACAAGTCTTTCAAGATAGTCCTTCACATCCAAATTATAGTAGTGGTGTTTGGTGGCAAAATGTCTATGATGATACTTATGTAAAAGAAGTTGTAGGAGAACCTCTTGAAGACTTAGGGGACTCTAATTGGTCTACTACAGTAGATTTACCAGTAACTGATTTAAACCCATCTGATGAACCTACTAAAATATACCATGTTTGCGTAGGAATTGCATGTTGCTCTGACGATGATTCCAACAGAACATTCCTTTCTAGTAACTCGCTGTTTGTTGTTCCATATTCTGCGCAACAAGCATTAAGTGAAAGTTATCCTTTCTATTATAAATTATATGTAGAACCAACAGCACATGTCACAAGAACATTGACATTTACTGGAATTAATTATCTGAGTACTGCGACTACAAAGTTAAATGCTACAGAGTTCAGAGCTGCATACAATGCCTCTGGTGAGTTATATTTTACTATGACAATTACTAAAGGTACAGATGCTTTACATTTTGTTCGCAGTGGAGTAACTCCTGATGGAACAAGAAAGTCTTTAGAAATTAAAGTTACTAGACAAGCTTATGGGGTGGCAGATAAAACAATCCAATTAGTTCCAGCAAATTCAAATTGGGGAGATAACGCAACTGCTTATGTAGCTAGTGGAGATTCTTCAGAAACTGTAACACTTTATGGAAAAGGAGAAGGATTAAATATTTTAAATATCGGAGATGTTGGAGATGGTACCACTTCTTATTATCGTGTAACAATAAGTATTGATGGCTCTACCTTTACAAATGCAGGTAGTTATACTATTTATAAAAGTAATTCTTAATAACTTTAATATAAAAATGGAAGAGTATGAAGACAAATGAGATTTTAGAGGCTTACAAGGTGCTGCAGAATGCCAAGTACCAAAAGCTGAGTGATGATGGTAAAGTGAAGGTGTGGAAGATTACAAGGCTGATGAAGCCTGTAGCTACACAGTTTAAGGAAGACCTGCAGGATGCACAGCAGAAGCTGATGCCTAATGGTGACTTCATCCAGAGGCTTGGTAAAGCCATGCAGTATGAGCAGGACAAGAAGAATGAAAGAACTCCAGGCATTACTGATGAGGAGTATCAGGCAATTGTGAAGGAAGTGAATGAATATAACCAGCTGGTGAACAAGGCTGTGCAGGAGTATTCTGAAAAAGATGTAGAGCTGGAGTTTGAAGCACTTAGTGAAGAGGACTTTGGCAAACTGATGGCCAGCAATGACTGGACTATGGCTGAAGTAGGGAAGATTGAATTCCTGGCAAAAGAATAGATTTAATTAACAAGTGTTTTTATGGGAAAGAAACAGATGAGCTGGAAAACTAGGGGAATGAACAGAGACCTCAGTGTCTCTGCCTTCAACCCTGAGTTTGCCTTTGAAAACAGGAACCTGAGGCTTAGCACTAATGAGAATAACACTATGCTGAGCTGGGTGAATGAGAAGGGTACAAAGGAAGCCGTTATAACTTATCAGTATTTAAATGCAAATAATGAATGGGCAAATGGTGGCAGTACTATTGATGGTACTATTATAGGTACTGCAGTCTTCAATGAGTGGCTAGTACTGTTTTCTCATTCTGACAGCAAAGACTGTATTTACAAGCTGAAAATGGCAGGAGAGTACTCAATGGAAGGAATCTGCCTGTTCAGTGGTAACCTCAACTTTGACAACTCTCATCCCATAGAAACACTTGTTAGTTATGAGTCTGAGAATATTCAAAAGGTTTACTGGACTGATAAGAAGAATCAGCCCAGGGTTATAAATATTGCAGCTGACCAAGAGACTATTAAGGGATGGAAGTCGAAAGTAGATTGTTTTGACTTTGTAAGAACCTTACAGCTTCAGGAGGAGGTATATGTAAAGAAGATTCTGGGAGCATCTGGTGTATTCCCAGCAGGTGTAATCCAGTATGCTTTTACTTATTATGACAAATATGGGCAAGAAAGCAATATCTTTTACACCTCTCCATTGCTGTACACATCTCACAGGGACAGAGGTGGTAGTCCTGAAGACAAAGTAGACAATGCCTTCCAGATTACCGTCAATAAACTGGATACCAGCTTTGACTATCTGAGAATCTATTCTATCATGAGGACTAGTGTGAATGGTACTCCAATATGCAGGAGGGTCCAAGACATTAGTATAAAGGATATAAAGGCAGATGCCAATGATATAAAAAAGATTACCTATGTAGATGCAGGCAATGTTGGAGATACTATAGACCCAACAGAATTACTCTACAAAGGTGGAGAAAGCATTGTATGTGGAACTATTGAGCAGAAGGATAATACATTGTTCCTTGGAAACCTGAAGATTACAAGGAGCAGCATCTCTGATGGAATAAAGAGCGTTATTCAAAATACTCAGATTGGAACAGGAACAAGGAGTATATGGCCTACTGTGATTTCCACAGACCTGTATCCTTACTCCAACCAGCTGACCTCATTAAGGCTAGACCCTTCAGAATCTAGAAACTCAGAAACCAATACTTTGACACCTTGCGGAGGATTCAAATGTGGAGATGTTTATAGGTTGGGTATTCAATTTCAATATAAAACTGGAGTTTGGAGTGACCCTGTATGGATAACTGATAAGCAACAAAACAAGCGTCCAAAGTTAAGCGGCAATAGTGTACAGATACCCTGCTTCACTGCTTATTTAGACAATTCTGTTTCACAGGCATTAATTAGTGATGGATATGTAAGAGTGAGACCTGTATGTGTATATCCTGGTGTACAAGACAGAAAAGTGCTTTGTCAGGGTGTGGTTAATGATACTCTGTACACAAGTAACCATAGATACAGTAATAGTCTCACAGGTGAAATTGTAGAAGACAGCTCTGATATAGAGACAAGTTCTGGAGAAAGTGGAAGTGAGGGTTCTGCAACACATACTGGAAGAAGAGCAAGGAGAAGAGCTTCTTCAAATCAGTCTGCATATCCTGATGGTATTGGAGACCTTCAGGCACAGTCAGACTGGTTCTTCAGGCCTGTGTTTGCTTCAGTAGATGATGAGAAAGTAGTTAATAGTCAAGGAGCTGTAGCTCCTCCTTCCAGTCCTGCTTATTGGGAGTCATTTCCTGTAAGCAGCGTCATTAATGGCATAGACCGTTTTAATTATTGTGAAATACAAGGTATCTATGCAGATGCTAATAGATATAAAAGCAGGAAGGACTTTCTTTCTTTATATTCTCCAGATATTGAGTTTGATACTCAGCTATCTACTTTGGATTTCTATGATTCAGAATATCTGCAGGTAGGCAGTGCTTCATTCAATAGGACATTATCAGATATTGATATCCAGACTGATTCAGCAACTGCCAGTGCCAAAGGTGGAGGATTTGTACATAGGTCATTTAACTGTGATGGTATATATGGAGTTGTCTCAGGTGCTTTCTATGATGATTTTATTGTAGCAGAAAATGATGATAAAGATTTTATAACTCTATCTGAAGAAAAGTCTTCTGTAAAATGGCTTACATATCTTTGGCATAGGTCTGGAAGTCTCAATAATGATATGGTAAGACCTTCTGAGAAAGGCACTCAAACAGCAAAGCTTAAAAAGAAGATTGTATCTAATCTGAGAATCACAACAACAGACTATGCCGATGTTAATTACAGTTTAAAGAAAAGTTTTAAAAACTACCCCCAACTGTTTTCAAGTGATGACAACACTATGATAAAAGTTGGTAATGACATCTACAGAGGCAATATAGATACCATTCTTATTCCAGATGATCCAGGAGGCTTGTACTTTATTGGAGATGACAGGACTTCTATATCTGAATCATTTACCAAAGCCTTTCATACACAAGGCAGATTCACCGCATCTTTTACTGGACATTATTATTATGTTATAGGAGATACAAGAGATGCAGGACAAGGAACTGGAGCACAAGGTATCTTCACCTATGCTGAAGAAGAAAGACCTGCAGTGGGTACCACACATGGTTGGAAACATCTATACAATATTTCCACTTCTTATTCAGAGCTTATAAACAACAGGGTTGGAGTGAGTATGAAATATAAGTCCACTCCACACCTAGCATTCAAAGTGAATAGTGTTAATGACCTTATATGGTCTGATTCTAATAGTTCTATTAGTCCATTCCTGCCTATTGTAGAAGTGGTGCAAGACCCAATAAAGAAGTTTGGTGGAACCTCCTCTGATGCTCTACAGGCTAATGTGTGGCTACCTTGTGGAGAACCTAAGCTGCTTGCCAACAATGAGCTAATAAAATGGGAATACGGAGATACTTATTTCCAGAGGTGGGATTGCCTGAAGACATACGCATTCACCATAGAAGATGAAAATCAGGTGGTGGAGATTGGCTCATTTATGTTGGAGACAAGGACTAATATTGATGGAAGGTATGACAAAAATAGGGGACAAAGTAGTAACCTATATATAAATCCCAGGAACTTCAATTTGGTCAATCCTGTGTATAGTCAGCAGGATAACTTCTTCAGTTATAGGATTCTGGACAGCAGTTTCTACAAAGAAAACACATTCCCCAATCAGGTAACTTGGAGTCTGACCAAACAAAGTGGTGCAGACATTGACTTGTGGACTAAGGTCAATCTGGCAAGCATCTTAGACCTTGATGGAGATAAGGGTAAGCTGAATAAGATTATCAGGTTCAATGACCAGCTGCTTGCTTTCCAGGATACAGGCATAAGTCAGATTCTCTATAATGAGAATACACAGATAAGCACTACTGAAGGAGTGCCCATTGAGATTGCCAACTCTGGAAAGGTTCAGGGTAAGAGATACATTAATAATAATGTAGGATGCTCTAACAAGTGGAGTATTGCAGCAAGTCCTGCTGGAATATACTTCATTGACAGCAATGACAGAAGCCTGTTTATGTTTAATGGACAACTGAGCAATTTGTCTACTGCAGGAGGATTTAACACTTGGAGCAAAAAGAATATTACTACAAGCAGTATGTGGACTCCTGATAGTTTCTGCAATTTTGTTACCTATTATGATAAACAGAACCAGGATGTGTTATTCATTAACAGGGAAACTGCATTGGCTTTCAGTGAGAAGATGGGTGCATTCACTTCATTCTATGACTATGGAGGTTCTGGCTATCTCTGCAATATTGAAGACACTAGTGTGTGGATTAAGAATGACACAGCTAATAAACTGTGGATTCATCAGGGTGGAGAATACTGCAACTTCTTTGGAGAGCAGAAGCCTTATGGAATGCTTCTTGTGGGCAATCCTGAGCCTCTTACTGACAAGATATTTACCAACCTGGAATTCAGGGCTTGTGTGGATGGAGAAGGAGAATTCAAGATTGTTGATGAAGGCACTGAAAATGAGCACAAAGAATTCTCAGGTAAATTCTTCCTGCCATTTGATTATCTGGAGACTTGGAATGAATACCAGCATGGTGTGGCAAAGCTGCAATGGAAGAATGGTGATAAACTAAAGGAAACCATGAGGCATCATCTTCTGGATAATACAGCACATCTGGCAAGGAAGTTCAGGATATGGAGATGCGATATTCCAAGGGATAATGCAGAGACTGTGAATGTGTTTGACTATACCTTTGATGATACTTTCCATAATACAAGAGTTGGAGTAAGGATAGACAGGATGAGAAATCCTTGGCTATACATAAAGCTGAAAAAGGATAGTGATACTGATAAGAGAGTAGAGATACATGATATAGTGATGACCTATTATAATTAAATAGGTATTATGAAGAGTAATAGGGAGGTATAAGTTTTCTGCTTATATCTCCTTACTATTTTAAAAATATTTACCTTGTGTTATTATGGAATTAGTATTTTTGCAAAAATAGTATTCATCATGATGAAAAGAAATAAGCTATATACAGTGAACCCCTGGAACGTAAATATGTTCAAATTGGGAGGGGATTCTTGGAACACAGGAAGCTCATACAATCCTTTTCCTGTGGGAAGCTTTATGCATACCAAGCAGCAGTACTATAATGCTGTACGAAATAATAATAATTTATGGAACGGTGTGAAAAGCAATCCTTTATATGGATACAGTTATGGAAATACAGGAGGAATAAACTTTACCACTAATTATAATGACCAAAATCAGAGATTCAATACCATACTGGAGTCCGCCAATCAAGGTATAGGAGGTTGGAAGACTACTGGATTGAATGGCTCTAGTTCTGGAGGTGGGGGAGGAACTTCTGGAGGATTAAGCAGTGGTGCAAAATCTGCAATTGCAAGTGGTATTACCACTGCAGGTTCCTTGTTGGGAGGATTAGTAAAGAATGGAGATCATCGTGATGGCTTTGGAAATACTATGAATACAGCTGGTAAGGCACTTTCAACAATAGGTGCTGCAACTGGTAATATATGGTTGGCAGCAGCTGGCACAGCCTTGGATTTAGGTTCTGAAGTTTTATTTAGCTATGGAATAGGGAATGAAAAAGGTGTTAGAGATAATACTAGCAGGCTAAATAATATAAACTTTAATGCCACTACTATGAAAGAGTTGGCAGACCAAGCTGCTCAAACACCTTTATATAAAGAAAGTTTAGGAAGAGTCAAAGATGGTTCTTTCACAACCAAAGGTACAGAAACAGCAATGAGATTGAAGAGAGAGCAAGATGATGCATTTGATTTTGCTACAAACTCTTTTACCAATGCCAAGAACAATATTCTTAAGAACCAACTGGCCAATGACTTGTATAACTACTATAACGAGCCATACAATATTTCAGCATACGGAGGTCCTTTAAATACATTTGCTATGGGTGGAAATAAAAAGAAATATCGTACAACTACTAAAGATAAGAGTGGTACTATAACGGAAGTATATGTACCTGGTGGATATATAGCAGAAACTATTACTAATGAAGGGGATACTATTTATAAGAAGCCTTCAGATTCATGGTGGAATCCCTTTGAAAGAGTATCTGCAAGAAGGGCTCCAAATGGTCCTGCCACTTCTGATTATAGAAGACTGCAGCAAGAATATAGGGATGCTTATAAAGGTTCTACTGAAAGTGGTAATGTAGGAGTTGACAGAGTCAAGGATTTTATTAACAATCTGCTTGGTACTTCTTATGACTATGGAGGACCTCTTGGTTTTTCTGATAATGTGAGTGCTGTGAACTATGGGTTTATGACAGACTATCTCACTGAGAAGAAGCGTCAGAATGACTTGAAGAATAAGATGACTGGTATGACCCAGATGCCTTCATTTATGCCAAGCTATGCTCTTGGTGGTGACCTTCAAGCTAATGGAAGTGACTGGACAACTGGTCTTACTCATGTAGAAGCAGGAGGGACACATGAGGAAAATCCCTATGAAGGTGTACAGATGGGTGTAGACAGGGAAGGAGTACCTAATCTGGTGGAAGAAGATGAGACTGTGTATAATGACTATGTGTATAGCAACCGTATAAAATGTGACCCCACAACAAAAGAGAAATTCCATGTCAGCAAGAAGAGAGACATTACCTTTGCAGACCTCAGTAAGAAACTTGAGAAGGAGATTGCAGAGAGACCAAATGATCCAATCAGTCAGGCGGCTTTTAAAGCTCAGATGGCAGACTTGGCAGAACAGCAGGAAAGGCAGAAACAAGAGATGGAAGCAGCTAGGGCAAGAGAGGCTTTTGAAGCATTGAGCCCTGAAGAGCAGACTGCCTTGATACAGCAATATGCACAGCAGGAACAGATGGCTCAAGAGCAAGCTATGCAAGAACAGGTAATGGCTGAACAAGCTGCTGCAGAGCAACAGCCTACTCCTGAAGAAATAGCTATGGCAGAACAACAGCAGATGATGCAGGCAGATGGTTCTCAGGCAGCATTAGGTGAGACTCCTCAGATGGCTTGTGGTGGTAAGATTAACAGGTTTGATGAAGGAGGTATGAAGAAAAAGATATATGACCTTTTAGGACTAAAGACTCAAAGTGACTGGAATGCTTGGGTTAAGAAGAATGGTCTGGATGAGATGAATGATGTAGAGGATTGGGATAATATTCTCCAGAACCAAGCTCTTATCAATGCTATTGCTAAAGACAATCCAGCATTAAGACATGCTCTTGAAAATAAGTATGACTTTGGGCTGTATACTCCAAGTGCTAAAGACAGGATTACTTTCCCAAGCATTACACAAGGTAACTGGAAAAAACAGACTTATGAAGGATGGAAAGATAGTAAGGACCCAGGTTGGTTAGAAGCTGTAGAGAATTGGAAGAATACTCTTGGAGATAACTGGGCAGAAACTGTAAAGGGTTATAACAGAGAGCAGATAGCTGAAGCATTGAGGAATACCAAAGCTTTTCAGAGAGGAACCAAATGGTTGCAAGATTCAGAAGATAATAGACTAAGGTATCTAAGGGAATTATACAATAATGCGGAGACTCCTGCAGAAGCTAAGAAATATGCCCTGAAATTTATTGATGAGAATGGTAACTGGAGAGAAAAGGGAGCTAGGGACTATGAGACTATTTTCAATAATCCTAGTGGAAGAGCAGCTAATCCTGGAACTTATTGGCATACACCTCTTGAGGCAGTAAGAGATGCAGTACAAAGAAATTACGTTATTAATGATGATGGCACTGTAGAACTTCTTGAGGGAGATTTGAATGGTCTTACTTTAGACAGTACTTATAAATGGGCAGATCCTCAAAGTGACCATGTAAATAATTATTATAAAAGAGCTGCACAAGCTGCTGGTAATGATGCTGCTAAGGCAACTGGAGATGCAGCTGCTACTGCTGCTACTGGAGATGATAGGGAAGTAGTTCCTGTGCATTCTAAACTGGAGAATCTTAGATATGCTGGACTGTTTGGGCCTGCTGTAGGACTTGGAATGCAAGCACTGGGTATTGGAAGACCTGATACTTCTGGAATTGAGGCTGCTGCTAATATTGGTAAGTCTCCTGCGCATCTGGCTTCTCCTCATCTTATTGGAGACTATATGAGGTATACCCCATTTGACAGGCTTTTCTATGCTAATCAGCTGCAGGCTAATGCAAGGGCTACTGACAGAGCATTGGCTAATAACTCAGGAGCTAACAGAGGTACTGCTATGGCTGGACTGCTTGCCAATGGGTATAATACCAATAACAATCTTGGTAATCTGTACAGACAGGGAGAGGAATATAACAGAGCCCAATATGAGAAGACCAAGGAATTCAACAGAGGTACTAACCAGTTTAATGCTGATGTGCTGAATAGGACCAGTCAGTTTAATGCAGATGCTTTAAATAGAGGCAAGCAGTATAATGCACAGTTGGCTATGCAGGCTGCTCAGGCTAAGATGGATGCTGATGCTGGATGGTATAATGGTATCTATGGTAATGTAGCAGGACTGTTTAAGGGTCTTGGTGACTTGGGCAGAGAGAAAGCCCAGGAGAACAGGATTGCTGATATGGCTGCTACTGGAATATTTGGAACTATGAAGCCTGGAAGCTATATTGCCAATGGAATGCTTAGGTATGAGACTGACGAAGAGAGAGCCAAAAGGCTTGCTAATCAGAAAGTTAAGACAGCCAAAGGTGGTAAGATTAAGCGGAAGAAAGGGTTTACATACTAAACAGCTAGGAGGTTTTCTAGTTGAATGATTGTTGTGAAACAATATCCTTAAAAAATGCACAATTAGATTTTGTAATTCATTTTAGTTGATTTTGTACTCATGGTGGGAATAGCAAATTGTAGTTATTCCCACTTTTTATTTGAAATACTAAGGTGGCATAAGCAAGACAGTTAGTTTTTAGGCACATTGTTAGGGAGTTTATATCTTTGCAATATTAGAATTAAAAGATTGTTTTCATGGCATATACAGCTATAGGAGGATTTCCACCACAACAGTTGCCTTTCTCTAGGAAAAACAAGGTCTGGAGAAAGAGATGCGTTGATTTTGGTGATGACCATAGCCTCCTTCATCATCATGCAGCAAGGAAGTCATGGTGGGATATGAACATTAACTATGACTTGCTGAATGGAAAGCTTCACATGAGTGACCTTAAGGCTATAGTAAATCCTTTTGGTCTTGATGCATCCTTCATACCAGACAGTATTCAGCATTATTCAGTGATAAATCCAAAGTTGAATGTGCTTAGGGGAGAAGAAAGTGAAAGACTGTTTGACCCTAGGGTTGTGGTTACTAATCCTTCAGCTATTAGTGAGATGGAGGAAGAGAAGAACAGGCTGGTTACTGAAATGCTTCAGAGACTCTTGATGGATGTATCACAGAGTGAGGAAGAGTATCAGCAGGAACTTCAGAAGCAGGGAGATTATTTCACTTATGAGTATCAGGATAAAAGAGAGATAAGAGGCAATCTGTTCCTTAACCATTATAGCAGGGAGCTTGAGTTTGGACAGAAGTTCAATAAAGGCTTTGTAGATGCTTGCTGTGTAGGAGAAGAGATTTACCAGTGTGACATTATTGGTGGAGAGCCTGTAATGGAGAAGCTTGACCCAAGGCATCTGAGAATTGTAAGAAGTGGTAACTCAGACAAGATTGAAGATGCTGATATGCTGATACTGGAAAGATACAAGAGTCCTGGATGGGTGGTAGATGCCTTCTGGGACCAGCTCTCAAAGAATGATATTGAAGAGATTGAAGCAGGAAGTAATGGTCAGTACCAGGGATGGAAAGATTCTATGGATAACATAGATGCAAGGTTTGGCAATCCTATTATTCCCATACTGAAGGACTGGACAGCAGGAGAGCATGTAATGACTGCTGAAGACCTGTTTGGAGATGAGAGCTATGGCAATCTTGCACCTTATGACATGAATGGTAATGTAAGAGTTCTTACTGTATACTGGAAGTCAAGAAGGAAGATTAAGAAAGTAAAAAGCTATGACCCTGAGACAGGTGAGGAGATGTTTAATTTCTATCCTGAGACTTATCATTGTGACCCTGACAAGGGAGAAGAAGAACAGGTGTTCTGGATTAATGAGGCATGGGAAGGCACTAAGATTGCCAATGACATCTATGTGAATATGAGACCCAGACCAATCCAGTACAACAGGCTGAGTAATCCTTCAAGATGTCACTTTGGTATTGTAGGAAGCATCTATAGTCTTAATGGAGAAGAACCTTTCTCACTGGTAGACATTATGAAGCCCTATGCCTATCTGTATGATGTAGTGCATGACAGGCTGGTTAAACTGCTTACCAAGAACCTTGGTATTCTGGTAGAGATGGACTTTGCCAAGATACCTAAAGGATGGGATGTAGATAAATGGATGTACTTTGCAGCTGTGAATGGTATTGCTGTAAAGGATAGTTTCAAGGAAGGAAACATTGGAGCTGCTACAGGAAAGCTTGCTGGTGCATTGAATAATGCTTCTACAGGAGCAGTTAATGTGTCACAAGGTTCAGAGATACAGTTCTATATGAATCTGCTTGAATGGATTAGCACTAAGATTGGAGACATAGCAGGTATCTCAAGACAGAGAGAAGGACAGATTTCAAATAGAGAAACTGTAGGAGGAGTAGAAAGAGCTACCCTTCAGTCATCTCATATTACCAAGTGGCTGTTCTTTATCCATGACAGTGTGAAGAAGAGAGCATTGGAATGTTTCCTGGAGACTGCCAAGATAGCCTATAAGGGTAGGAAGATTAAATTCAACTATCTGATGAATGATGGCTCTAGGCAGTTGATGGAGATGGATGGAGATGAATTTGCTGAATGTGACTACGGATTGGTAGTAGATAACAGTGATGATATACAGGCACTTAACCAGAACCTTGGACAGCTTGCTCAGGCAGCTCTTCAGAATAATAAGATGAACTTCTCTACCCTGATGAAGATATACACTACCAGGAGTGTTGCAGAGAAGCAGCGTCTTATTGAGAGATATGAGCAGAAGATGGAAGAAGAGATGCAGCAACAGCAGCAAATGCAACAGCAGCAGTTTGAACAGCAGCTCCAGCAGCAGGCTCAGATTGAACAGGCTAAGATGCAGCAGGAGTATCAGATGCATCAGGAGGATAACCAGACTAAGGTGCTTGTAGCCCAGATTAATGGTGAGGCAGAAGCTCAGAGATTTGCCATGATGAACCATGACAATGATGAAGCCAATACCATTGAAAGGGAGAAGATTGCTGAGAATGCAAGACAGTTCAATGAAAAGCTCTCACTGGATAAGAAGAAGCAGGCAGATGATGCAAGGCTTAAGGAGAAGCAGATTAATGTTACTAAGCAGAAAAAGCAGTCGTAGACTGTATACAGAACTTTAAAATATAGAGATTATGCCATATAGGAGAAGTAACTATGACTTTGTGATTGACTCCAGTTTCACTCCCTTTACTATGCAGGAGATGCTGGTGCCATTCACTGCATATAAGGAAGCTTATGAGCAAGACCAGGCAGCCTATGAAGACCTGACTACAAAGGCAGATGTATTTAAGGACTTAAGCCGATCATTGCCTGAAGGTAGTGAGGCAAGGAGAATCTATGAAGGATATGCCAATGACTTGAAAGCCCAGGCTAATGATTTAACTCAGAATGGTCTTACCATGAGTGGGAGAAGTGCATTGAGTAACCTGAA
>Ga0326512_10001656_pt1 | contig 16894 bp, 19 predicted proteins | sample 1_2617_0518_D_FD_203652 | JGI IMG/M metagenome (GOLD analysis project Ga0326512, IMG submission 203652) | Bovine rumen microbial communities from UC Davis, California, United States - 1_2617_0518 | ecosystem: Host-associated > Mammals > Digestive system > Stomach > Rumen | place: USA... | reverse complement strand
GTCGAATCGGCGGCACCGACCTTTTCAAATTTTTGGGGGGATAATAATTCAGATGGAGGCGATTTTTGCAATACAATATTCCATCATTTGCTCACAAAAAATTTATTTATGCCGATGAGTGGGCTGAATCAAATGTCATTCTTCGTGATTCCGGGCCGTTCAGTTTCGACGTGACGCCTTATCTCAAAGAGCCGACACGCGCAGCAAGTGACACGCTGCATAACTGTCGCGTGGTTGTATCGACGCCAGCGCAATGCGGCAAAACACAGATGATTGTAAACCTGCTCGCTCACATGGCAATTTATGACCCAACGAACTCGCTTGTCATCCTGGACACTGCAAAGACCGCGCTTCGTCTTTCAAAGAATCGCGTTAAACCTTTCCTTCGGGAATTTGCAGATGTCAAGAGCTTGAAACGCGGTGTATTTGTCGAAGATCGGTCTTCAAGCGTGGCAAATATATCGCTGGCATCCGGCGCAAATTTATTATTCGGTTCAAGCGGGTCAGCATCGGATTTGTGTTCAACGCCAGTCAAATATCTTTTTCTGGATGAGCTTGACCGTTTTGTGAAAGAGTTGGAGAACGAAGGCGACCCAATACTTTTAGCGCTCAAAAGACAGCTCCGGTTCAGAGACTCAATGGCGGTACTTACATCGACACCGACGGTCGAGGAAGGATCCATCACACAGCATTATTTGATGGGAACGCAGGAAGATTGGTGCGTGAAGTGCCATTGCGGGGCCGCAAATGCGGTCAGGTTTGACGAAATTTCGTTTAGCAATGAAATACCCACCTTCACATGTGAAACGTGTGGAGAGGCATTTTCTGAGCGTGATATAATCAATCTCGACCATTTGTATGCCGCGCCGAAGAACGCCGAACCATATCATGATGATAATGGCCGCATTTGTCGATCATTTCGCGTCTATGCTACTCTCATGCACAAAATATATACGTGGGAGCAGTTGGAGAAGGAGCGCAAACAGGCCGAATCTTTAAGCCTGGCTGCTGTCCGATCATTCAGAAATACGACGCTTGGTGAGCCTTACACACCTCCAAACTTTGAAATTACGGACTATACAGGATTGATGATTCATCGACATGCCTACACAAAAGATACGCTCTATTCATGGGTTACGGACGTCTTTGCCGGGATCGATACCCAGGATAGTCTATTCGAGGTCGTGATCATTGGCATGAGTTCGAATCATGACAAGATATGCTTCATCGAACACACGCAAATAATCGGCGAGCTTGAATTTGATGCGTCTGTTTGGGGACGCCTTAAAACCTATATCAAAGACTTTCGCTGCAAGACGGTGGACGGTCGCACGCTCTACATTAATCTTTTGTGCCATGATTGCGGGGGCCATTTCTACAACGAAATCCTTTCGCTCGGCTTGCAGATTCCTTGGTGGAGGCCAGTGAAAGGTCGATCATATTTGATGAGTGTGGAAGAACAAACAGTCATTGACCGCATTTCGAGAAAGGCAGTTCGAGGCGTCGGCAATGGAACCGGCAAGGTCGATCTCACATTTGTCAATACTCGATTCTGCAAGGATTTTATTTATGATAAGCTGTCATCAATCATTGCAAATCGTGACGCAAACTTTTATTTTACTGCTGATCCGGACGCGCATTTCGACGAAAATTTCTTTGAGCAAATGACGTCCGAAACGAAGGAAACAGCCGCGTCCGGATATACGCTTTATAAACTCAAGGTTGGATTCCATAACGAATGTCTTGATTGCACTGTTTACGCGCTTGCGGCAGCCGAGCTTTATCGGCTAATGTCGTGCAAGATTGCGTCGATCCGCAAAACGCCGATTGATGAAGAAACGTCGAAACAAGAAATCGTTGAACATCACGAAGAGGCAAAACAAGTTATTTCTGAGCCGGCAACGATGCCGACAATTCGCAAACCAAAAAAATTAAAATCACTTTAGGAGGGAGAAAATGTTTGAGCTACGAAAACCAATAAAACTGTCAACAGGCGAGGAAGTGAAGGAGCTGAAATTTGATTGGGAAGCACTGACCTTTTCAGATCTTCAAAACGCCAATAAAATTAAAACTTTCATTACAAAAAATGTGGACGGATCTTACTCACCTAAACTCGATTCAGAATTGCGCATAGGCATTGCGTGGGTCGCAGCAATGCGCGGTGATTCAAGGCTTGCATTGAATGACGTGCTGAAACTCGGTCTTGCGGATTCGCTTGCACTCGCCGACGAAACGCTTGATTCATACCTGATCCCCGATTGAAGAGTTCTGTGCAAAACACTTGCGAACCTTTCCAAAATATACTATATTTCTTTACTTGACTTGATACATGCGCCTTTGAGGGAGATTTGGGCGTTGGTAGAGATTGCGAACATTGACCAACAAACCACACATTAGGGAGGGCTAAAATGTCGAACTATGGAATTTATGCAGAGCTTGCGGCATCACAAGCGTCAACGCCTGTTTCAACAGCAACGACGGTAGTTATTATCGGCGCAGTTCTTGGCACAGATGCGACGAAATATGCAAACGACCCACAGCTTGTTTTATCAAAAAAAGATTATGAAACAAGATGGGGATCGACAGATTGCTCACTTCGCAAAGCGGCAGAGGTTGCCTTTGACATGATGAATATGTCGCAGGCGATATTTATCAACGTCAACGTGGATGGCAAAAGTGACGAAAATGACATTTCGACTGAAACTATTGTCGGCGCCGAACTCACTCAAACGGGATGTTATGCCATTCAGAGAATTTATCCAAAATTCGGTTTAACGCCTGATATTGTCGTTTGCCCATTATCATCTGTTTCCGAAGTTTTGCAAGCGATTAAAATAAACATCACAAAAGCAAACGGTCACTGGGATGGGATTTGCCTATATGATGTCGTTGAAAGTGCTGGGCAGCTTGAGGATGGTATTGTTATTCCTCAGGGCATTATCGGAAGTAAACAAATCTCGAATGAACGATTTATTGCGTGCTGGGGACACATAAAAACAGCAACAGGCATTTATTCGAGTGCGCTTTACAAAGCGTGTTTGCTTGCCGTGACGGATGCTCAAAATCACGACGTCCCGATGCGTTCCATCGGCAATCTTCCCGCGCCTGATGTTTCTTATATCACGCTTGCGGATGATGACTCGCCTGTTATTTTGACAGAGGAAGCGGCCACAATGCTCGCCGATGGCGGCATTACATCGTTTATCAATATCGGTTCAAATGTCTATTACACATGGGGAGATGGCACATCCGCGCTTACCAATAATACGGTTTCTGATGAGCGTTCGAGGTTCGATACAACGATTCGTATGATGCTCATGCTTGGGAATCGATTCCAACGAAAATGGAGAAACGCGATCGATGCGCCCATGAACCTTGGATTGCGCAAAGATATAATCACAGAAGAACAAAGTTATTTGGATTATTTGAAGGCAATCGGCGCGCTTCTTGGTTATCCTAAATGTGAGTTCAGGCCGCTGGATAATACGATTGAGACTATTCAGCGCGGTGAATTTTACTTCACAAATATCATCACGACCACACCGCCTGCGCGTTATATTGACCTCAAAGTTGGTTTTACTTCTGAAGGCTATGCCGTATTATTGGAGGGTTAAATCATGGCGTTAAATCAAATCAATCGTTTTACACATATCAATGGCGCTGCGATTTATGCGCTTGACGATAACGGACAAGCAGAATCGGAGCCGTCGGCGATCGATGTTGCAATTACATTGCCGGCGCTTGAATTTGAAACGGCTGACGTCAATATGATGGGAACTCTATCGATTGTCGATCAAACGCGGCTGGGCAACATTCAGGTGACTGCATCGCTTGAGGCCGACAATCCACAGACTCAAAAACTCATTGGGCCCGGATTGAAAAAGTGGAAAATTCTGTGGACTGAGAATGTTTTGCAGCCAAACGGATTGTCTGATGTGGTCGGCTTTCAGGTGAATTGTGGTGGTTATGTAACGTCGATTCCGGAAGGTGCAAAAGAGCTTGGATCACAGGCCGTCGCGGATTATGCTATGAATTGTGTTTCGATTACGAAGACCGATTCTAACAACGTTGTGCACTATGACATAGATCGTTCACAAAGCAAGCTCCGAGTGAACGGGATCGATTATCGTGCAAGGATTAACGAACTTTTGGGATAAAAAAGCTGGCCATTTGGCCGGCTTTTTCGTGGAGGTTTGAAATGGCATTTCCGAAAACATATCGTGAGAAATTGGAACAGGATTTAGAGCAGCTGTGGAAGATTCGCGAATCGTTATATACTGCCATTCTCGAACTTTCTGCCGGCCAAATGACTGCATCCTATTCGTTGGGGAATCGAAGCGTGACGAAATCTCGCGCATCATTGGGGGATATGAAAAAAGGACTTCGTGAGATTGAGGCACAGATCGAGGAAATCCTTGCCATATTAAATGGCCGTCCGATTCGCAACACAGCAACGTACACCTATTTATCGCCTTCGTTCTGCATCCCGCCTTTTTTGGGGTAGAGGTAAAAAGAAATGTTTACAGGATATTCAGCAAATTCCGGATCATTCACAACGCAGTCCATGGCGGGATTCTTTGCGAATAGCAAAGATATTTTTCGGGATATGCGTTCGAGAAAAACGCTTGTTTCCCGCGCGCGTTACCTCAACACAATTTCGACAATATCACGCGCAATTCATGATTGTTTAGTTCGGGCCGTCATTGGTTCTGGCATTCGATACGAACAGCCGAATAGTGAAATTTTATCCTATGATATTTCTGATATAAAAAAGGCATGGGAACGCATATCGATGACGCACGCGCTTGACGCGCATCATCGAAATACTTTGACACAGCTTGAAACGCTTGTCTTTTCCACAATGTTAGTTTCTGGTGAAGCCTGGTGCTTCAGGTTTGGGAATGGCTGGGTTATCAAAGAGCCTGATTTTGTTTCGACGCCGGATGATTTACTTAATGGCGACGAAGCAAAGGCGGCAAATGGGAATACAATTATTGACGGCATCGAAGTCAATAATTTTGGTATTCCCGTTGCGTGTTATTTCTGTGACGATCCTTACGGCTCCCATCGGAAATGGGAGCGGATTGCGTATGAAGACGATCAAGGAGAATTGCAGGTGTTGCATGTTTTTATGCAGGAACGTCCAGATCAGCTGCGTGGCCTCCCATTGACAGCGCCTGTTTTGACGCAGATTTGGAGCGTTCTGGCATACTGTGACAGTGAAACGCAGATGAGTATTTTACAAGCAAATATGAGCCTTGTAATTACGACGAACACAAATCAGACGCTCAATCCATTTGCGACGATGTCGGCGCGTGATTTGGACGCGCCATTGATTCCTGAAAAGGGATCGAATGATTTTAATTGGTTCCCGCCTATGGGAAATTCTGCAATAGACGGAATCATCAACAAAGTGAATTATTCGATTCCTGGACAAACACGACATCTTGCAGAAGGCGAAGACATAAAATTTGTTGCGCCGACAGCGCCACACACCGGATTTGTAAATTTTGCCGATTTCATGATTCGACAGATCGGTGCAAGCATCGGGATCCCGGAACAGGTTTTGACTGGGAAATTTGATGCGAATTTCAGCGCGGTAAAAGGCGCATGCAGTTCGTTTAATCATACTGTTCGTCGATATCGAACGGCATTCATTGAGCTTTTCTTAAAGCCAATGTTTGGCGTATTTCTGAAACAATTAATTCAGGATGATTTGATTTGTGACCTGATTATGGTAGAATCTCAATGGCTGCCGAATGATAGTCCTTTAACACTTGACCCTGCAAAAGAAATGGATTTCTACATCAAGGCAGTTGATGCCGGATTTATTACAGCTGACGAAGCGGCAGAGGCCCTGTTTGGTCATCCTGCAACAGGCGAGCGTTTGAACGATTCACCGTCTAGCGGTGAAGGAGAAGCACAATGAAGGTTTTAAGATTTTTTGACGATATTGATGCCGATGAACTTGAAGCGTTATCGGCTGCGATTGATTCAGCCGAAGAAGGCGAGGAAATTTTAATTGAGCTTGCTAACGGTGGTGGTTCTGCATTCCATGGCATTGCGATGGCCGACAGGATGCAGCATGCACGTGAAGAGAAAGCAATTAAATTTATTTGCAACATTTGGGGATTTGCTTTTTCGGCTGCGTCGCTTGTGGCTTTATCTTGCGATATTGTAAACATGAGTAGAAATGCAGCTTTGATGTATCATTCTGCATGGGGAGCGCCTTCACATCATGATGAAGGCATTGAGGCAGCGAATCGGGCCCAATTAAATATTCTTTCAAGACGCATTTCAGGCATCAAAGCTGATGATTTTGACGGTGAGGATCATTGGATTGATGCAGAAACAGCGCTTGATAATAAAATCATTGATTCAATAATTGGCCGTGAATCGAAAGAAGGTTCTTTCAGAATTGCGGCCAAGGCCATATTTGGAGGCGAGAAAATGGAAGAAGAAAAAAAAGATCAGGTTCAGACCGACGAAAACAAAGAAGTGAAAGCGGATGAGATTTCGCAGGTCGATTTATTGGAAAAAATTGTTGAGCGTCTTGACGCGATTGAGCACCGCGTCGGCGTGCTTGAAGGTGAAGGCAAAAAAGACAATGACGAACTTGAAGCATCCTGCGATGATGATTCTCAGAAACGTCTTAATGCACTTTATGCTAAACTTTTGAAGCCTTATGCGAAAGTGCCGAAGACAGGCGCCAAAGCGGAAGCAAAGAAAGCACAGGACGAACTCAACGATTTTAATAAACGAATCAACATTTCTGATTACATTCGGTAAGGAGGTGAATCATGTCCAATGTAATTTCTGTCAATAGCACTGTAACGCAGGCTAAAACTTACTTGATCGATGCGCCGAAAGCGAAACTTCTTCAAGATGTTTTCTTTCCGACGAATGATGAAGATCAGTTTGTCACGAAAGAGGTTTTATTCGATCTCGATGAAGGTGATTTCGGCGTGGCGCCGATGGTTTCCAAAGGTTACAAAAATGAGAATGTTGTAACGTGGAAAGCGACAAGCGTTGAGCCTCCTCGCTGCGGTCTTGAGGTGCCTATCGATCCGACTTCCCAGGACCGAAATCTTTTTGAAACGCTTTGTTATAATGCAGATGGTAATCGTGCGGTTGCTTTCCAGGACTATAAACGCATTGTTGCAAGCCGTGCTGCTGAACGCATTTCCCGCAAAATTGAACAGCTTTGTGTGAGTGTTTTGCTAAATAATGCGATTGAAGGCACTATGCCCAAATCGCCGACCGATCCTACTGAAGTTCCTGTTGTAATTCGTTACTTTGACGATTCGACGGGAAATCAGCAGCGTTACCTTCCTGCGACTGCGTGGGGTCAAAGTGGTGCGACGCCTTATGATGACATTTGTGCCATGGTCGATGGTCTTGCAATTCATGGCGGTGAGCCGCGTGTTTTGCTGATTTCGCCGGAAGCCTATGCACTTCTTGCGAACGATAGTAAATATCAGGACTTTTTCAAAACATACCATTCCGAAAAATCGACATTGACCGGCGACGATTATGAGGGAGCGCGCAAAGTTGCAAGCTGCGTTTTTTCAGGTTATCCGCTTGACGTCGTTGTTTACAGTGGCGGGTATAAAGATGAAGCAACAAAGAAGATGGTTCACTTCTTGCCGAAAGGTTTTGTGTGTGTGCTTGATCAGAATATCGGTCATACGCTTTGCGGCGGCTGTGTGCTTTGCGATCCTGTTGCAGTCATTTCTGAAAATTTGGACGATTCCACATTCAGGCAGATGCGCGGCAAATATATTGGTTCTCAGTTTATTGACTTGAGAAATCAGAGTGTTTCTGTCCGCATGGAATCCCGTCCGCTTCCTGCCCCTTGGCGGAATTGGTCGTGGATCACGATGGACGCGCAGAATAACAATGAGGTCGCTGGCGGTGTCGTTGGGCCTGTTATTTCTGTATCATTCGACAGTGATGAAGAAGGCGCGACGCTTCCAAGCGATTTGGAAAATCAGGCCGGTGGTTCTGCTGTCAGCATTGCCGACGCTTCAGCGACGGGACTTACCTTCGCCGGATGGTATGTCAATGGTGTCAAGCAGGTGAAGAACGCAGACAATAAATATGTCCTTCCGAATGTGGATTGTGTCTTTGAAGCACGTTTCACGGAATAAATAAAAAAGCCCATGGGAAATCTCATGGGCTTTTTTGTGCCTTATCCAAGCCATGAATCGATAAACGCCTTATTGCTCTCAAAGCTGCGTTTCATCGATGACGGAACATTCTGCGTTACATCGAAATCGATCCGGCCTGTGATATATGGAAAATCCGGCAAAGTGGGATCCGGTGGAGTGATTGTTAAATTCTCGGTTCGGAGCGTCATGCTTTGAACCATGCAGCCGATGGACTCAAGCAAATATAACGCGTCCTTGTAGAGATTGCGCTGGGATTCTTCGCGTGTGTAGCCTTCGCGTTGTTCGATGTCATAATTTCCGTTTCCATTTGGGACGGCCTTTTCACTCTCGCTCACAGCCGGGTAAACTTGAGCAGTGTGAATCTGCACAGGGACTCGAAAAGCGCCGGTGTTTGGGTCTATGCTGATATTTCCAAGCATAACGGTAATACTCGGAATCTTTTGCGGATAGCCTTCATTCATATCATCTGGAGGGCACAGAAATGAATAGACGTATGGCATTTGCAAATTTGCATCTTCAGGCGCGTCCGATGATTTTCCCATAATAGCTCCCCATTTTCTCGAGGCTATGCACTCACGGAGAAATATGCAGATTGTGTCGATGATTGCCGTCGGTGTGTAAATTTCCATTTTGTTCATGCTCCCTTTTTCAGACCGATTGAGGAAACTCCCATTTCATCAGAAATGGTTTGGATTTTATATGCTATATTGTTGATGTACATTGTTTGGCCCACGCGAAAATGGAACGATTCAATGTCGTCCGTCGAGACATAAAGGATCCACGAAAACGCCTGCAAAGCGCTTGCGTTGCCTGCGTTATTCTCTACAAGATTCGATTGCAGCGAACCGAATGTTTGAACAGTGTCGTTCGAGGATGTGCCAATGGTTAGAGCGTCGGCAAACTCCAAATCATCTTTCAGGAAAATTGTTTTGATGTCAGATGCAATAAGTTCTTTCAGTGACATTTCTTGACCTCCATTAAAATTCGCTCATAGCTTCGTCGAACGCCTGTTCAACTAAAACGCGTTGTTCTGCCTCGTTGATATTTTCGGGAATGCTCCAAGGTGCTTCGACATAGAGACTTGATTTCTCGCCATCCCTTTCTTTTGCAAATATCAGTTTTCGTTTGTGGCCAAAATAGAAATATGCGTTTTGCGGCGCTTCCTGTGTGTAATAATCAACGACGCCGGCGCCGAGATTTGCGCGCGTATCTGAATTTGTTTTGACATAGCGCCAAACACCTGGCTCAATCTGTACAGGATGTGGAGTGCAAGGGACGCGGCCAGCGGTCGGCAATGATGAAAACAGAAATGGGACGTTTGCTGGGTTTTGGCTCGCTCCGTAAACGAAAACACTTTTCTTTTTTGGTCGCGCGCCGAATAGCGGCTTTTGTCCCTTCCCTTTGATGGCTTTGGATTTTGCCTGCTCTAAAACTGTGATTTTCTTTGCGAGAATTATAGATGCACGTCGTTCAATTTTCTTTTTCATCATTGGCGACAATTCCGCAAATTTCAAATAAACATCTTCCATAAAACCTCCATCTGCAATGGTTGATTTTGAGCAGGATTTATTATATATTAGTTTTGTGAATTTGTGAATATCGGAGGTTATGAAATGCCGAAAACAACACTGAAATCATACACAATCGCGCTTAATATTGATGATAAGGCAACAAGTGAAATCCATGAAATGGGACTGAATTTCAAGACGCTCATGGATCAGGCCAAGTCGCTCAATTTCGACGACGCTGCCAAGTCGCTCAAATCGATGAGCGATGCTATCAAAGCGAGCGCGGCAAATGGAGAGGATGTAACGCGCCAAACGGAGGCTTACGAAAAGCAGGTAAAACGCTTGACGGATGACCTTTCGAAACAGGCTGTTATATTATCGCATTCCCTCACAGAGCAAGGGAAGAAGGAACGCGAGCGCCTTGCGGTGCTTAACGCAAAACAGACGCTCACACGCGAAGAAATGGCCGAACAAAAACGCCTTTCTGCAACAGTGGTTAAAGGGACGGATGCAGAAATCAAAGCGCTTCTCGAAAGGAATAAGCAGCTGCGTGTTGCTGCAAAAATACAGGGCGCTGAGCTTCGAGAAACAACAAAGCATCGAAAGACGCTCAAAGAGCTTCTTAAAGAAGATTTATCCGGCATAACGAAGCTCGTTCAGAAATACAAAGAGTTTGCGGCATCGCTCAAAACCACAGAGGGCCGATATAATGCTTTGAAGAAGGCTGCTAAAGTTTCAATTAAAGCAGGCGCGGCAATGGCTGGAGGTGTTGCAGGTCTTATGGGCGCGGCAATCGGTGGAGCAATATCAGCGACAGATAAAGCCGTTTCCAAAGAAAGCGCATTGAGGAAAATGACAGGCCCATTTTCTGACGAAGAGAAAACGCGCATCGTCGATCAGCTTTACATTCAGACAGGCGCCGATTATGAACGAATCGTTGCGGCAATAAACGCTGTTCAAAACACACTCGGCAAGGGAGCAAGCGCCGGAGCAGTTCAAACGGCTGCTCTTCAAGAAATTAAATATCCTGGATCCGCTGCACTGTTTCAGTCGGCGAACAACAAAGTTGAGGATAAAACAATTCTGGACAAGTTATTCAAAGGCACAGCACAGGCGCGGAATTATAACATCCTCGCCAATAGGATGCGCGGTATTCAATCGGCTACTGGCATCGATGACGCAGCGCTTGAGGCCGCTCGAAAATACTCCACAGAATCACGATTGGGACGTGGTAAAATATCGCAATCGGAGGCCGTTGCGCTCTATGCTGCGTTGAAAGGCTCAAACGCCTTCGATGATGATGCCACGCTTGAGAAGGCATTAAATTCATTTATCCGGAATTATGATCCAAAGAAAGGCAATATATTTGAGCAGTTGCAGAAATATAATTTTGACTGGTTCGTTAGAGGTCAGCAGAATCGGACGCAGTTACGCAAGGGACTTGAAGCAATCGATACAGCCGCGCTAACAAGTGCAATTTCATCCAATGACAGTTCTGTAAAGATGACAGAAGCCGAACGGCTTGCGATGGATGCCCGGGAACTTCAACAAGAGAAAGATGAACTTTTATCAAAACTGATTCCTGCGGTCAGACCGATCGTTGATAAATTAGCCGATTGGGCAAAGTCGGGGAAAATAGAAAAACTCATGAATGGCTTGATTGACTTCATTTCCGGAATTGCTGATTTCGGTGTGAAACTCATGAACAAAATTCAAGAGATTGTTGACTGGCTCGCCGAGAAAACAGGCAGTAAAGAGCCGACAGACAATTCACAACAATCAGGGTTAGAGCCGAATGACGCACAAGGCGGAATCACGCGAGGGCCGACGCTTGTAGGCGAGCGAGGCAGCGAACTCGTTTTGCCCTTAGACTATGCCAGGCGAGGCCGATCGATGCAGATTATTCAAAATTTTTCGCAGTCTTTTAACATTGCACCGAATCCCACGGTGTCAAGCATGGCGCAAGCTGTGCGAGGTTCGACGTGGGGGAATACTTTTATTAAGGCGAGGGTCTAAATATGCAGTATAGGACACACAACGGCCAAACATGGGATTATGTCACATATCAAACCACAGGCGAGGAAATGGCGATGGATGCTATTATTTCGGCGAATGATTATTATTACAGTGACGTGATAACGTTCGACGATGGCGACATTCTCAACATTCCCGATGTCGTTATTCAGGAAGTGGCAATCATTCCCAGCCCATGGAGTTGAAATGGAATACTTCACAATTCAGACGCTTAAAATTCCTTGCACATTTATCACTGCGTTGAGCTATGCAAAGCAGGCCGAGACGGTGCAGAACGCGCGCGGATTCAATCGATTTCAGAGGATGGCCAATGCAGAAATTTCGCTGCGTGTAAATGTCACAAGGGCCGTCTGCATGGCATCCGATGAATCATTTACGAAATGGGATGATCTGCTTTCTGACGATATTGTTGCAAAAGGTACTGAGCCGACACACGCCTATCTTGCAGGCAATCCGCTTTATGCAGAATTGTTATTTGCGGTCACATCGATGACGCGAACAAACGTCTTTGATGAACTCGGTGAACTTGTTTCTTTTGAATGCGATTTGACAATGACAGGAGTGTCACTAGCAAAAGACGCATCGAGGACGAAGGCGCTTATATTTTCAGAAACAGATCAGGCAGAATTTCCAGAAATCACAGTCACAGCTAATGGAAATACACTTTCGCTTGACGATAAAACAGTTTTAACAAACCTGATTTTGACTGAGAAAGGTGGTGATTTATCGATCGCTTTTCAAGATGGATCAAAACTTGTTTCACGGGATGTTTTGTCCGATTTGATCGGCGATCCCGATGCAGCTGTTCGGGTCAATGGATATGGGAAGTTTCATGTTATCGAGGCTGATTTAGTCGATGATGATTTGTCAATTCGGTTTTCTGTTTTTCCTGTCGAATGGAATCAGGTCGAAACATTCTCAAAAACAAACGCAACGCTTCCCGATATTTTTAGCAGCTGGGCTGATGACACAAATACAACGATTGCTTATATCCATAGCCGAGAAACTAAAATTTCATTATTGAAGGAAGTCGAAAACTCTCTGGGATTGCTTGTGGACTACTCAAATAAAGCATTTCACGCAGTGCCTTACACATTGTCATCAACTACGGATTTTCAAACTTACATCGACGAAGATACACAGACCGAAACAATTACGAAACTAATTTGGTGCGACCATGTGCATCAATACACAATCGGAAGTGATGACGGTGCCTGCATTGAGGTGGATTCTTGTTGTGTGATAAATCAAAAAAGCGTTGCTGAACAGTGTCTGAAATATGCGCAATTCATGCAGAACGCCATCAAATTGACGCTCCCTTACGATAAACGGATCAGGCTTTTCTCTGTGATAAATATCATCAAAAACGCGACGCGGATTCCTGCTATGGTGACGCATTACGAAATTGATTTTATGGCGAATGAAATGAGCATTGAAGCGAGCTATATAAAGGTGTGATCATGGAAACAACGACTTTTGGGGAATTTATTGTTGATAGCATCGACGGGAATCAGTGCAAAGCACACTCGGCTTATGATGAAGGCATTTCAGGCACTTTCTTTTTGCCTCCATTATCAAGGACGGACACTTCCCAAATTGCATCAGGATCGAGATTTTATGGCGTGTTCAACACACAATCAGGCATGGGAGCGTTAATGGTTGCGCTTGGCAACGCTGATTTTAAGGGACATTTTGATTATGACATAACGACGTCCGGAGATGTGAAAGCAGGTGGAAACGTAAACGCGTCTGGAGATGTAAAAGCTGGTTTAATATCGCTAAATTCGCACATGCACGTTTGCGCTGTTTCTGGAACGACATCTGGAACGCCGACGATGACGCCAATAGCTCCCGATGAGGTGTAAACCATGATCCAAATACTTTTCGACAAAGCACAGCCGCTTGAAATTCCGGCTGCCTGCACGGTTTCACGCGGTGATTCTTTATCCCTTTCCGTTCGTCGGACGTGGGACAAAACAAGAGTATCGCAAGATGTTTCCCGAAGGCGCTTCAAGATGGCGCCTACTTGGTCGATCACTTACACGTTGACACAGTGGCATGATCTTGATTTACTTTCGCGCATTTATCAGCTTGAAGACGCGGTGGGAAAGACAGGCGATTTGATAGAAAATAATGTCAATCAGGGCCGCGTTGTGGTAAAATCGGCATCATTCGCGTTGAGCGTGGATGCGGATGGAATTATCAAAGCTGTGCAAGTGAATTTGAGTTTATTGAGCGGTCGCGTTCCGATGCCGCGTAATACTTATGAAGTGAGGACTTTATGAATATTGAAAATTGCTTAAAAAACTTTCTCGAATGCCGGCGCGGTGATCACATCCTATTTCGGAGTTTTGGTCTTGGAAATGTCGATTCACCTTACGGCCTGAGCAAAGGCGAAATAAAGGCACAGATTGCGAAGTATTATCCAAATCTGACAGGCGTAAAAGTGACTTCGAGAAACACAAGCGATGGCCTTGCTTTGGGGCAATACTCATACACAATAGAGTTTAGCGGATACAGGAGCAATAATAATGGCTGATTTAATTCCATACACGACAGAACAAATTTTAGATTTATTCAAATCGGCATATTATGAGCAGACGGGCAATCCGCTTTTGATCGGTTCGGACGAGTTCGCGTTCAGTGCGGTTGCATCTTATGTTTTGCGGGTTTTTGAACAAGCCATAAAACGCGGTGCGGATGCCGTCAGCATTAACACAGCGACAGGCGACGCGCTTGATAATATCGCGGCATCGTTTGGGATTACACGTCCGGGGGCAACGGCGTCACGTATGGCTATTGCGCTTGAAAGTATATCGGGATCGACAGTAGTTCTTGACGTCGGGCAGATCGTGGCGACGACCGCGCAAAATGTTGACTTCAAGAATATTTCGCCGGTATCGTTGCCCAGCGATGGAACGACGGTAAGCCTGTTTTTGTACTGCGACAAATTGGGTAGCCAGTATAACGGAATGATCTCTGATGGGATCGAACTGCCTGACACAGTCCTACTCATAGCGAGCAGTGCATCTAAGGGCGCGATCGATTCCATGGAAGAATATACACCAGAGAACGACGCCGCTTTTCGTGCGTATGTCCTTGAAGGAATAAAGGCGCTATCCGTCGGCACAGCGTCGTATTATGAGTATGAGGCCAAAAAAGGTTATGACGGGATCCTTGCAGATGTGTATTGCTTACGGGACGGCGATACAGGTTTTGAGGCGGGAAAAGTAAAGATTAAAACTTTGTTTGTGTCGTCGATTGCGACAACGGCCTACAAGATGATGATAAATAGTATTATTCGCGATTATCTGTCTTCGGATGCCGTGAAATGTGTTACCGATTATGTTGAAGTGACCGAGGGGGAGGCCGAGTATTTGAACATAATCGGAATTGTCATTTATTACGAGACACGTTTTCAGGCGCTGAACAATGACGGCATCTCGCTTGCGCAAGCCCATTTTGAGCGAGTGTTCGCAGAATATCGGGAGAAATTATTAACACATTTCAACACGCCATATATCGAAGCCGAGTTAGAGGCCATGCTTTGCAAGCCCGATGAAAACGGCGTGTATGCCACGACGTTCAAGAGTAACGCGTCATATTACAAACCAGGGGTAGGTAAGAAGTTCATTATTTCGGCGCAGTGGAATAATGCAACGGTGAACTGGATTTAAGGGGGAATCATGAAACTTTCTGAACTCGAATCCATGAAACTTTTGCCGCGTTTCGCCGAGGGCTATGAGTTCGCGTGCGACGCACTTGATGAATGGATGAAACAGCGCGTCAGCTTCAAAGACGCGTTGGAAGTGCCTTGGACGCTTGAAGGCATTGCGGCATTGTCGGAGGACGATTTGCAGTCGGCATATAAAATATATTCTACCGCTGATTATTATCCTGATTTGCCGCGTGCCGCTCGGGATCAATTCCTGTTTGAACAGATTGTAAATATCCGCAAATTGGGAACGATTGAGGCCGTCAAAGCGTTGATGCGATATATTTATCCCGGCATGAGCGTGACCATCGATGACACAATTGCTTTTGATGACAACGGCAACGTGATAGATTCAAGCCTTTTGCATTGTTACGATTTACATATAAATCTCGATTTGACGCAGCTACCCGATTATGTCATGGGACGCGTCGCGGATAATGTACGCCGATTCATGCGAGCGACGGCAGCGCTTCACAGCATTGCATACGAGGCGGGCGTGGAGATTCCCATTCACCCCGCGCCGATAAATGACGAACACGCGATAATGACAGCGGTCACAGACGCTTGTAAAGGCGATGTCGATGCGTGGGGATTATATGGCTTCAATCCGATTCAATACGAAGATGGAACGTCTGGAGGTGGAATTTTAATAATACGCGCTATCCGTATGAGTCGCACAGAAATAAGCAGCTGGACTTTTCAAGAGGCAAAGCGATTTGCCGATTTGATGAGTGTTCAGAACGCAGCAGCAACAAGCAGCGTAGTGCAACGGACGAGTGATATTTTATTCCCGCATGATGTGATAAAACAGATTGTGGGTGCGATGTATAACGTGGATGTAGATGGAACGGAGGTTTTCAGACGCGTTCGAGACGGTCAGTTTGGTATATATAAAAGCGCACCAAACATTACGCAGATTGAACACCTGTACCGTTCAGATTTCGCAGTGCATCCGACGATTCTGTTTGTTCTAGTTCACCCTTCGAACACGCCATATAATGCGGGCGCGTTCACGTTCACATCGACTGCGCAAGCGCCGATTTTGTGGAAAGTGGACGAGCGCCTTTACTATCTCGGGGCCGATTTCCCGAATGGTGTTATTTTTGGCATAAAGCAAAGTAGCATAGCGCTTGCGTTTGGACCTGCTTGCAGTGACATGCTTGTGAATTATAGTTTGGATTCTTTTTTGAGGTGCCAAACAAGTGCGACGCTCTACGCAAATGTGCAATACTTCGTTTTAGCGTATTACACAGATCAAGCCGCAGCCACGGTGGTCACGGTATGGCGCAGTTCGGATGACGCGCAATTCCGCGCATATACGACACCCGATAACTACTATTTCATTTTGGATGAGAATTACGAGTCGGCGTCTTGGATTCCCGAAGCCGATTTGGCAAAATACGGATATTACATTTAGGAGGTAGACCATGGCTTTTGATAATTTTGGCATAACGACAAAAGGTTTT
>Ga0326512_10001655_pt1 | contig 16895 bp, 7 predicted proteins | sample 1_2617_0518_D_FD_203652 | JGI IMG/M metagenome (GOLD analysis project Ga0326512, IMG submission 203652) | Bovine rumen microbial communities from UC Davis, California, United States - 1_2617_0518 | ecosystem: Host-associated > Mammals > Digestive system > Stomach > Rumen | place: USA: California... | reverse complement strand
CTATCAGGTGATTAAGGACGGAGACAATACGACTACGTCCATGGATTCAAGTAACTATACAAAAGGCACAGCGGTAAGTACGACTGTCGTTACAAAAGCGACCGGTAAATATGAAGAATTCAATACGACAATCGGTGGATTTACGGAAGCCGGCAAATATAAAGTCTGGTTTATTGCAGTTGATAAACTGAATAATGTTTCTTCTCCGACAGACTGGACCATCCAGAGAGACGGTCAGGCTCCAAATATTGTCCGCCTGGATGACGGTACAGACCCGGATTATCCCAAAGACGCAGACTACGACAATTCAAAAGCATTTGACAAAGTTACGCTGACAAATGGCAATTCTGCTACCCTTTATTTCTGCGCAACTGATGAACTTGGTGGCAGTGGCATAAATCCGGATAATGTAACGGTAAAAGTTGGTTCTGTTGAAATAATATTGTCTGAAAATACTTCAGGCTATAACGGAAGCAAGATTACTCCTACTGATTTGACACAAGAAGGTAAAGTCTCCAAATATAAATTTGTCCTTGAACTTGCCAAGGCAGATTTAGAGATTCTGAGCGGCTACCAGGCTGTAACGGTAACGGTGAAAGATAAGGCAGAAAATTCTAAATCTGTCAGCATCGGTACGCTGAATATTGATACGGTCCCTCCTAAGGTATCTTTCACAAGTCCTGCAGAAGGCTCAAGCGTAAACAAACTTGTAACGGTTTCAGGAAAGGCAACTGATGCCAATGCAGTTACGAGTGTAACCTTAACGGCAACATACGGCACAAAAACAAAAAAATATACATACCCGGCATCAGATGAAGCTGAAGGAGAGGTTAGCTATGACAGTGGCGTATGGACTGCAAGCCTTGATACTTCTGACTATGCAGAGGAGACTGCGATAGACTTGACGCTGACAGTAAGCGCAAGAGATGAAGCGGGAAATGTATCTGAAAATGGAGACTCTGCGGGCAATACTACCGCAGAAATGACACGCAAGGTATCCCTTGATCAGAATACTGACCGCCCGGTTATCCAGCTGATGAATGTTAAGGCAAAAGCCGGTACCCTGACACAAAAGACTGTCAATGGTGCGGTAAGCGATGATGACGGTCCGATTGCTGCCGGAGACTTCTATGTAAGTGAAAATACATCTGACTGGTACTCTGCAGAAAGCACTGATTCTCCGCTGACTTATAACAACGGCTCATGGGTCTATACGCTTAAGGACATTACACAGGGGCCAAGAAAGCTTTACTTTAAGGTAAAAGATGCCAAGGGTGCTGAGTTCGCTTCAGATAAAGCGTCAAATCTTTCTAAGCCCTATGTACGCGGTATGAACTATACATCTGGAGAGGCAAGCGATGTGGACACTTATCTGTCATATACGCTGGATACCCTGCCACCGGAAATTGATACCAATGACTGTGGCATTAAGTGGACAGATACAGCCGGTACCTCATGCAATGAGGAAGAAAAATATGTAAACGGCATTCTCTTTGGCAGAACAAAATCTAAGACCTTTGATCTTACCGTCTATGCCAGCGATGTGAGCGGCATTAAGAAAATGACGGCAAAACTGGGAAGCGCTGATGAAGTTTCTATTGAGGGTAACCAGATTGAAGATAAACATACGACAGAAAAACCCTACCTTCGCATGGGAATAATTCACATGGAGGTACCGGATACAGCCGCCAACGGCGAGACCATGGAGCTTGTTATTACCGTAACCGACAACAACGGCGCAGAAGCTAATGTTTCCCGCGGTATGCTGGTTGATAACGTAGCTCCTGATCTTACGGTTGACTCTCCAAAATCAGGCCAGGACGTCATCACTTCTACAGAAATACGCGGTACTACAAGGGATGGAGATAATGGTGTTGGTACAAAGGAAATCAGATACTATGTTCCGACAAATGCTGAAATTACCTCATGGACAAGCGGTGGTAATGTGACCGTACCGTCTGATGTGCTTTCTGATACTACTAACAAATTTAAACCCATTTATAACAAGGATGATAGCGGTAAGCCGAAAGATGAACTGAGTACTGGCTCCTGGAACATCAGTTTTACCGGCGCTCTGTATTGTGACCAGAAACTGAGTGATTTCTTTATTGCGGTAACAGATGAATCTGGAAAAATTACCGGATATACAAAGGGTTATTATGGTGAGGATACGGACAGGGAAGGCATCTGGAAACTTCCTGTCTACTTCTACGTCAAGGACAAGGCGGAAAACTATAAAGTTGTCACAAGTTACTATATCAATGTAAACCCGGATGGAGACAAACCGACGGCAAAATTCACCTATCCTTTAAAGGATGACTACGACAAGGATCCGGAAGATGCTTCAAAGTCGCTTGGTTACATCACTCTGGGCGGTTCAATCCGTATAACGGGAGAAGCAAGTGATAACGAAGAGGTAAGCTCTGTTCACCTGCAAATCCAGAAGGCAAAATATGATGCAGATAAGAATCTTCCCGCAATGAAAGCCTCTGACAGTGAGATGGACGCTGATTATGAAGAAATAACTGATGAAAGCGGTAAAACATACAGCGACGTACTGGCAAACGGTACTTCAAGCTGGACTTATGTCATTAACGGAGGAACAGAACCCTTTGGTGTACCGAAAGGCTATGCGCAGTCCCGCATTCGTGTACGGGCATGGGCGATAGACAATAATAATACAAGGGGCGTCTACACAGACTGGATTTATATCACTATTGATACTACAGCACCACGAATCGGCTCAACCAAGCCCCTTACCCTGGTGCAGTACGAGAAAAACGAAGAAGGAACAGGAGCCATTGAGGCCTCTCAGTCCTATGTATACGGTACCTATATTTCAGGCACCTGGTGGCTTGTCTTCTCAGCAGAAGATGACACTGGCATTGCTGGTATAACAACAGAATCTGTTGTAAAAGATATCAAGGATAACGGAAACGTAGGTCTTGAATTTAAAGATCCGGAAACTAACCCTAAAATTCCGGAAGGAAAAGGCAAGAATTACCGGCTGAAAATTACGACGACAGGAACGGGAAATGTAAAGTTCAATCTTAAGGCAACCGACACATCTACTCCTTCTCAAAGTTCTTTGAGCAGTGTCTACCTGCAGTTTGACAATACTCCTCCCGAGCAGTCTGAACTCTATCATGGCGTGAATGTAATTGGCGACGGAACAAACGGAACGGTAAAAGTTGTTGAAGACAACAAGACCTTCCTCATTAAGTCCAGCGTAATTGAAAATGGCAGCGGACTTGAGCGCGTTGCAATGTACCTGAAACGTCCGGGCTCAGCAAATCGTATTTACGACCCGCGCTTTGCAAATACAAAAGATGCAAACCGCATCGAACTGGACGACAGGCATGCTACTATTGACGCAGGACATGAAAATCTTCCATATCGCCGCTACACCGCTACAAGAAGCACGGACGACAGCTTTACCCTTACTGCCGCAGATTCCTTCATCACCAAGGCATCTATTGTAAAGATTAAGGGTGTCTACCGTCTGATTACAAAAGTAGATGGAACGACCTACAGTTTTACCCCCGCAGATGAATCCAGGGATACGACTGTAGATGTAATCTACGCCCTGATTATTGACAATACAAAAGCGGAAACCATAACCAACGGCGTGCCTGGTGGTGACGGTAAAGACGGTGACCTCTTCTATGACCAGGTAAGTGATGACGGTTCTTCTTACACATGGAAGGCTGCCTTTACTTCAACAAATATCCCGGACGGTCCGCTGGACATCTGTTATGTTGCATTCGACGCGGCTCAGAACGCTTCTGCTCTGGAAACTGTTCATACCTTTGTGGCAAATAATACTCCCCGCATTGCCCGCGTCTATCTGGGTACGGACTTGAGCGGTGCAGACAGCGAAGGTAAACACGTAATTGACCAGGCCACCGAAACCGTCAATTATTCTATGCTGAAGCAGAACACTGATGGTCTATATGAGGCAGTGGAAGAAGCCGAAGTGAACGCAATCTACCGCGCAGACGGAAAGACCTTTATTGCAAAGGATTATTCCGAAGTCTGGGTAGAACTTGTTGGCGGAAACGGCAATCTGTACGCAGCATGGAAAGGCTACACGCCGTCAAACGCTGATAGCTTGTCTAACATCACCTGGAATGATAGTCCGCTGGCAAATGTAGGCGTGTCAATTGATGCAACTAGCGATGAGACTCTGGCTAATTCAAAAATTGACACAGAAACTGGTGGAACTGAAACCATTAATGGAGAAAGCGTAAGCACAAGACGCGCAATCATCAAACATGAAGTGGCAGATGATAAGCTTTCCGGTATTGCAGACGGCTATGTAAAAACTGTCTACAATATCTGGGACAGCACGGAAGAAACAACTCCCGGTACAAACAGCCAGAAGGCAAAACTTACCGTCATGTTTGAAGTTGATGTAGTAGATAACACCGCTCCTGCCGTACAGATTGACCCCTTCTACTGGAGGAGCGCAGGAGACAACTCTCTCTTTGGTAACAGCAGTGCGAACGGCCACATTGAACTGGAAGCTGACTGGACTGCAAAATCGGGAGAAACATACCTGACACCCGGTTACAGCAAGTACAATGCTGGCACAGAGGGCTATACCGGCAAAGAATATGACGAAGACCCCAAAGTTTCCGGTAAAATCAGCATCCGCGGTTCAGCAATTGACAACACCCGCCTTACCGAAATCTGGGCTCATATCGACGACTTTGCATTCACCGGCAGAAGCACTTCGGACGAATTTGGTTTTGACTTAAACGGAACGGCAAGTAAAACAGAAACGGAAACAGAAACGGCACGTACCTATTACAAGCTTGCAGAATACTCCGTAGACTCAAGCGGTGCCGCTTCATGGACAGGCTCTGGCGATGCCAACCTGACTAGTGGCTGGCAGTTTACCGCAACAGGTTCAGCAGGACAGGACGGTCACAGCATCACCTGGCAGCTTGACCTTGATACTTCAAAGATTACAAACGCAGCCGGAGCCGACAAAAACATCCGCATCATCGCAGTAGACGGCCGCCAGTCATCTGGTCAAAACAAGGTAAGAAATGCCTCCCCCGAATCTGCTAAGGCTGCCGGTGAAAGCGGAACCGGCTACCTCCAGCCCAACAAACCCGCCTACCAGGTAGACGTAGTGCCCTATGTGACCGGAGTAGAAACAACACTGACTTCTCTCAAGAGAAAAAATCCGAGTGTGTTTAACAGAACGGCTCTTGGTCACTATCCGGTCGCGGCTGACGAGACAATCACGTTCTCGGGCTTTAATCTGGGAGTGACCACAACGCTTGATGTTTCAACGCTCACGGCTTCCGGTGCATACAACTTTAGCGTTAGCGGAATCAGCGCGCTCAACAACCTGAACGACAACGACGCGAAGGGCGTGTACGACAAGACCGTAGATTTGACCACAAGCCCGACCGGCAATAAGTCGATCTACGACAACTACTACAACAGATGCCCGAACGGCGACAACAACAACCTGCTCACGGACGATGTGGTGCTGGATGTGTGGCAGATTACCCCACAGGCAGTAACACCAAAAGATGGTTATGCTACACAACCTGTAATGGCAATTAACCCAAGCAGCCATGATGTTGGTTTTGCCTTTGTAAACAGTACACTGTATTACAGTATGCCAAATGGTAAAACAAATTCGTATAAAACCTGGATTGGTGGTTATGACTTCTGGACTAGTGTCGGTCTTGTTTATGATTCCTTTGGTTATTCTTATGGAACAGCTGCTGGTGGTGATATCGCCGATAACAGGGCTGACACATTCAGAATTATGACCAGTCGCTGGGGAAATGCGGATACAGGTCCTCAAGGTTATGATAATGGTAAAAATCAATATAGGTTGGAGTATATTGCTCAGGCTGATTATAACAGTAATGGAACTCTGGTTAGAAATTTCAATAAAGAAAGAATCAGGTCTCCTTCTATTGCAACTGTAGCAAAATCTGATACTGCAACAGATGGAACAAAGGTTTATCTTGCATATTATGATGAGATAAATGATGAAATTAGATTTAAACATGGAGTATTTACTGATACTCGAAAAACTAACTGGTATATTGATAGAGATACAGATGAACAAAAAGCTACTTTCTTTGGTGATTATTATGGACAGCCAAATAAAGATGGAGACGAAACATCAAAACAGCCTGTAACAGAGTTCGAAGATGGATCTCTTGAAATTACAGATTTGTTAAACGCTAAGAGTTCATACGCAGAATCTAATGGAAAGAATACATTGGAGAATAAAAATGGCTGGTATAGACTCGAGCATAATTCATTAATTGCTGGACAAACTTCGTTAAAGTATAGAAAAACTTCATCCTTTAGTTTGAACTGGACAGATAGCAAAAAAAATAAAACAAGTAGAACCTATACTTTGAGTGAACTTGAGAGTTTGAACACCGCTGTAACAACTACTTCAGGAGCTCCAGTCTATGCAGGAAAATACGTAAGCATCGCCGCAATAGCAGACGGTGGAGATAGCGATGATGCCATAGTTGCTGTCTGGTGGGATGCAGAAAATTCCCAGCTTCTGTATTCGTACAACCTTACCCCAAATTCTATTAAGGTTGGCCAGTATTCTCAGTCTGAGACAAAATGGAGTACTCCTGTCGCAATCTTTGGAGCTGGTAACGGCATCGGTGAATACTGCAAAGTCGTTGTTGACAAAAATAATGGTGTTCATGTTGCGGCTTATGACGGCTTGAACGGTGACTTGTGGTATGCCTATATTCCAGATTTCAAGACTCCTTCTGGTGCAAAAACTTGTATCGTCGATTCTTACGGAATTATTGGTAGTGAGTTGAACATCGATGTTGCATTGAACGACGCTGGAAATCCTGTTCCATACATCAGCTACTATGCGGGAAGCTGCGCTCGTCCGAAAATCGCTTACTGGGCAGGAACGAAATCAATAGACGCTGCATCAATCATCGAAAGTGCCGAGGATGAAGTCTTCACAAGTGCTTGGGAAGTAAGCGTCGTTCCAACGGCAAGCAAAGTTTCGGTCGATCATGTCAATGTAGGTGTCTGGAAAGACAGTGATGGAAAACTTAACTGGTCTACAAAAGATGGTACAACGCCAACAACATCTAATATAGGCAAAACAGCCCCTGCTACTGATAATGGCATGGTTTATGGAAACGGCTCTAAGAACCCAATTCTTGGCTATGCGATTACACAAGGCTCAAAAGGCTTCATCGAAACCGCCCAGATGAAATAACGCGAGACAGGCATTCCGCTTGCCCCAGTATTCGCCCGCAGCCCGCGATTCTTCTCGCGTAAGCTGCGGGCGTTTTTTTGCCACAGATGGCGGCGGGGACACGGATAGGGCACGGATGCTACGGATATACAAGCGGAAAGCATGCGGGCACACAGGATGTGTGCTGAAACGCGGGACGGCAGCTTGTCTGCCGTCGAGTTTCGAAATGCCAGGGAGGGCATTTCGAATACTCAGGGTTCTTAGGGGCAGTAGCCCCTAAGCCGTGCCGGGAAGAGGTGAGGTCTTAGGAGAGGAGAGACCCTCGCTTCGGAGTAGGGGGTCTCTCCTCTCCTAAATCAAGGGGGTCGCACAGGGGCTCTCCCCTGTGATTGCGATTATCCGTGAAAATATTTATCTGTATACTTTCCGGCAAATCTGGAGTATACTAAAAGAATGAAAGTGATTTTCCGCACAGCACTATCTTCTCTCCTCTTGCTGCTCATTGCCTGCGGAAGCACACATCAAGTCGTCATCCCGGAAGAAAGCCCGTCTGCAGAGCCTGAAGAAAAGGAATCCGGCATCAGCCTGCTCTTTGCCGGAGACATCATGGCCCACAGCGTAAACTATAACTTCGGTCACTTTGATGCCATCTGGTCTGACATATCCCCCGTTATTTCCAAAGCAGACCTCGCCTTTGCAAATGTAGAAGCTCCCGTGGCGGACAATCTCCCCTGGAGCACCTACCCCCAGTTCAACATGCACGGTTCCTATATCGACGCGGCAATAGATGCAGGCTTTGATGTTTTTTCCCTTGCAAACAACCACAGCAATGACCAGAGTCTTGCGGGAATGAAGGGAACGCTCAAGTATTTTAAGGGCAAAAAACATGTTTGGGCATGCGGTCTGAAAGAAAAAGCCAATGCACCCCTCACCTTTCAACTTATTGAAAAAAACGGATGGCGTATTCTTTTTGTTGCTTTTACGGAAATCTTAAATTCCCAGGACAGTGCAGCCTATGTTGATTACATTCCACCCAAAGGAAAACAACATGCCGCACTTCTTCAGGAGCTCAGAAAACTTCGCGAAGAACACCCCTGCGATGTTTTTGTGGTGAGCATCCATGCAAACGAACCTGAATACATCAGAAAAGTGCATGATTATCAAAAAGAATTCTACCATTCCCTTCTTCAAGAAGCAGATGCAGATATCGTCTGGTCAAATCATGCTCACATTGTAAAGGAATGGGAACTTGTGCCTGCGACCGAAGCAAAACGCGGTGGTCTCATCATGTACGCAAACGGGAACACCATCAGCGGACAGCGCACAAATCCTCAGTTCAAGGCTCCTGAAACTGAACGGGATTACACAGGTGACGGACTTCTGATGAATGTAAGGCTGAGCAGACAGACTGGTGGAGACGGAAAAACGATTCTCACCATTACAGACCTTGAACCCCACTTCATCACTACATACATCACGCCCGCCTGGCAGTTTGTCGTCCGCCTTCTGGATGATGATCTTTTCCGCTCCCTCCGCAGGGCAGGACTTTCAGTCTGGGCAGGCTACCTTGAAGAACGAAAACAGATTATGGAAAAACTAAAGGAAAAATCAACATGGCAATAGACTATGAAAAACTTCCGGTGTACGAGCAGAAACAGCGTATTCTGGACACACTGGCAACACATCAGGTGATAGTAGTACAGTCACCAACAGGAAGCGGCAAAACAACGCAGATTCCAGTTATTCTTCATGAAGCTGGATATTCCCAGACTGGCGTAATTGCCGTCACCCAGCCCCGGCGCATTGCCGCTTTAAGCGTAAGCGAATTCATCGCCCGGCAGTTAAAGACAAATTATCCCGGACTTGTTGGCTATAAAATGCGTTTTGAAGACAAGACCGACGCCAGCACAAAAATCAAGATTATGACGGACGGCATTCTTCTGCAGGAAATGAAACTTGACCCCTGGCTTACAAAATATTCCGTTGTAATGGTAGATGAAGCCCACGAACGCAGTCTGAACATCGATTTTGTACTGGGCCTCTTAAAGCGCATTCTGGCAGAAAGAAAAGATTTTAAGGTCATTGTCTCCAGTGCAACCATGAATGCAGAAGCCTTCAGCGCATATTTTGACGGTTGTCCCATCGTAACGATTGATACGGTCACCTTTCCCGTCACAATGATTTACGATCCCCCTGCCACAAAAATCACGACAAGCACAGAAAGCGGCTGTGAAGCCATACTGCGAAAAATTGAAACGACTATCGGCCGGGTACTGGACAACAGGGACGAAGGCGACATTCTGGTCTTTTTACCGGGAGAAAAAATTATCCGGGATTGTGTCCGCAGGCTTACCTTTGCCCCATATCACAGCAAGATTCACATAATTCCCCTTTACGGCAGGCTTCCCAAGGAAGAACAGGAAAGGGTTTTTGATGATGCTCCCTTTGGAAAGAAAAAGGTTATTGTCTCCACAAATATTGCAGAAACATCTGTTACGATAAACGGAGTAACAACGGTCATCGACTCAGGCCTTGCAAAATTGAATTTTTACAATCCCCGCACCTACACTTCCAGCCTCGTAGAAACACAGGTCAGCAAGGCAAGCTGTAACCAGAGGCGGGGCCGAGCCGGACGAACCTGCCCGGGCACCTGCTACCGTCTCTACAGCCGGGATGACTTTGAAAGCAGGCAGCTTTACACAACGGAAGAAATCTACCGCACAGATTTGAGTGAAGTCGTTCTCCGTATGGCAGAACTGGACATTACCGATTTTGAGTCTTTTGATTTTATCTCTCCGCCGGGAAAAGAAGGTATTCTTGGCGCCATCGATACCCTGAACCTTCTGGGTGCCTTAAACGAAGACCGCACGCTCAGTCACATAGGAAAAATGATGACTGAATTCCCCCTGGAACCCCGCGTAAGCCGTATTCTGGTAGAAAGCATCATGCGCTATCCGGAAGTTCTGGACGAAGCCCTGATTGCCGCCGCATTTTTAAGCACAACTTCCCCCTTTGTTCTTCCGCCGGGAGAGGAAATGGATGCAAGAAAGGCTCACCACGCATTCAGGGACATTCAGGGAGATTTTGTCTCCTATGTCAGACTCTTCCGCACCTACACAAGCATGAAAAATCAGGAACGTTTTTGCAAAAACAACTACCTGGACGAAAAAGTCATGTACGAAATTGCCAATATCAAGCAGCAGCTGGAAGAAGAAGTGGCCGCTCTGGGCATTCCCATTACAGGCGGCGGTTCCATGGATGACTATCTCTGCTGTATTGCGGCCGGCATGATTCAGTTTGTCTGCGTGCGGGAAGGCCGGGAAAATTACCGAAGTCTTACCGCAGACCATATTTCCATTCACCCCGGTTCAAGCATGTTCCGCAACGACCCCCTCTTTATCGTAGCGGGAGAAATCGTACGCACCAGCCGCATGTTTGCCATGAGCGTCTCTCCCCTTACCCGCACGCTTTTAGCCCGCATTTCCCCGGATCTGGAAGAAAGACTGAACATAGCCAGAGGAAAAAGAGGCCGCTCCCTTACCGGAAATCTTGAATACACCGGCGGCGAATTCAGAAATCAAAAAGGAAAAGTCGGCCGGGATGACGGACGCTTTGGCGGTAAAATTCATAAAGTCAAGGATGAAAACATCGTCAGCATCGGCGGAAGTCAGTTTGAACTGCAAAAGGTCAAGGGAAAGAAAATTCTCGTTCTGCCCTTTGACACCTTCAGGCCGGCCCTGCTCGCCGAACGGGACGAAAACCGTCTTGCCCAGATTGGCGGCTTAAAGGGAAAAATTCTGCTTAAAGGCGGCGAACTTTTGACCGGTGAAAAAGTAGAACTTATATGCAAGCTGACCAGAACCTTAAATCTGCTTCCCATTGGTGAAAAAGAATGGCCCCGGGGCATGAACGTTCAGTTGGGAAAAGATGACGGCACACAGCGCCTTATCGCTAATCTTGACTATGTACTCCGTGTTACCATGGCAAAAGCAAAGAGCCGGGAATACGGTTTTATCTGCCTCTACACCGACGGCAAGGGAACCTACTGGTTCAAGGTAAGCCGGGGCTTCCCCACAGCCCTGAACGAAAGTCTTTCCAGCCTGGAAACACTGATTGACGAAGCAACGGTAGCCCTGAGCCCCGCCCAAAAGGAAAAAGTAAACATTGTCTACCGCGTGCTGAACAGTCTTTACGACTAGGCCAGCGGCAGTACGGAAGTGTGTATGTGGGTGATTGCGGCGGCAAGGGCGTCGGCCGCGTGATCCGGCTTAGGCTCGGTTTCCAGATTCAGAAGAATTTTTACATAGCGCTCTACCAGTTCCTTGTCGGCTCTGCCGCTTCCCGTCACAGATGTCTTAATCTGGTTGGGCGTATACATGGAAAGAGGTATGGCAAACTGGCTCAGGCACATCGTTACCACTCCCTTTGCCTCGGCAACATTGAGGGCACTGCTGACATTTCTGGCAAAATAGAGGGTTTCCATCCCCGCTTCATCCGGCTTAAACTCCTCCAGAACAGCCACCAGACGGTTATAAATGGCAAGCAGTCGCGTTCCATGATCATCATCAGGAGAAGTTTCAATAATGCCGTAACTCACCAGACGCTTTGTCTGACCAATTGCGTCAATCACGCCAAAGCCAGTGTGTGCAAGTCCGGGGTCAATGCCAATTATACGCTTTTTTTTCATCTTAATTCGCTGCCATAAACAAAAAATCCCTGAGCCGAAACCCAGGGATTTGCATTATCGTAGAAAAACTTATGCTTCCGGATCGAAGTCGTCAGGATATTCTACTGTTGAGTAGACGTTCTGAACGTCTTCATCTTCTTCCAGACGGTCAAGGAGCTTCTGTACTTTTGCAGCAGTTTCCTTGTCTACAGCATTGTATGCCATCGGAACCATGTTCACGCCAGCTGAAAGAGATTCGTAACCCTTACCCTGCAGTGCTTCAAGAACACCGTCAAAGCTTCCGGGCTGTGTTGTAACAGTAATAACACCGTCTTCATTTACGATGTCGTCTGCACCTGCTTCCAGAGCAACTTCCATCAGTTCATCTTCGCTTACTTTTTCTGCATCGTACTCGATAACGCCCTTGCGCTCGAACATACGGCTTACAGAACCTGAAGTACCCAGGTTTCCGCCAGTCTTATTGAAGATGTTGCGGACGTTTGCAGCGGCACGGTTCTTGTTGTCAGTCAAGACTTCAACGAGAACAGCTACGCCACCTGCTGCGTATCCTTCGTATACCAGTTCTTCATAGTTTGCTGCACCAGTTTCACCAGTACCCTTTTTGATTGCGCGTTCGATGTTATCCTTGGGCATGGAAGCAGCACGAGCCTTCAAAATAGCTGTGCGCAAGCGCGGGTTAGCATTCGGGTCACCACCGCCCATCTTTGCAGCGATAGAAATTTCCTTGATAAACTTTGTAAACAACTGACCACGCTTGGCATCTGCAATACCCTTAGCGTGCTTAATGGTAGACCATTTACTGTGTCCTGACATTATATGCTCCTATAAACTAAATTTAATTCAAAAAGTAGTTTCATATTTTAACAGAAATCAAAATGCAGTGTCAACTAGAACAGTTTCTTTAATCCGCCGCCCAGAGCATTTTTTACCGCATCACCCGCCGCGTTCTTTCCTGCATTGGCAAGGGCTCCTGCAAGTTCTTTCTTCTTGGCCTCCAGCTGATCATTCATACTGTTCACCTTATTTGTTGAGTTATTGAGCGATGTATTTATACCCGCAAACTCAGTGATTTTTGACATGGCTCCGCCTGACATCTCGTCAATTTTTGCCTGCTGTTCTTTAACCTTTGCCATAGCCTTTGCACTCGCCTCTCCCATCATTGTAGAAGCCATGGACTGCATTGCCTGCATCAGTTTTTTATCCAGATCACTGCTGATGTTCAGGTCAAGTCCATTAACCGGACTAAAACCAACCTTTGCACCAACCGTCAAATCCTTTATGGAAGCAATCGCTCCCTGATAGAGTTTGTCTGCAGTTTCATTTGGAAGGGGTGCGGAAGTAAGTTTTACCGGTTTCATTCCCAGTTTACCGTCAATGCCAAAACTGTAGTCAGCATCAGCCGTAAGGGTACCGTTAATCGTGGTAATGCCTTCAAGCGAGGGAACTCCATCCGCAGAAACAGCCTTTGACATATCCATGGTAAAGGGATAATTATTTCCGCTGTAGTTACCGGTAATCAAAGGTGCACTTGATGAAGTGCGGGCGTCAATGGTAAGTCCGGCCCTGTGTACCTGTTTTTCTGTGGTATAGGAACCTTTTGCCACCATGGGAGCCCCACGTTTGTCCATGTCGCTGGAAATATCAGTTGCCGTGGCTTCCAGTCCCAGACCGGATGCGGCAAGGCGCTCAATCAGGAACTTGGGAACATTGTCTTTTTTCCAGTATACATCGCGTCCGGCAAGACGGCCTGTTGAAGTCTTATTCTTTGCTTTTTTTGCTTTTTTGTCAGTCTTTTCCTTAGAAGCACTGTCGGCCGCATTTGCATTTTTCATGCCGCCCGCATAGTCAACAGCCTTTTTCAAATAGGGATAGTATTTTCCCAGCGTCTCATAGGCAACGCTGTCCAGACAGCCGGAAAGAATTCCCTTTGCCGTGTCAGCATTAAATGATGTATACATGCCGACTTTTTCACTGATAAGGGCTTTATCTGCCGCAACAGTCTTGGAAAGTTCGTCAGAAAGTCTTTTTACCTTGTCTGAATCCCCCTTGATTGAGTTGCTGACATTTTCCACATTTGACTTAACCTTTTTACCGTCTTCAATTGCGCTGGTAATTTTGGAAATCGCATCCTGAATCTGTGCCGGAGTCTTTAAGTTATTTACATTGATTGAGGCAAGAGACTGGGCTGATGACTGGAAAGACTTTACCTGTGCTTCAATTTCTGCGGGTTTTGCCTTCCAGGTGTCCACAATAGCCTTAACTTCGGCTTCTACTTCCTTTGCTTTTTCTGCGGTCTTAAAGTTTTCCTTGATGTCATCCGCAACATTCTTGGGATTATAAGCCGCAAAAGCCGCTGTCAGGTTGTCTTTTGCCGTATCAAGTGCAGTTCCACTCTTATCCTTGAGGGCAGAATAGAAACCGCTTTCGTCCTTTACTTCTTCTACCTTCTGTGTTACAGCCTTTGCCGGCAGGGCACCGCTTGTTTTTCTTTCAGTTCCCAGGGCGACGCCTGTAATTTCAATGTTTTCTGCATCAAAACGGCCCCGCAAAAGCTGAGCAAGATTGAAATTCAGGTCAAGTTTTTCAAACTCAAAGATATTCTTCATGGGTTCATCTTTATTGGCCTGGGCAAGATGATTGACCTTAAGCTGGGCCCCAAAGATTTCCACGCGGACAGAATCGATGTCACACTTAGCGGCAAATACATTCTGCATGGCGTTCTTAATGGCATATTTGACAAGCTGATTCTTAAAGAAGGTCACGGAGATTCCTACAAGAGCAATAACTGCGGCTACAGCAACAAAAGAACCAACTTTTACGCGACCCTTGTTCTTTTTTATTGACTTTGCAATGACCTTCAGGCGTTTGACTTCTTTTTTGGTCAGTTCCATGTCCATAGGAATGGCCAGTTTTTCGCTTCCCTTTACATTTTCTTTCTTAAAGAGAGACTTTACATAGGTGATGTCGTCCTGAATGTAGAGCTTTTTCAGAATCTTCTTTTCAAACTGCTTCTGTGTATATTTCTTTTTGAGAAGTCCGGGAAGTTTTTTTGCACTTACCTTTACGGCCTCTTTTTTTGCTTTTTTTGCCAGAGTCTTTTCTTCTGTCTTTGTTTTTTTATCTGCCATTTTTACCTACCCCCTCGCCACATCTGTAATCTTTGCTATAAGAGGAAGATTTGAAATCGTCTTGAATACAGGAGCCTTGCGCAAAGCCGGAACCGCATACTTACGGATAAGGCGAACCAGAATATGACCCAGCAGACAGACGGGAATGTACAGGGCAAGCCCCACAAGGAAAGAACCCATCACCACGCTGTTGTTGAATTTTGTAAAAGCCACAAAGGGAATGTCCATCAAATCACCAAAAAATCCTGAAAGACTGGGAATTGTCAGGAAAGCATAGCCCAGACGGTCAAAAAGCGGATCCAGAGCGGGTGATATCGCTGCCCCGAACAAAATCATCAGAAGATATGCCGCTTTATTGAAACGGATAAAGAAAATGAACACAAATACAAGATACCAAAGCAGATTGTTCTTCGGCATCAGGCCCAAAAGCAGACCGCACGCCATAGCATGGGCGATTTCTCCCGGATTGGAGTTAGCGCAGAGCGCCTTAAAAAGATTAACAATAGCTTTTAACATAATAGAACAAGTATATCACAAAAACATTAAAATAGTATATAATCATTTTTCAGAAAGGAAAAAAGAAAATGATTGTTGTAGCAGAAATCGGAACTTCACACGGAGGCTCCCTGGAAAAAGCAAAGGCTCTGATTGATGCGGCCGCTGATTCTGGTGCCGATGCCGTAAAACTGCAGTGGGTCTATGCGGATGAAATCCTGCACCCGGACACAGGCTATGTAAATCTTCCCTCCGGCAGAATCCGCCTCTACGACCGCTTTAAGGAACTTGAAGTAGCCCCTGATTTTTTTGCAGAATGCGCATCCTACGCCCGTCAGAAAAAAATGCTCTTCATCTGCTCACCATTTGGTCTGAAAAGCCTTTCCCAGCTGCTGGAACTCAAGCCGGATGCCGTCAAAATCGCCTCACCGGAACTGAACCATTTTCCCCTGCTCCAGGCACTGGCAGAATACCGCTCCAGCCACAAAATTCCGGTAATACTTTCCAGCGGAGTTTCCAGACTGGCAGACATTGAGGCCGCTCTCTCCATACTCGGACGGGATGACCTCACCCTGCTTCACTGTATTACCTCTTACCCCGCACCCGAAAGCGAATACAACCTACGGCTGATAAAAAGCCTTTCCCAGATTTTTGGCGTAAAGACAGGGGTAAGTGACCACAGTCTGGATCCCGTGCTTGTCCCCTCCCTCTCTGCTGCCATGGGCGGAGAAATGCTGGAAAAGCACATTACCCTGAGCAAGGAAACAGACGGGCTGGATGACCCTGTCGCCCTGAATCCGGAAGAATTTGCCCACATGTGCTACTGCATTCACCAGTGCGAAGCCATGATTCGCCGCTATAGTCTCAGCTGCGGGGGCGACAATATTACGGAAGAAATGGAAGAACAGTACGGAAAAGAAAAAGTGCAGGCTGTTCTTGGTGACGGCGTAAAAAGGCTTGCCAAAAGTGAAGAGGCAAACTATGGCCGTACAAACAGAAGCCTGCACTTTATGCGTGCAATGAAAGAAGGTCAGATCATCGGCCCCCAGGACATTGGAGTACTGCGGACAGAAAAAGTCCTGTCTCCGGGACTGGGTCCGCAGTTTTTAGAAAACATCATAGGCGCCCGCCTGGCAAAAGATTGCGACAATGGGGCGGGCGTCCAGTGGGATGATGTAATCAGGCTTTAGTTGCTGCCTACAGGTGTAGAATCAGAGCCCGTATCCCTGGAAGACTGAGAATTTTTCGCATCCTCAATTGCCTTGGCATTCCAAATCTCCAGAACTTTTGACCAGTTAGGAGCATAGCCGGTTACCTTATCATAGTTTGTATAATACGTTGCCTCGGGCATGCCGGACCACTG
>Ga0326512_10001654_pt1 | contig 16895 bp, 20 predicted proteins | sample 1_2617_0518_D_FD_203652 | JGI IMG/M metagenome (GOLD analysis project Ga0326512, IMG submission 203652) | Bovine rumen microbial communities from UC Davis, California, United States - 1_2617_0518 | ecosystem: Host-associated > Mammals > Digestive system > Stomach > Rumen | place: USA... | reverse complement strand
ACCCCAGTTGATTAATTTAGAACCAGCAACAGGACTAGAAACAACACCTGAGCTAAGTCCATCAAGACCACCAACGCCTGGGAACTTGTTAGTAATGAAGTCACCACCTTTTAATGTAAACATTTGGATAGGAGGTTCATTGCCAGTACTATCAGCTGTTAAGTCAAGACATAGACAGTAAGCTTTACTGAATCCATATTCTCTAGAGAATGTTCTATCAACCTTGAAGCTAATTTGGTTTCCACCAAATTCATAAGTTTGGAATGTTGCACCAACCTTAATATATCCGTTAGCTTGTTTAGAATATAGATATGTACCATCAGTCTTAAATTTAGCAAGCCAATCACCAAGAGCTGTTTGGATTAAGTTCCACATTCTTTCGTTACAAATGAATACATACTTATTACCTGTTGGGTTTTCAGCTTTTTCATTCATTGTAGCAATAACAGTCTGGAATACATCCATAGTAAGTTTAGCAAATGCATATTTGCTTGCAAATCTTTCTACTTGTGGGATAATACCATCACCAATGTAGATAGGTCTATTAGTATCTGGGTCAACAATAGTTGGTTTACCATTAACATCAACATTACACTTGTTGAAGAGTAAACCGTTATTTCTTACATATAAGAAGTTATCAAGAAGAACTTTCTCCTTCTTATCCATCTTATAAATAGTTTCTGTTAAATCACCTTGGTTCTTACCTTCAGCAATGCTAATGAATGTGTTTTCATGAGCAGCATAAAGAGCAGAATAAGAATCATCAACACGGTGAGTTGTGATATAGTTACGATGTCTTTCAATATTAGATTGATATTTCACATATCCTTCCTCGTGTAATTCAGGCATTGCGTTAGATTGGAATCTTGTTGTATCACCAACTTGGCAACCACTGAAATCAAGAACTGACTTATAGTCATTATCAATTAATCTAACTTGAACTTCCCAGAAGTTATCTGCTTTTCTAATAGGACGGCTAACAACAATACATTGCTGCATAGTCTTGTCAATCTTGAAGATATCATACTTTTCGTAATATCTTTCTTTGAAAGCCATTGTAATTTCTGTACCATCAGCTCCATCACCTTCAGGAAGAGCTGCAAATTCAACTCTCTTAATATAATTTGTTTCAACTTCCCATTCGAAATACATAGAATCAATTGATTGATATCTATTTCCGCTTTTTCTACTTTGATAGAAGATATTTCTAAGAGATTCAGTAAGATAAGAAGCGGTTAATTCAGGGTAAAGTCTACTTACAACTCCAAGTTTGTAAGGTTTTGTTCCTAAAAACTTGTAAAAATCTTCATACGTCCTTGTATCAGTCATTGTAGGACGATTAGTTACAAAATGTGCTACAATCATAATTTTTTGTTTTTATTAGTTATTAAAATCTAAATCGTCGATCGAGTTATAACCGTTTTGTGAGAATGCACTTATTTTTTCGTTCTTATTATTCTTTCTAACAACAACTTTTGGAGGTTTTTCTCCTTTAGCTTCGGCTAGTCCCTCGTTATATCCAGTTTGTCTTGCAATTTTTATCTGTTCTGCATAATAATTTTGAATATCATCTAAAGCTTCTTCGCCCCTTAATGCAAACCAACTCATTTTTACCAATGTTTCAGGATCATTAAGTGCCTTACCTAAATAACTAACTCCCGCATTATCTCTACCTAAAATAAATTCAGCTAATAAATCTCTATCTTCATCTTCTAATTCTATAGAACCAGCTATATCTTCTACAGAACTTATAGCATTATAAACATTATCTTCAAACTCTTGAAGTTGTAATGCTGCCTGTTCTTGATTAATTGCTTGTTCTTGCTGAATTTCTTCTTTTTCTAATCGTTTATATTCTTCTCTTAATCCAGCTATTTGCTTTTCAAAAGCTTGAGGATTAGCTTGTGCAGCCTGTAATGATTCAGCTAATTCTTCTTCTGTCATATCAGGAACACGAGCCTTCATGTCATAAATAAATAATTCATCATCGTTAAAATCATCCACAACATAATTTTGTTCTGGAGTTAATGAATTAGCATATTCTTGAGCACCTTCGTTTTTTGTCATTTGAACAAACTCTTCAGGTGTTATTCCTCTTAATCTTAACTGGTTAATTAGTTGTATTTCCTAATCATCTAAATCTGTATCAGGATCTTCATTAGAAGTATTTAAAATATTATATTGTTCTTCTAATGATAAATCGTTCCAGTTGCGGGTTTCCAATTCTCCATTTTCTCCTTCAAATTTAATCTGACTAGGATCTTTTATTCCTTTTTCTTTAAGTAGATAAGAAATAATATCTTCTTCTTCTCCACTTTTATGATCGTTTGTGTCATCTTCTTCTTGGGTATTATCATCTGAATTATTACTAGAATGATAATCTCCACCCATCCAATCTTTTGTAAAATTACTTTGCGCACCAAAGATTTCTTCTTCGGCTGTTTGAGGTTGTTCCTGGAACTCCTCTTCTTCAAAGTCGAGCTAATCAATGTTCATTAATTCATCATCCATAATTTTAATAAATTTTAAGTTCATAGCAAATATAAAGTTAAATAAGTATAAATTCAAATAATTTATTTAAAAATATAAATATTTAACTTTATATTCACTTTAACTTTATATTTTTAGTTTAGATCACTTAGCTACAATTAATCCATTCTTAATAGTATAATTACTTTGATCTGATCCAGAACCTATAAATGAAGCAATATCAGTGTAACTTGTATCGCTTAAATTTAGTCCTTGTTTAAATGTTCCGTTATCATTTACTCCTAAATTACCACTACCATCTACTAATAATCCATTTGATATTTGTAGATAAGAACTTCCTCCTAATGTAATTTTTTCAATATGGAATCCAGCTAAATTTATATCAGACTCTCCATAACTTGTGGTGTTTACAGCAAATTTTGACGATATAAACTTCTTTATTTTAAGTCCTTCCATATCTAAAATTACTTTAGGTGTTAAACCTTGTCCATCTTCCTCAGTTTCAATTGATATGGATGGTTGTCTATCCTAAGTTTGTTCATTGTATTCACCTAAATCTAATTTTATTATACTATCAACTTTTTGGTTAACATCGTAAGTTTCCATCTTTAAACCATTAACGTTAAATCCAAGTTCGTATAATCCTCCGCTTGTTCCAAATGATGATGCAGATCTATCAAGATTAATTCCATCCAAATCAAAGTCACTAGTTCCTACTGCTCTTACACCATCTCCTTGAATGTGGAATCCTTTTTCAGTAAGAGTTACTTCATTTCTATTATATGAACTATCTTCTGCAGTCTTAATTGTTAAATCTCCATTTGTATTCCAAGATAAATTACCCTAAGCCATATATCCAGAACCATCTGCGTTTAATGCTGCATTATTAGCTCCGAATGTTACAGTACTTGTAACTTTACCTGTATCTGGATCTCTTGTTACAGCTGTTGCAACAGAAGCTTCTACACCATCTATTCTAGAATTCATATTAGCTTGTGCTGTATTATAGTCAGCTTGTGCCACAAATCCAGCAGTTGCTGTGGAAATTAATCCGTTTGCTTCATCTTCTGTTATAAATTTAGCAATATCAGATGTTTTAGCAAAGGTATTATTAGCTTCAGTTCTAAAGTTTCCAATAGCTGTTGTTGTAGCAGAATCTGCTTCAGTTTTAGTATAATATGCGTTTAAATCTGCTATAGCTGAACTTAAATCACTTGTTGCTAAAAGTCCTGAAGTTGCAGTTGATATATTATTATCAACATCAGTTTTAGTATAATAAGTATTTAAATTAGCTATGGCTTGTTCAAGTTCACTTTCTAATAATAAACCTGAACGAGCTTCTGTTTTAGCATTTTCTACAATACCATCTACTGTAGATTTATCATAATAATTCCCTAATGAAGTCTGCAATTCAGCTGAACTAACTTTATCATTAACACTTTGTTGTAATGAAGAAATAGCTTCAGTTCTATTAGTAGTTTCTGTAGCTAAATCATCAGCTAAATCTGTAACAGATTGAATTGTCGCAAATTTACTAGTTAATTCAGAAGATGCTCCTAAAGCAGTAGCTAATGTACTTAATCCAGCTTGAGAAGTAACAGCATTAATAATAGTTTGATCATCGACATTATTTTTAGTTATTTCTAATAACTTTGATCCTATTTCTGAAGAAGCAAAATTTGGATCTGAAATTAACTCTAAGAAACTATCTGTTGATAGATATTTTCCGTCAGTTAATTCTTTTAATGCATCGAGTTGTTCTTGTGTTAATCCAGATTCTGAAATAGCTTGTTTAAATTCTTCTTCACTATCATAACCTAAAGTTGTCCAAAAATCAGAAGTGTCTAATTTTCCATCAATACTACTTTGTAATCCTGATATTTCAGAATGAGTGGTTTGTATATCTGCTGTTGCTTGTTTTAAATTTGTTTGTAAATCTAATATACTTTGACTATTAACGTTTGTTTTATTTGTTAAATCTGAAATACTTGATGTATGTGCTGATAAAGTAGCTTCAGCACTATCAAATCTAGAATTTAAATCTAAAATACTCTAACTTTGAGTTTTTACTGTTCCGATAATTTCTCCAAGATTATTGGTTAATGTTTCAATTTTACTAGAATTAGCTGTTATATTTCCAACAGCTCCTTCTAAATCAGAAGATAGTGTTAAAATACTTTCTGTATTTAATTGAACATTATTTTTTATTGAAGAAATTTCCTATTCAAACTCAGCTCTAGTAACATCTCCTAACGATATTAATTCATCATCGTCTATTTTTAATCCTTTTCCTACTTTTAATGAGCCTCCGTTCATTAAAAGTCTAGGAGTTTGAGTGTTTTCATTAATAAAAAATGCCATAATTTTACTGATTAATTATTTGGATTTAATGATAATATTAGTTCTCCCATTTCTTGTTGAGACAAATAATTTATATTATAAGCTCTATATGGAGATTTACTCTCTGTTGGCCATTTTATATGATCTGTGTCTTCATCATTAAAATCTTTTAGTAAATCGCTCCACATATTGGGTCTATCGTAACCTTCAGCTCCTTCTTCTGTCTTTTTCCAAGCACTTAATTGAGTTCTATCATATTTTTCAACCCAAGAATTTTTCTCATCTGAAGTTCCATCTAAAACGTAAAGATTTCTATTAGATTTATCACTTACTGATTGTCCAATACTACCATAACAATTAGTATATAAATTAAAACAATAATCATATACTGAATCTCTTGTTCCATGCCAAGGTGAGTAATCTCCTCCCCAAGAAACAATTGGAGCAAGTGTAGATGGTACTACAAGATTTTTAACATTCTAGAATCCTGCTACAAACTTAGGAATAAAATGAACGTTATAAGGAAGTATTAATGTTTCTGCTGCTGTATCTCTAAATCCATCAAACTTTATTCCAGTTACGCCATCGTCACATCGTACTTCAGTATCATATTCTGATAAATCTATTACTTTAATTTCGTCCAAACCAGAATAAGTTGTATAATTTTTAACATTATATCCAGATGGAATCTTTAAATATCCATTAGGATATCCAGTTCCTAAACCTGCAAGTATAACTTTTTTACCATTAACCAATTCTTTTCTAACAATTCCATTTACAACAGGATCGTATTCTATCTATTGATTATTTGGAGAAATTATACACTTTTTAATTTTATTCTAGCTTGGGAATTGTACACTATTAGATACTAAATCTCCAAGATATATTTCGGATTTAATGTCACTGTATGTTCTACATGCTTTTCCATTTACTTTTACCATACAATAATTAACTGATCCAAAACATCCAGTAAATCCAGTAACCTAATCTCCAATATAAATATTTCCAATACTATTATTTCCTCTTAAGAATCCACCTGATGTATTTTCAGTAAAACTTAATTCTCCATCTAAAATAACATCATTATGAGAATACGGTTGAGTAAATACTTGGGTTTCTGGATACTAATCTGGATTTCCAAACATTATTCCTGTTAGATTAACACAATAAACTGCGAATAATCTATTTATATTAGTAACTATCGGATCTACCTGAATATAAGTTACATCAGGACAATCCTAAAATGTACAACTTGGAGTAGTATATGTTTCATTATTTGAGTCTATCCAAATTCCATAATCTATCTTATAATCTCCTGGTTGAAATTCAACTAATCTTGTTGGATTAATTACTCTGTATTCATTTGTATCAAGATTAGTTATTTTTATTTTAGCAAATTTATTTAATTCAGAATTCGTTCCTAATAATTGAACGTTTTTAACAGAATTTACACTAAAATCAGCATGAATACAGAATTCATAATGTCTCCCTAATCTTAAATAAACTTTATCTTCTTCTAAAACATATCCTAACATATCTAATTCGTTTGGATAGTTTTCATAATCCTATTTCAATTCAAAACTGCATATTGATTTCATGATGTGTAAGATATATTAAGTTTTTTCCAGTTTGTTGGATTTGACCAATCTGCAGGAGAAATAACACCTTGACTCATAGGTCCAACATATTGCCACCATTCCCATGTTTTGGAGGATACTTCAAATGTTATGCATCGTCCTGTATAAATTAATGGGGGAACTAAGTATTGTTCTAATGAACTTAATACTGTATTTATAGTATAATACTATGCACTAGCATAAGTTGCTGGAGGAAATCTAAATGTTACATTTGTACAATTTCCTTCATAAGGAATTTCTACAGTATATGTTCCTGTATGATGTAATTCTCCAATTTTTACCAAACTATCAGTTCCTCCTGTAAATTTTATTTTATTTACATCTAAAACATTTGATTTAAATTGAATTAATGGAGACAATGAATTCATTAAAATAGCATCTGCATCTTGAAGACTTTTAGCGTTTCCTAATAATGTAGTAGATTCTTCAGGTATATATTCTAAATTGTTGTTAAATCCAGTAGATTCTTCTATACTGAGAAAAGCTTTTGTAATAGCAATTTCATCATCTTTAAGTGCTTTCTACAATTTACCTAAACCTTCGCTAACACTATCTTCTTCAGAATTAATTTCTAAATTTTCATTTACTAATTCTGATTCTACAAATTCTTCACCTACAGGAACATCTAATCCTGTTATATCTACAGAAGCAATTTTGTTTTCTACAATTCCTTCGATTCCATTTACTCTAATATTATCAATAGTTCCTCCACCGCCTTCTGCGTTTAATCTACCTTGCTCGTCAACTGATAAATTTTGTCCAACTTCTACAGATCCACCATCTGTTAGAATTGTACTATTAGGGTTTCCTGGTTTTGTTATAAAAAATGCCATAATTAATTATTTTATTGTTCTAAAACTTCAAGTCTACTATTCAAATCATTTAATGCAGAAGAAATTACTAATTCTTTATCATCAGAATTTTCTATAGTAGTAACTCTTTCAGTTAAATTTGTAAGTGCTTCGCTTAAATTTGTAATAGTTTCATTTAAATTTTCAAAATTTCCATCTAAATTTGAAACTTCACTAGTTAATTCTTCTACTCTATCATTAGACTTTAAAATTCTTCGATTTAAATCGTTTAATGAAGAAGATATAACTAAGCCTTCAGTATCTTGTCTCAGATAATTTTGATTTTTTCCACTTAATAAGTCTATTAAATCTTTCCAAACAATCGAATATTCATCTCCATTTTCTCTAATTGTTAGAGAATTTTTTCCAATCTCTACTTCTATATTATCATCAATTAATGAAAGAGATTCTGGAGTTAATTCAGATTTAGTATTATCGTCACCTACAGTTATTTTATTATCAACTGCAAATTCTTCAACAGACTCAGTTTTTTTAATATATCCGTCTAAAATATTATTTAAATCTGACGATTTAATATATTCAGACAATATTGTAGCTAACTCTTGTTCTTCTATACAGTTTTCTAATATTATTCTTAATTTATCGTTATCTTCTGGGTTTCCTGTAATGTCTCTGAAAGAAGGAGTTGAAGAACTCCCTCCTCCAGTTACATTAATTTTTCCATTGTCTACGGTTAATCCTGTTCCTAATTGAAGTGAACCTCCATCAGTTAAAATTATATTAGGATTACCTTGTTTGCTTATATTAAATGCCATAATTTAAATTTTCAGAATATATAGATCCACTTGTGGCTATATCTCCATTAAATTGTGAATCTATTTCTCTAATTACGTTACTATTAGGTACTAATCTATGATTATCTGAAATTTTCCATAATCCGTCTTGTCTAGTTTCTCCAATTAAATCGATAATAATTTGACTTAAATTAATTGCTTTCCAAGTGCTTCCATTAAATACTAAAACATCTCCTACACTTGGAGCTTCTGTCAATTTCCAGTATCCTTCAGAGTTACCTTCTTTAACATAAGCAAGTAATTGTCCATTTTCTGGCTGTGAAGCATCAATTATATTACTTAAATCGTCAAGTTTTTTATCTTTTAATTCGGAAACTTCTGAATATAAGTTTCTAATATTTTTTTCAAGTTTATCTTTAACTTCTTCAATATCATTATGTATATGTTTAAATGCTCTAGTAACTACTTTATTTTGTACAGGTCTAAAAGATACTAATGATAATTCACGATCTATTCCTACTAAACTTGGAATATCTAAATGTAAAATTCCTTCTTCTGGCCAAATAATATCAGACATATTAACTTGAATTCCTTTTATATAATTCTAATGTATAAAAGTTTCATCAGTTAAATATCCTGCATCATTTACTAATTCAGAAACATGCGTTGGAATTTCTACTTTCACAGGAGCGGAACCGTTATATCCTACAGATCCATTCGGCCCATCTATAACTAAAAATTCTGGATTAGGGAAAGCATCTGGCTTTCTATATAAATCATCAAAATCTCCAGTTATAGCTACCTTTGGAAGTCTATCTATATCAGCTTTATGCTTTAAAGCATTAGCAATAGCCTGATTCTCCACAGGATTTGTGGAGATATCAGACATTTTGCTATCTATTGTATAAGTTTCTATTCCAAGATTTTGTCTTATGAGTTCCTTTTCAGGTTCACAATATCCACTTAAGTAATCATCTTTACGTAAATATCCATTTAAATCTTTGAACGAAACGTGTTTGTATTGATCATCAATACTACAAGATTTTAATGTTGTCATATATTATTAAATTGTTATAAACGTTCCTCCATTTTGTCCTTCTGATATACTTGTTATACCCTAATTAAGTGTAGCAAGGGTATCACTTGAACCAGAATTAACTTTTACTAATTTAAGTGTAGCAGGGAATTGATCGTCTGATATTTTTCTTCTTGATTCTTTTCCTATACAAGCTTGCCCTATAACTACATCTTTTGTACTACTTGTTGAGAAAGCATAATCATTAAATGCACTAGCTGAACTAACTTCTTTACTTGTATTATAAACATAATCAACAAGATCTCCTACAGTTATATGCCAACTATCTCCACCTGAATTTACTTTAATATCACAGTTTTTAGCAATAAGATATCTACGTCCTGTAACTTGTTTCTTACCATTTGTAAAGGTAGATTCTAGATAAATATTTCCAGATAAAACGGCATATATAGGACTTCCTCCAAATATTATATCGCCAGTTTTTAGAAGTTCACAACCTGTTACATTATCAGCTAAAGTTACTCCATCGTCAAGATAATATGTGTCAGTTGATTGATCATATTGTGTAATAAGACCTCGATTATTTGTAGTTACAACTCCATTTGATTTTCTAATTGTAGTAAAATAACGATTGGGCAGAGTACCGCCACCACTATTATCAAACGAAATTAAGTTTAATAAATATTCTATTCCACTTGATGGATCTCTAACTACAATTACAGCTGTGTCAGGATGTGCCTATAATTGAGACATGGTATTAGAATCAATAAGAGCTTTTGATTCACTACTCATTTGTGAAGATACTTCACTCCAAGTTGAGATTCTCATTTTAATTCCTGTATCATCTTTAACATTAAATGAAGTAGCTTCTACAGATCCATTAAAACTACCAGTTCCGTTAATTTCAATATCCTCAGCTTTCACATGTCCGCTAGAATCAACAGTAAATGGAGCATTTGCTATATTGTTATTAGTTTCTCCAGCCCAAATACGAATATCGTTATTATTTGCAATTCCAGGACCATTAGGATTAATTGTTCCATCAGAATTTATTGTAGGAATTCTTGATCCAGAAGTCATTCCAGCAACTACATTATTACCATCTGTAATAATTACTTGTTTTGCAGCAAGATTATCAATAAATGCTCTATCAGCAATTAAATAAGAAACTACTTCTCCAAATGAATAATCTAATTTAACAAAATTGCTATTACCCGGAATATTATTTGGAATAATATCACATTTAGTTACACATAAATATGTTCCCCAATTATTATAGTCTGGATCTCCATTATTATTATGTCCGTTCCATTTAATAAAATCTTGATAATATATACCACCAGCAGATAAATCAGGATTTTTACCATCATAGAATGTAACAGAAGATTCAGAACTTATTGTATTTGACCTATCTCTTAAAATTCCAGGATTCAATGTTTGACCTCCTTCAGAACCTGCTTGTGTAATAGGAACAACTATAGATGCCATTTCTGTTTCAGATTGTCCTACTAATAGAGTAATTACAATCACATTATAGTTTCCAGAAGAATTTATATTAACAGTATATAAACCACCAGTTTCTGTAATACTTTCTATGCTTTGTGTTCCATCTAATGATACATTTACACTAGCTTGTTCTACAGCACCGCTTTCTTCTGTTTTAACAAATTCACCATTTTGTAAATATGAAATTGCTTGGTCTCCGTATTTTCTAGATGCTTTAAATTTGAGTTGTCCAGTAACACTGCCTCCATTATTGATTACATTAGAAGATTGTGGAATTATATTATAAACAGTAGCTGGTATACCTTGGACACCATCATTTAATACAAACAATGTTTCTTCGTCAATCATAATATCATTGTAATATAAACTAATTACAATTTTATTAGATATTGTATCGGTAGGTATTGAATTACTATTTAATGTTATTAAATTACCGTCATCAACTGAATATTTAATACTTAATGGAGATGTTAAATCTTCTGGTTCTAAGCGTTGTGGTTCCCTATTACCTTGAGCTATTATAACAGCAGGTTCAATTTCATCTGGAAACATACGTCCATATTCTGTACCTACACCTCTTTTAATACAAGCTACTCCAGTATCAAGTTTATAAGATTTTCCATCAGTTCCTGTATTTAATCCTATAATTTTAATATTGCCAGGTCTATCGTCAACACCATAAGCACTAGCTGTAAATTTAAGAGTAATATTTATTCCTGTAAGATCTTGTCCAATAATATTATAAAGTTCATTTTCTGCAAAATGAATTGTTACTTTATTATGGTCTACCTGAACATTATCATTCTATAATGAGTATTCAGTTTCTCCTACAAATAATCCTTCAAAATGTAAATCAACATCAAGTTGACCTCCTCCTTTGTATAAATGTGCGTATGAATAATCTGTAAATTCATAGTTTTTTCCACCTTCTTTTAATGGAATTCCTATAGTTTGATTATCGAAATCAATAACTCCAACAGACTCTATATCTACAGGATTTCTTCCCCATAGAGCAGGCTCGCTATATTGATGCCAATAAGCACCTTCTGTTTCTGCTGATTCAGGATCAACATCATTTCTATATTTTCTTATAGATACCCATTCACTTTCTCCAGGTTGCATATCTTGAGGATTGTCGTGCCAACTTGATCCGTCAGGAATATACTCTGAACTATTATATTTTACTCCATGTGAATCTTCACCTCCATTTTTTGACGTGTCATCATCATACCACTCTCTAGGGTCTTCAGATGGATATTGTTCTCCAACATAGAAAATATATTCAACACCATCCCCATCGGCACCATTAAGTCCGTAGGAAGACCATAATACAGGATGTGAAAATCTACTCCATCCGCTTTCATTTTTTGTACGTACTGATATAAATTCAAATCTCATTTCTTGAGATACACCTTGAGGGTTGTCAATCCAACCAGAATATGGGATGTGATCATCTTCTTGTACAGGACCTTCGTCATAAGGATCGCGAAGTCCAGTACCACCAAAATTTTCTACATTAGCACGTGCGTAAATATATTCTCTATCTGTTTTATCACTTCCAGAACTAGAGCCTTCAGAACCATCATCAAGCAAAATAGGATCACTCCAGTTACCCCAAGCTGTTCTAGATTGAGTTTCATAAATTTGACTCATCCAAATAGAATATCCATTCTAATGATTTGGCATATTTGTACTCCAAGTACCACTAGCTGACGAAAGATCAGCTTTTTGTCCATTAGCTGGAGTTGAAGGTTTATTTATTCCAAATACTTGTATATAATATATTAAAATAGTTCCGGGAAGACCATCACCACCTGGTTCATCGCCACCACCACCTGTAAGATCGGGAGTTCCTTGACCTATGGCATCTCCTCCATAAAATAATCTTAAATAATTATTTCCTACGTGTTTTATATCAAGATTATTTTTTAAATCAGATTCGGTAATTCCTCCTCCAGTTGGTCCAGTACCACCACCTCCTGTTTCATCTGTTCCAGGTTGCCAACTTCCATTATTCCATTTTAGAACTTGACCATTAGAACCAGAAGGGAGAGCATCCTATTTTCCATTTAATTCAGACTTTGTAGCATAATTACTAAGGTCTATATCAGAAGGAATATGGGGTTTATCAGTTAAATCATTATAACTACCACTTGTAGCTACTGGTTTTAATTCACTTCTTTTTACATAATCATTTAAGTTTACATCAAATGAAGATAAATATCCTGCATCATTATTAAATGCGGAAACATTAGTAGGAACAGTAGGTATAGTAGGTTTATCATGTAAATCATTATAACTTATTTGTCCTAAGTCAGATTTTTTAGCATAGTCATCTAAAGACTAATGTTCTGTAAGATAATGTTTATCCTCTACCCAATCTTTAATAGACTGTTCTTTATTATTTACAAATGTTTTTGTAGCGTAGATATTGTCTGCTTCTTCTTTAGTTAAATATAAACCTAAATTTGTTAGAATACTATTAATTTGATTTTGAATTTCATTAATAATTCTGGTAATAGTTTTATTTGAAACAGGATTATCAGAATTTTCATCCAGTTCATTATCTACTATTAAATCAGGATTTTGATCAAAAGTTAAAGTGACAGCTTCAGAAACTGTTTGTCCTCTATATGTTGTTGAAACAACAATAGTAACAGGATCATCTACATCTATATCTTTAAAAATAAAATGTCTAGCATGTCTATCTAGTTCATAATATTTTTTATATTTATTTCCACTTTCTAAGCGGATATCTTGGTTGTCAATAATTCTATTATAACTCCATTTTACAAGAATATCTTGCTTTCCTCTTACGACGTAATTTTTGTAAGGAGTAATAACAATTTTAAACGGACTAACAATATCTAATGTTCCATTAACATATCTCTTGACAAATTCTAATAAACCATGTCTATCAAGAGGTGGTAAATCTTCACGTCCGCCTAAATTTATCCAATCTTTTCCATCAAAAAGTCTTAAACGTTTTCTTATATAAAGCAGAGAGCCTTCTTTATAAGTTCCTTTAATATTTACTGCCATAAATCTTTCGATATCAATAGCAGCAGGTAATATTAATGTATTTTTTAAAATTACTGTTCCGTTACAGAACGAACCTCCAGCAAATAATAATATACTATTTTCAGGAATTGTAATAAATCCTTTATCTAAATTATAATTGTATTGTACAATAAATATAGTATTTATTAAAGGTAAACCGTGTTCATCTTCAAACATATTTTGTGTTAAAATGTTCATTGGTTTTCCAGTTTCAAAATTTTTAACTAGATTTTTCCTTAGAAAAACTCTTCCCATTCCAGAACATTTACATGGATCAAAAATCTTATCTTTAAATTTAAGTACATTTCGACTTCCCTGCATTTTTGTAGTTAAATCTTCTTCGTCAGGGAAATTTTCTACATGAATTTTTCCTGCTCCTACACCTAAATTTGATAATAATACCTCTTTTTCAGGCTTAGATAAATCACTAAGATATCCTTTTGCTTTTAGAAAATTAGATTCTTGTGAGCAGGGGTTAGTTAAATGATTGTGAGATGTGTTCATTTTTATTACTTTATATTATAACTTAATTTATCTATTACATCCACATGTTGAAGATTTTTTAGTTGATAAAGATTTAGGGATAGATTCTATTCCATAACAAAATCCTCTACAACTCTGAACTTCTTCTAAAATCTCTTCAGCTTCTTCTAATTTTTTATCTTCTATTAAATAATTTATAACATTTAAGGTAATCCATACAAAATCACGTCTGAATATATAATTCTTCAACTATTCATCAGAGTCTCCACATTTTACTAAATCTAATAATGTCTTAGAACTTAATTCAGATTTTTCATAAGGATTGTTATAATTAAGAATCATCTGACACAAATTTACATAACATTTATGTAAAAAACAAGTGGAAAAGAAAAATTCTTGACAACCATAAATTGTAGTTTTATAAATATCATAATTTGATACAAGTTCTACCGGATCGAATTGTTCTATTCCATTATCTGTTATTTTTAGTAAATTTTTGCCATCTGAAACAAATATCTATTTATATTTTGATAAAGTACCTAATTTTTTATTTCGAATATACCAATCATAATTCGGAACTATTATATGAATTAGATTATATAACCCATCTTCTCCAAGTTGTAGATGAACTTCATCTAATGCACTAGTAGTATGAGTATTAAACGTAATTGCAGTAAGAGAAGGATTATTTTTCTTCTCTAAAACAAGAACATTTATAGTAATAGTATCTTCATATGTAAAAGGAATATTAGAATAATCAGAATTATCGGTAATTATCAACTATCCGTCACAATGTTGTTTTAAATTAATACTCATTTTGTGAATAATTTAAAATTTTTGATTCTAATAATTCTATTTTATCTATATCCGAATAAAATTGATTTAAAAGTATTTTATCAACAAGTTTTTTTAGATTAGGCTAGTATCCTCTTTGTGCACGATCTACACAGAATTTATATTCGTTTACTATACTTTGTTCTAGCTTTGTCATATACAATCACAATCGTTGTTGTTAAATGTTTTTTCACAAATGTTATAACATTTCGAAAAATCTTCGAATATAATTTCAGCTTCTAATAAATTTCCACAAGAAATATAATAGTCTAAAAGATTATAAATCATTTGTGCATAATCTAATCTTATATCTATTATTGGGTCAAAAGAATTGTTACAATTTTGGTTTGCAAATTTTTTATTTACTAAATTTATTATACAATCTTTTATTCCATCTATTATCATAAAATCCTCTTCAGAAGAAAATATTGTTGTGTCTAAATCACAAAAACTTAATAATAATATAGGAGATACTACTGTAGCTTGCTTATTTTTAAAGTTATATTCATATATATTTCCATCCATGTAAAAATATACTTTTTCAAACTTAACAACATTTTCTAAATCTAATTTATCTAGCCAATCTTTTGTAGGGATAATCAAATGATTTATTCTATAATATCCATCTTTTTGAATCTAAAAGACTGTTTCTTCAATTCCATCATGCTCTGAAATATAGAATTCTATAACATTAATATCATCAGAAGTAACTTTCTATAAATAATTTATAGATATTGTATTTTCATACAAAAATTTAGATGAAAAGTTAGAGTAATCGTATTCAGATTTATCTAAAACCTGAATACGATTTTTGTCTACTCTATTTAATTTTAATTTAGAAATCATTTCCTTTTAAAATATTAAATTGTAAATGTATCTTGAGTTGTTGCACCTGTTACTTTGATAGTATCTCCAGATGTAAATGTTCTTGAAGTAAATGTTGCAATGTTATCTGTTACAGTAACTGTTTCTATTAATGTATCATTAACATATAATGAAGCTGAATTACCATCATTAGTGTAACACTTGATAGTTCTATTAGTTAATCTAGTGTAATCTTTACCACAAATATGTACAAATGGAGTTGGGTTCCACCATGCTTTATATAAGTAGAATGGATCTTTCTTAGTTATGTGGTCACGTTCAACAAGTCCCTTATTATTCAATCTTCTTAATTCGTCATCAATTGAAGTTGTTTCGCCATCAAGACATACTGTGTATCCTTCGTTTCTATTAGCAACAGCAATATCGAATAATTGCCATTGTGCCGTGAATAAGAGTTGTGGATATTGTTTAATAGTTGCAATATGTCCTTCATGCAACCACATCATATATTCAATATCGTGTCTCTCATGGTTACCACGAGTTGTTGTAGTTAATGGCTCTTCAGAGTGACAATGTTGAGTACCACCACATCCATATTCTGAATATGCCATCGGTTTACTAACTCTATCTATCGTATTAGCAAGACGTGTGTTAATTTGTGCTATAGGTGTATTTGAATTAGGAGTATCATACCATCCTACATAAATATTACAACCAAACCAATCGACATTAGATGGATCGTTATAATAAGCACTTGGACTTGTACCAGGACTTTGAGCAAGTACATAACCAACCATACGTTCAGAATCAAGATTCTTAATAAGCTATGTGTATCCTTCAACTTTTGTCTTACCAAACGCTTTATCATCTGTTGTTGTCTCATTACTTAATCCCCAGAAGATAATACATGGGTGATTGTAATGTTGATTAACCATGTCAGTATACTGTGTCTCAAGATGAGTATAGTAATCAGCAGGCATTGTAGATTGTAGTTTGTTTACACAAGGACCTTCTGTTTGTACGATAATACCTAATTGGTCACATCTATCATAAACTTCCTTAGGATGTGGATAGTGAG
>Ga0326512_10001653_pt1 | contig 16897 bp, 25 predicted proteins | sample 1_2617_0518_D_FD_203652 | JGI IMG/M metagenome (GOLD analysis project Ga0326512, IMG submission 203652) | Bovine rumen microbial communities from UC Davis, California, United States - 1_2617_0518 | ecosystem: Host-associated > Mammals > Digestive system > Stomach > Rumen | place: USA... | reverse complement strand
CGTCGGTTGTTCTGACGATATCGAACAGGGTGTCTTTGGTGGTTCTTTCAACTACCAAAGTCATCCTAGTTTAAAGAGTTTGGGTAAGAAGGAAGTTTTGAATTATCTTGAAGATAAATATCCTAATGTGGATTTTGAAGTGATAGAGTACAAAGAAAATCTTGATGAATATATTATCGAGGATGAGGATGGCTTAGAGTTTAGAGTCTTCTGGACTGGTGGCTTTAATCAGAGTGATCCTTATAGACTTGGGGATGATTATGAGAATGAGCAATATCGTACTGATAATAAGTATGTAATCTGGATTGCAAAATATCTTTACGATCATTATGATTTTGAAGACGGTGCATATGCTCACATAGAGGACGGTGCAGCTAAGATTCTAAATGATGCAGGTTGTCATAAGATAGTTGACTCTCATATCGAAGAGAGTGATGATGATGATGTTTATTGTCTTTATATTAAGGACGAAGAAGATAACGAATTCTACTTTAGCATAAGCATTGATGGCTATATAGGCCCTGTAATGGATGGTAATGGAGAATACGTTTATACTCCGGTTGAGTGAGGTAATAAGATGGAACAGAAAATAGTTAAGATACAATATGAATGTCCTAGTTGTGGTGCCAAAGCAACTTCTGAAATTTGTGAGTACTGTGGTAGTCGTACTAATATAAATACTATGAATGCTGATTTGGAGTATCCGGTATTTAATGGTGAAGATATGACTGGAAGTAAGAAGTCCTATGTATTCCCATTATTCTTTGGCGGATTTTGGGAGGGTACAACACTTGCTGTACATGTACCTTTTATTCTATTTGGAGATCAGATGTTTGAGGGTAGTGCACTTTTATCTATAGCATTTAATGTCTTCTTCTTTGGTATATTTCATTGTATTGGGATTGGTTGCTTAATTGCTGCAATTAAATCTCTTAGTAAATACAGGTCTATAATTGATAGAGGTACTTATGTAACTGGTATGGTTTATGGTTATACTGAGCATAATATAAAAGTACTTGCTAATATTGACGGAGCATTGCGGTTTGTCTTTATAAAGAATGATAAGGAATACAGACCATATCCTGTGAATTCAGAAGTTAAGCTAAAAGTCTATAAACAGCAATACATCGTTTTAGGAAGCTAAAGAATATTATGTCATAGATTGATATGACTTATGGAGGAAAATCTACATGGAGAATATTAGTTACAAGTCAATGTATGGTGATACTGTAGATGTTGTTCTTATCTACAGATGTTTAATAAATATATCCAGGAATCATATTATAAAGCAGGAAATATTTGAAAGACTTGGATATAATTTTTTAAATTGTTTGGCCTGTGAGGTTTTAGGTAAATCTCATCCTACCTCTTATCATTTAAATCCGGAAGATTACCTTGGTAATGAATGTGATAAAATTGATCGTTTTACCGAGATGGATTATGTAATTGCTTTAGAGAGTGATTGTACAAAAGATATGTCTGACGATGAAGTTATGGAAATATCAAAAGACTATTATTGTATAAAAGGTCCTGATGGCAGTGTTTCTTATAACAAAACTATTGAACAAGATTTAAATGAATGTTGTGAGAGTATACCTTCTACCATCGAAAATTTGTATCTCTATTGGAAGCAAGATGTCCAACAAGCTGCTTGGCTTAGCTTGGACTATCCAGATGAATTTACACGAAAAATTTTGGATGAAATAGAGAGGTCACAGTCTGAATAAAGTAAGTTTTAAATCTAGGTGCGATAGTGAAGGAGATACTGGATGCTTTGCCCAGCTTGCTTTTCTAATAGAATTCTTTCCAAGAAAACACTGATTGAAGGCTCTATTATGATAAAGTATTGTAAATGTAAAGATTGCAATACAGATTTCGTAAAGCGCATTAAGTTGGTGTCTTATGATAGGAAAGGTAAACCAGTTAATATTTCGTAACTTGTTTACGATTTATTTTATATTATTTTTATAACAAACTTTTTGGAGGAAGTGAATTATGAAACGAAGATTACTTGTTGTATTAATGGCTGCAGTTTTTGCTGTTAGCTCCCTTTGTGCTTGTGGAGAAAAGGACGAAGGAAAATCAGACAGAGGTTCTCGAAATGAAAGAGAAAGAGAAGAAGAGGAAGAAGATGAAGAAGAGGAAGATTCTGATGATAAAGAATCTCCTGACAAGGAAGAAGAACATCAGATAGCTGATCTTGATGGGGATGTAGAAACAAAACCTGCTAATGATAACTCTGGTTCTGATGACAACTATGTTGAGTTGGATTATAATTATCTCTTTGGCAATGCATTCCCGAAGAATTTTGATGCTGTAGATTACACTCTCAGAATGGACATTGTTATGTCTGATAACAGTGGAAGCAGTCTTAATCTTGAAGCTCAGAGAGAAACTGTTCGCACACAGGATCTTGAGTATATTTATGAGACTCAGGATATGAGTTCTGATGGTGAATCTTATAATGAGACTAAGTATGAGTATTTCGATATCCCGGCAAGTCTTCATTATGTAAGGGAGATTCAGTGGGGTCAGGATACGGGCTGGACTGTTACAAGTGAGTCTTACTCTGGTAATACTGATACTCTTTCTTTTGTTACAGCACAGGATACACTCTTTAATAAGAATTGTGATGTAAGTCTTATGGATGCAGGTCCTGAAGGTTCGTATTATGTAATTAAATCTACTGCTGGAAATATTCTTAGTGATGAGTTCATAGATATGCTCTCAGAGGCTACTTCTATGATGGGTACTATGAGTATGAATGATGCTCCTACTGTAGTATATCTTATAAAGGACTCTATGAATCTTGATAGGATTGAAGTTGAATATCCTACTGGTCCTGTTACTATTTCTGGAGAGCAGATAAACATTGATAGATTTGACTTTACATTAGGTTTTAAATTTAACAATAATGTCAATGTTCCTACAATTCCTGCTGAAGCTCGGAATGCAAGTTCCGATTCATCTGGTCAGCAGCCTGGAGAGTCTGATCATATTGTTATTATGGATGATGATTTAGATAGCTCTGAATTATCTAGTCTCACTTATACAGTAGATGGTAAATCTCTTGTTGTTCCGGCTTCGGAAAGTGATCTTAATGCTATTGGATTTACAGCTGAAAAGAACCCTTCGGTAAGTACTGCAATTACTTTTGAAAAAGAGAATTCTAACCTTTTCATTACTGCAGCAAAGTACAGTTCAGATCCTAAATACACAAGTGTAGCTTTTTCAGTTTCTAATTATGATAAACTCCTTGATGTTACTGTTAGTTATGCTGGCGTAACTATTGGGAAGACTACTATTGATGATGTAATAGCTGCATTTGGTGATCCGGATTATGATTACACATCTTCTTCATCGGACTATAGGAGTGTTGAGTATTATGTGAATAACAATAAGAACACTATTACATTCCAGTCTGGCGTTGGTGCTAAAGGCATTGTTACCTATATCAATGTGAGATAATTAAAATATACACCCTCGTGTTATATAATGCGAGGGTGTACTATAGGAGAAAAATGACATATGGTTAATTTAGAGATAAAGAAAGCCAATGGTCTTGATATAGACCTTATGCGACAGTTTTTGTGTTATGAGGATAAGACTCAACATCTTAAGTATGGTCGTTTTGATGTTTCCTTTTACGAGGAATACGATAAGGTCTACTACTATGTTATTTGCGATGTAAACCAAAGAAGGGAGATTGGGTATTGCATTATTACAGAGGAAGAAAACGCTTCTGGCGGTCTTCCGTATTTTGCAATACAAGAGTTTCTTATAATGCCTGCTTATAGAGGCATTGGTGTGGGTACTCATGCTATAAAGCAGATTGTAGATGATATTTGTGGTAAAGGGTATTATTTGGTATGTCCTTTAGATACAAATCAGGCTAAGAACTTTTGGCAGAAAGTATCTAATATGTATACAAAACATACATATGAAAATGGTACATTCTATTTTGATAAAATAAACTAGGAAAGAGGTAAATAAGATGTATATACCGGCTATATGTGCTAATTTTGAGAACTTAAGGAATATACCAAAAGATGCTCCTATTAACTACTACATAACTGGTGGTGTTTTTGAAAGTTATGATGGCAGGGATCTTAATAAGGAGTATGACTTTATTGTGAAAAATGGGTATGACATTATTATGATACACATGTGTGTTCCTGATGATGTCAGAAGAACATATATTGAGAATAAACCTTATTTTGATTTCATTAATAAACTTGGTACAGTGGGACTTACTTTTCATTATAAGACTCCGAAGAACTTTACAGACCTTTCTGCTCTGTTTGATCAGATAACTTGGGTTCACATGGATTGTCCTACTGCTAAGATTTATATTGAGAATGAGATTGATGATTTATATGGAGTGCTTCAGTTTGTTAAGGCTCTTAGAGATGTAGGTATTGATGCATGGATGCTACTTGATACTTGCCATCTTCAGATGGGCCTTAATCAGTATGGTAAGGAAATAGGCAATCATGATGAACTTGTTATGAAGACTCTTGTTATGTACATGGATTATATTGGAGCATTACATATTAGTTGTTCTCGTGGTGCTGATGGATATTCTTGGGAGCTTCATGGAAAGCCAATTCTTACGGAGGAAGATGAATTATACTTTAGGAATATATGTATGACTCTTAAAATGCAGGAATGGTTTATTGGAGTTAAGAATGATGTTATCTTAATTCCTGAAGTAACTGAGAAGTCCTATGAAAGTGATTCAACACGAGAAAATGGACTAAAGGCTTATGATATTTTAAATGAGTACTTTGGTTTAAAAGTTGATTGAAAGTTAAATTTTACAAATCTAATCATATATAGGAAATAGTGGAAAGGAGCTATTTGAAATGGCAGATATAAAAGAATTTGAAAAGAAGACTAATGACATAATTAAAGGCAACTCTGTTATCGGGATTGCTTATTTATGGATGGAAAATGGTTGGCTCAGGCGTATTGCTTACTTTGCTGATCTTGATAAGAAGAAGGTAAATGCTGATGTAGATTTATATTGGTCTAAAACTGAGGACTGTGATGAACTTAGGGCTTACCATTCATTATGTGATAGGCTTTATATTGAGGATGATGATGTTGTTTTCATCGAGGTAAGCTCAAATAGTGAGAGACATCATTTCTATGCATTTGCTGATAATAAGAATAAGAACAAGTGCGAGGAAGTTTGGGGACTGTCTACATTTATCGGCACAAAATTTCCGGATACAGATATCACATATCGTCTTAATCGGAACGCAAAAGATGTTATGCTCAATTCTATGGATGATTTTGCTCTCAAGGATATTGGACATCTTTTTACGGTTCCTCCGTGTGAGAATGTGTATAGAGAGATTTTTGATAATACGAACGAGGAAGTTGAGTGGGTTAAGGTTGAAGATCGCTCTGGCTGCAGGTTAGAGAAAGATTCGTAAGATAAACTCTCCTCTGCTTATTTAACTATAGGCAGAGGAGCACTATGAGGATGTTTTTAATGAAGGATTTTAAGAAAGTTTTTATAGGTATGAAACCAGTAATAGTTATATCAAGTTTCACTTGGACTATTATATGGGGTATGTTTAATGCATACTTCTCTGGTATATCTGCAGATGTTTTAACTACTGAAATGGCTTTTATTCCGAAGCTCATAACAAGTCTGACTATCTATATTGTAATATGGGCAGCATGCGAATTCATTGGTGACTGTGTTACTATGTTAGGTAATTATGTACTTGAGTGTGAGTTTCAGACATACTATATGACACGGTTATATGGTGTTAAGCCTTCAGTACTAAAAGCTAATAATACTGGATATATTACAACTCTTATGTCCAAAGTAATGAGTTGGCAATCTAAGGTATTTGATGATATTTTGGAAACTCTTATATCTCTTGGATATGTTGGATACTTCTTTGTACTATTTATTGGTATTGATTGGGTATTCGCAGTAGAGTTAATTGTTTTGGTTGTAGTGGCTAATGCTTGTAGAATTATTACGAGATTGGCTTTTGAAAATAAATATTATGATATTGCAACTGAGTCAGAAGCTGAACGTAATAGATTAGTTTATGATGCTGTTGCTAATATCAATACTGTACAGAAAATGTATGCACTCAAGTTTATGCAAAAGGAATTAGGAAAGAAAAGGTATGAAGTTTTACATAATGGAAAGAAGTCTGCTTTATTAAAGGAAACTGGTTTCATTATAAATAAGCTTATGCTTAATTCTGCTGTTCCTATTTTCCTGTTTACTCTTTATGTAAGATATCCAAATGGATTACCTGAAGAGTTAACAATACTTGTATTAGCTTGTGGTGTAAGACTTGTATATTCCGGAAGACAGTTCTCACGTTTTATATCTGACTTCTCTGAGTTCAGAGTTCGTTTACATAAACTTGATCGTATCATAGGTGAAGATAATTTACGCAACAATGATATTATTGATGATTTTAAATCTCTTCACATAAAGAATGCTATACATACTTACGAGTATGCAGGCTCGGGAGAGAATAAAGGTAAAACAATAACTGTTGCTATAGATGACTTTTATCTTAATAAAGGTGATAAGATTTGTGTTTATGGGGAATCAGGTCAGGGTAAAACTACATTGCTTAATATCATTGCTCGTGAAATAGAATGTGGTGATGTGTTTATTAACGGCGAGAAAACTGACTCTAGAATTCGTTGTACATTTATTGCGCAGGATACAGAGATACTTGATATGTCTTTACGCAACAATTTAAGTATGGGCAGATCAATTTCTGATGATAAGTTGATTGAGTATTTGTATAAGGTTGGAATGGGTAAATGGTTTGAATCTCAGCCTGATGGTCTTGATACTATCTTAGGTGAGAGAGGTGTATTTGTTTCTACTGGACAGAGACAGAGATTAAATCTTATTAGAGGTTTACTTGATGTCAATTATTCAGATGTATTCTTACTTGACGAACCTACATCTAATGTCGATGAAGAAACAGAAAGTACACTTATTGAGCTTATTGCTGAAGACCTTAAAGATAAAACTCTTGTTGTAGTAACGCATAAGCCTGCCATTAAAGATATTTGTAATCGGCATTATCTGTTTGAGGATGGTGTTTGCCAGGCTGTATTATAAGGAGATGATTTAACTTTATGGATATGGATAGTATGTTATTAGATCAGGCTTTACGTGAAGATGAGAAATACCTTAATCGTCGTAAGAGTCTGGTTTACTGTGTATGTTGTAAATATGCTGATCCCGAGAATGACACATGTAAACAGGATGGGCATACACTACATACACAGGACAGTTGTTTTGATGGTGAGTTAGGGGAGTGGCTGATATAGTGTAGGTTTTGAAACTTGGAGGTTGAATATGTGGGAGTACTATGGATTTAAGTTTACCCCTGAAGATCTTCAGAAAGATATAATTGAAGAGGATCTTGTTAAACAGTTATCTTTGGAGGCTAGTTATATTAAAGATTATATTGCTTATAACATTAAGTATTCTACTAATTGGGATGAGTTCAAGGATTTTACCGACCATATTAGAGAACTTTACTATGATGAACCACTTAAGTATGCAAGACAGTTTCCTGAAGCTGTTCGTTATGAGCATGCTTTTAAAACTGTTCTGAAGCATACACTTGCTAGGAACAAACTTATTATTGGCGACGATCGTATTGATGATGAGACTCTTAAGCTTCTGGAACGATATTCAACTGACGCGCAGGATCTTGGATATTATTCTAGATGGGTGCCAGTATTTAGTATTTGGCAGAATGGTTCCGGTAGTAGTATCTGTGCTAATGGCAAGAAAGTATTTTATATACAGACTTGGGAAGATTTTTCTTTATCTTATAATTATAAGTATTACTATGAACCAGCTATGAATCGGCTTGATGAGTTTCTAAAGCTTGCTAATACTTCTGAATGTAGTGATATGTTTAAGTGCTTATCTCCGGGAGGTGGTAATGGACTTAAGTATGCTTATTTAGATTTTCTCGCTAAAGATGGGATAGAACACCTTATTACATCTTTCCCGAAAGGATTTATTAATGCAGGTTCAATTGGAGATTTAAGTGCATCTCGTTCATTTGATATCTCGAGAGATCCTGTTGCATATATTCACGATTTAGAAGATAGTGAATTTTGGAAGATGCTTGATTATCTTGTATCTGACTATTTTATGAATTTTAATTTTATTGAATGGGCTCATACGGATAAATATCATCTTACTCACTGCTGGGCAGATACTGCTTATGGTCTGACTCTATGGCTTAATAATCATATTGATTTCATTAAGAAGAATAGACTTGTTGATGAAAATGCTATTAAGCGTTTTACTGATGCATTAATTAACTGGCGATCAAAACCTTTGAACGATGAAAAATCAGCACTTTTTGATCAACTAACAAATATAGTGGAGGGATAATTTATGTACTGGTTATTTAAAGTAACAGAGAAAGCAACAGGTGAAGAAGCATGTTATTATGAGAGGTTTAGTAAAACTAAACCTTCTCTTGATGACATGTTCTCATCCGATGTTTATAATGTTGAACTCGTTTCAACAAGTAACAAAACATTTCTTAAAGTAAAGTAAAGAAAAGGAGAGTAAATACCGAAAATGGAAACAATGATTTTTGAGGACTATCTGCTGCAGGTTGAGTCTATGACTTATGAGGAGTTCAAAGAGTTATCTCAGATGGAGCGTAGGGAACTTGAGAGAAGTTACAAGGCTTATGTCTCAGATAAGGAAGGAGCTACTAATGATGCCGGAAAATAATTGCAGAGGTTGTTCTCGCCGCTATGTTGGTTGCCATGCTGTATGTGATTCTTATAATAACTTCAAAAGAGCTTTGGAGGAACGGAAGGAAACCATACGTAAGGAACGAGAAGAGAATAGGATTGGCTACCACTTTACGAACTTTGGAGGTAAGAGGCGGTTCAGTTAAGGTATTACAAGTGAATAATGAAAACATATGTAAAGATAATTGATACCTTAGATGCTATAGATTTTATCAGAGCTACAAATAACATTGATGTGAACTTTACACTGCAGCGTGGTATTACATGTGTAGATGGTAAGTCTATTATGGGTGTCTTGTGTATATGTGGTAATGGTGTTATAACTGTTAATGCAGAGAATGGAGATATTGATCTATTCAATAAAAGAATAGAAAGGTTTAAGGTAACGGTATGAGAAAGATACTTTGTTTTACTTTGCTATGCATCTTATTGCTTTGCGGTTGTGAAAGCTCACCAATGGATTCTATTGATATGGAGTCTATTGACTATATGAACTTCCATAATAAGACTGATTATGATGCCAATCAGTTACAGGTTTATTTGTAGTAAAGGAGAATTAGGATGAGCGGGGCATATGGTGATAGCCAGTTGAAGAAGGAACTTGAAAGTCATTACGACTATTATGAGGACCAGTTTGATGAAGATGATCTGGCTGATGAAGTTTATATTGGCAGGGATTATTGTTTTCATATTTCTGACTTTGGTTCTGTTAATATTGACGGTGAGGTAACAGAAGGTAGTTTAATACTTATTGGAGGAGCCGTGTTGTAGTATGTATAATGAATTTTCACCAGGTTTAGCCTTCGTGGAAGAGGGTGGAGATTCTCGATTGTTTGAAGCAATTGAGAGCATGAATTATAAATTACCTATTAGCTTTACTAAAACTAATCTTACAAAGAAGATTGTTTATGGTAAGTTATTTGGTAATTTCAGAGACAAGATATGTAGTTTTTACATCGGTGTAATCTATGGAGATAAAATGCTGTTTATTTTAAAGCGTGGTAATCTCTCGTATTCTTTTAAAACAGAATACAATAACCGAGAAGTAATAAATAGGGAATTATGGAAGGGCATCTTAAAGTTGACCAATCCTGTTCTCTATGTAGCGTTAAGATTTCGTAACTGGCGTTGGAGTAAAGTACCTATAGGAGATTCGGAATGAGAATAAGATATCGTGCTGATGGTGATAATTTTAATATTGCAACAGTATCCGGAGTTTACTTTGATCCGGAGACTTTGTTCTTTACTTTCTACATTACTGATGGCAATGGTTCTGATACGGACTATGCTAGAATCAAATTTGCGGAATCAAAGCTGCAGTCTGCTGATACTATTGTAGTTGATAATGTCATTAAGCAGTTTTTGGTTAATGGTTACTATGATTTTTCATCAGAAGAACTTTATGGTGAATTGGAGTGGCCTGATGAAAATGGTGAGTTTGCAAACGGAGGGAATTAGTTGTGGACGCTTTAAAGAAGAAGTTTGTTGTTACAAACAAGGAGACTGGTAAACAGGAGGTTATTGAGGCTGTTGATAAAAAGGATCTCCTGGAGAACTGGGATATTTCTGAAGAGTATTTCTACATTGATTTGATGGAGGAATAGTCAATGAAGTTAATTGTAGCTGGTTCAAGAGGGTTTAAGGACTACGACTTCTTATGTAGTACACTTGATAAGTTTCTTGAAGAGCATAAGGGAGAAGATATAGAGTTTATATCTGGCGCAGCAACTGGTGCAGATACTATGGGTGGAATCTATGCTACTGACCATGGATATAATCTAAAAGAGTTTCCTGCTCAGTGGGAAGTCTATGGAAGGTCTGCAGGATATATCCGTAATAGTGCTATGTTGAAGTATGCTTGTAGTGATGAGAATCCTGTGTTATTTGCTTTCTGGGATGGACAGTCTCATGGGACTGCACATATTATTAAGGAAGCAGAGAAGTTATTTATGGAAGTTCATGTATGTACTTCTGAAGAAGTTTAAGGAGGAGTATTATGTTACCTAGAAATAAAGATGAAGTAAAGAGTATTTTTGTTATGTTGTTCAGCAATGATAGTGTTATTCGTGAAGTTACGTGGGATGATCCGACTATAAGGATGTATATCAATAAGTTCTTTGATAAGCTTCCGGATACTTTCTTCGAGTTTGATACGCCTACTAAGCGTCGCATAATTCAGTACTATGTTAATGCATTTGTTGATCCTGAGAATATGAGGGATCTGAAGAGATGCGTACAGGTTGGTACGGATGCTATGGTTCGGCTTATTGGCTATCAGCAGAAGAATGAGGCTCAGTATATCCGCAGGGATGCAATGGAATGTAGCATTATTGATGTACTCAATAAATATGGGTACAGATATAATGATCGTTGCATCAACTACATTGCTGATCATATGGAGACGCGGCCTTCTTGGTCTGAGGGTGATGTAAAGAAGTTCTATAACTTTACTCGTCGTTGGGTATCATAATTTAAGAATTAAGGTGCGTGTGGTTTATTCTGCACGCACCTACACCATGCGTATAACAAGAGGATAATAGAATGGGCTTATTTGGTAGCAACAATAATCATGATAAGTTATATTCTAAAGGTTGGGAAATATATAAGAAGGAATATTTCTGTATAGACCGAAGGATTTATGAAAGGTTGGAATCTTATCTTAAGGAATATCTTACAGAAGAAGAAAGATACTATCAATTAGGTATTTTTAATACCACGAATACTATGCTTACTTATACAGGTTTATACCTGAGTAATGATTGCATAGGTGCAATAACAAAGCGTATAGAGGAAGAGCATAAGTATTTAAAGAAGGGTCATATATGATGAAAAGGATTTGTATAATCTGTGCATCATTTCTTGCAATAGTTTTAGCAGTTATTGGTTTTGCATATTTCTATTTGGACTTTAGGCTTATAAAGAATGGCGATGATATATACTTGGATAAGGTAGTTTATCCAGATGAGATAGAGAAGTCGTATGAAGAGCTTACAATTTCGTTCGTTTATAATGGATATATTCTTCAGGATACTTTAGGTAGTTTTGGTATCAAAGCGAGATGTGATGACATTACTGGTTATGGATTAGTTGAGGATTTAACGAATGTCAATGTCTATATTTATGTTTCTGATTTTAATGTACTTGATAATAGACTGAACGCAAGAACTCATGAAGCTGTTCAGTCGGAACTCGTTAAAGACGACTCAAAAATTTATGTTACTGATTATATTGAAGGTAATCAAATTGATACCGCTAAACTTGTTGATTCTATTTTTGTAGATAGAAAGTACCCTGTCACACAAAGTCCGAATACTGTACACTTTATTATTCCTATGGATACATTCATTAAGGATTATGATGATAGTCAGCAGGATACTTTACAGGGTAAGGTTGATGAGTTATATGATTTTAGTATTCATTATTCTAATGGTACTGAGATTGATGTTGATGATATAATTGATTTTGTTAGTGTGTCTAATAATTCTATTAGTGCTAACTTAACGGGTGATGATATAAAAGGTATTGTGCAGGACTGTATTGAGTCCTATAACATAGAACCGTCTGAGATGATATTTACTACTACTGAAGGTACAAAAGTGAATATGGCGGGTGGCACATTAAAACTTGAAGTTGACTTAGATTCTGAAGTTGACTATGTACTCGATTGTTTCTATAACCACAACTCAGATTTATATAGAGTTCCTACTTATACGAAACCAAGTTATGATTATAGAAATACTGGTACCTATATTGAGGTTAGTATAGAACAACAGCATCTCTATTACTATAAGAATGGCGAACTTGCTTATGAATGTGATGTTGTTACAGGTCTTGCTAATGGTAAAAGAGATACTACAAAAGGTGCATTCTATATTATTAATAAAGCAACTGATACAATACTACGTGGTCCTACTTGGGAGACTCACGTAGATTATTGGATGGGTGTTACATTTGATGGTATAGGGATACATGATGCAACTTGGCGTCATAAGTTTGGTGGAACAATATATAAGACGAATGGGTCTCATGGTTGTATAAATGTATCTTTAAAGGATGTGCGAGAGTTGTTTTCAATTGTAGAAGTTGATACACCAGTTATGATTTATTAGCTGGATGTGCAACTTAATATGATTGAATATAATTTTGTATGATTTTAATCTTATATAGGAAAGAAAGGAATTAAACAATTATTATGGGTGGAAAAGAGATATATAATGGTACAAAACGATTTCCTACAAAACTTATGAGAATAGGTCTCATTAAGTTGGTTATTTTCATAATGCTTATGATTTTTGTTATCTCAGTTAGTTTTGTTACTTAAGAGTACATTCAGTTATGGTATGTGAGGTATTGCTATGGATTATTTAGAACTCTATAACACAAATAAAAAGTTTCATGAGTATGTAGATAAGGAAATGCGTACTTATGGTTATACTCTTGAGGAAGCTCTCAAGATTTTAATCATCAGAAATGTTGGTGATTATTATAGTTCAAATGAGAAAGATGATAGAACTCTGGTTACAAGAAAAGCATTTGGCTGCTCTTGTGAAACAGAAGACAAAGCTTGTTAAGGAGATATATTATGAAAAGAAAGTTATTTTCTGTACTTCTTATTTCTTCGTTTATTCTTGGTGGTTGTACAGCACCTTGGCAGAAAGCACCGGAGCCTGAACCGGTTGAGGAAGTTGAAGCTACGCCTACACCATATGTACCACAAGGCAATGCTCTTGTTGTAGATGGTGTTACTATTGGTACGACATATACTCCTGAGAATTGGGAGTTGGATACCACTAATACTGATCCGAACAGTCTTGTTTATACAGACTATGAACTTTGTGATATTACTGTCACAAATACTATGGATGATATCAACAAGGCTATGATTGAGAATCCTGAAGTTCTTATGGATCGTGTTGCAGATGAGAGTGATTACATTTCGTCCACATACGATTGGAATCTTCTTTCGTCTGGTCCTTTGGGAGAGACAGGGTATTCTTATATCATATATTCATATAAGAGTGTTTATGGCTCTACCGTCTATAATGGATTTGCTTATCCAGATAATTATAGTGCAAGTGCAAACAATCTGTATGCTGATTTCTCTGGACTTATTGGTCCATATACAACGCCGCAGATTGTAGATGTGCTTACTTCATTATACACGCCTCATGATGATATTCAGCATTATCAGGGTAACAGAGAACTTGCTTATCTTGATCATAGTACTGTTGTTGATGATGTTACAGGTGAGGCTGTATTGAGACCTAGCTTTGGAACTCCTGATGGTGTTGCATGGGAGAATATAGATGAGCTTCGTCTTATTGTATCGGATTCTGAATACTATACTGTTGTAGCAAATGTTCCTGCAGGTGAGTCTGATTCTAGTGTTCCTGCATTTGATCCGCACCATGATGATGATACCACACCTACTCCTATTCCTGCTGGTGATGGTGATAATGGAGAGAGTGATAATCCTACACCTACAGATGAGCCAAGTGGAGATGGAGAGGAACCTACACCTACGCAGGGTAGTATTATTTCCTTCTAAAGGAGAAATGTTATGAATGTTGTTAAAAAGATATTTGCTGTAATATTTGTAATCTTTACTTTGAGTGTTATCTTCTTTGTGCTTTATAAGATGGAGATTATTTCTCTTCCTTGGTTAGAGAATCAGGAGCCCGTTACTGTACAGGTTTTGAAGAATGATGATGGTTCTATGAAGACCACAAGGGAGACAACATTCATTCCTCTTAAGGGATATACTAAGAGAGTTCTGACTAGGACAAACATAGGTAATCTTTCTAAGGACACTATTTATATGTGTCTGAAGAATGAATACTATTTTCCTATTGACATTCCGGCTGGTACTGAATATGAATATCAGTTTGGTAAGTCAGCTTTTAACTTAGATGGTCTCTTTGAGATATCTGTTCATGGTTGTACTGGTATGGACTTTGTTGGTGATATTGCTAATACAGGTAGAGAGATGAAATCTGTTTCTCAGTATATTATTGCTACTGAAGAAAATACTAAGGGTGAACAGGTTATTGCAAGGTATTTCCCTAATGATGAAATCTGTCTTGTTGCACATGTGTATGATAATAATGAGTTATACACTTGCATCTTTGATAGCATTACGAGGAATGATATAGTTGTAGCTCCAAGTGATTACAACATCTTCTCGGCTAGTATACTTGATAAGCTCGAGTATAATGGTAGATATATTCCAAGTATCGTCATAAATGACATTGATGGTTTTGCGGAGTTTCATCAGTTTGAGAGTGGAGCTCTTGTACTTACTAATCGGTATGAAGATATGGAAACAACTGCCGATCTATTTATTCGTAAGATTATAATGGAATCTGGTAGTGATCAGATTAAGAGTATGTACCAGTCTCCGTATGTTCAATATTATAAGATTGGTCAATGGCATCTTGGTTTGATAAATCAGAATTCAAATACAACAACTGTTTTGTATGGCTATGGTGATGAGGCATTATCTAACATTATGTTTAATCTTGTAGCAAGCAATAATGGTTAGGAAGGATATGATATGAGATATATTAAAGGTTTCTCTAACTTTAATGAGACAACCAAGACTTGGATTAAGTCTGCTATTCGACAGACATATAATTTCAATCTTGATAGTTGTCCTTGGATGATGGAGCAGTTATCAGATTACTGGTACTGTTGTTACAACGAATCGGATATGAATTATCCTATTGCATTTGCATTTGTTCCTACATTAACAGATGGTGGGAATTACAATGCTTGTACATATGCAAAGGATTTCTGGAATCGGTTAACCCCGCAGATGTTCCACATTGAGATGCAGAATGATATTTCTATTATTCTTATGTTCGGTTTCGTAAGACCGGAATATAGAAGAAAGTATATCTTTACTTCATTGTGTAACTATATTGATTTTGAATTGAACGATATCTTATCTGAGTCTCAGGTTATTCGTCGTTCTTATTGTATAACTAACGGATCGATTTCTGAGACTGTTGCAGGTAACTTTGGCTATACTAAGTATAGCTCAAACCTATTTTATATTCCTGTAACTTCTAATAAACATATCTGGCCGGATTTAGCTTAGGAGGTGTCTGATGAAAATAGAAGAACTTCCTGAGGAGTTACAGAATATCTATCATGCTTATGTTATGCGTGTGGATTCAAATATCAATATTGATTCTGTTATTCTGTCTGATGATAATAAGAATAAGCTAAATGGATTTCTTGAGGAAGTTCGTTATAAGGATAAGTTCGCAACTTTAGGCTTATCTTATATCAACAGACTTTTGTTCTATGGTGCGTCTGGTACTGGTAAGACATTTCTTACTAAAGCATTATCTAATCATCTGGGATATCATATGCTCTACATTGACATTCAGAAAGCTCTCACTCAGGGTAATCCTGCTGGTGCTATTTCTGATATGTTCAAACTTGCCAATGCTCTTGGTAATTGCATATTGTTTCTTGATGAGTGTGATGCTATTAGCTGGGATAGATCGGAGACTGATTCCTCGGACTCTACAATGAGACGAGCAAACAATGCTCTATTCCAGCAGCTTGACCAGATGAACCCCGCTTGTGTGTTTGTATCAGCAACCAACTTGTATGATCATATTGACCCGGCTTTCAAGAGACGTTTCAATCTTGAATTTAAGTTTGATCGTCCTGATTTAACTAAGATAGAAGAGTCAATCAATTCTATGATTGTTAAGAGTTATTTCAACACCATTGATGATATGAATCCTTATATTAAAGATTTGATTATAGAGCAGGCTAGAAACTGGACTGCTTTATCTTATGATGGTGTTAGAACATGGGTTGAACGAGCAGAAAAGAAAACCATTATGGAAGATTCCAAGGATTTGAGAATGTCTCTTATATGGGATTATTTTATGCTCGATATGAATTTGGCTGTTGATACTGCGAATAATGGACAGGTTTATCTATATAAGAAGGGATAATGAAAAGGAGAAATAAATATGGCTGGTGTAGCTGAATTGACTGGAATGCTTGATGACATTGCTACCAATTTTGGAGGCAGTGTTAAGAGAGGTATTAAGAAGAGTTATGGTATTATAAGTCAGGATTG
>Ga0326512_10001652_pt1 | contig 16898 bp, 19 predicted proteins | sample 1_2617_0518_D_FD_203652 | JGI IMG/M metagenome (GOLD analysis project Ga0326512, IMG submission 203652) | Bovine rumen microbial communities from UC Davis, California, United States - 1_2617_0518 | ecosystem: Host-associated > Mammals > Digestive system > Stomach > Rumen | place: USA... | reverse complement strand
TGTTCTTACCAAAGAGGTAAGGAGCTGTACCCTTTAGATTAGTAAGTATAATATTGTCAATATACGCAGAAGCGTTGTTGATAATACTGGGGTTAGAAGACTTCTTATTCTTGTTAATAGTGATGTCGATATTGTATGTTTTCATATTTTCAGCCTTATTTTTTAGACTCAACATCAGGTTCGATCAGATTGTTGTAAGCAAGGTCGTTTTCAAATTCTAGAATACAGGGCTTTCCTGCATCCCTATTCTTCAGAATATGCATATATACTTTATTCTGAGTTGGCAGACGATTTGGACCGTACTCCTGGATACCCAGAGTCTCTGGTCTGTGAATTACTAATACGTAATCACTTGCTTGAAATATTGAGTCAGATGAACTAATGTCACTACGCATCGGATAGTGTGCGAGTGGATTATTTATCCTTTGAGGATCTTCTATGTTTCGGTTCATCTGTGCTAATTCAACAATAGATGTCAAGGGTAGCTTTTTAAGTCTAATAAATACTTCTTGGAGTTCACTAATAGTGTCCAATGTTGTTCCAACTCGTTTTGTGAGTAGAGCATGGTCATAAGTTATGACAAAGTACTTCCCTTTACCTTTTACTTCCTTGTTATAGAAAGCCATAGCTGTTTGCAGTACCTCCTCAGGACTTAATGGATCATCTACAAAGTAGATGGGATAAGTCTTGAGTTGATTGGCAACATCGACGATCTTTCCGAATGTTTCATCGTCGAGGTCCTGATTAGAACTATACAACTCAGAAGTCGTTTTCCTGAGCTTATTAGAAAGCGTCCTTCCAACCTGCCTAAAGCCAACCATTTCTAAAGAGAAATTCAGTACTACTATATCCTTTCCAGGATTGAGGTCAATCAAATCAGTCGACAATTCGTTCACGAATGAAGATTTGCCGGATCCAGAAATGCCTGTGATAGTTGTAACTATATTAGGTTCAATACCTCCCATACACACTCGATTAAGTTTGTTCCATCTTGTTTTTAATGAACTTATCTTATGTTCTTTTCTTGACTTAATATAATCTACTGCTTCTTGCGTTACAGCAGACATAGGACGCCAAGGTTCTTTAAAGGAGCTCTGTTCCATATGCATCTTGTGTCTTAGTTACAACATCAGCCAATTCTGCTTCAGTTTCTTCCCACTGATGGTCTACTAACCATCTCCACATAGTCTTCATATAACCCATCTTGCCCATAGCAGTCTTTCTTTCGATTTCATGCTTTAGACAATCGTTAATATGTTCTGCAAAAGCAGAACTTCTACCAACATATGTGTTATACAGGTGTCTACATTTATTTATGTTTGCTCTCAAATAGCACTTGGAACCATCTGGTCGCAGAACATAAACTGGGTATAGATCATAGAACAAATCGAAATAGTCCTTTTCAGGCGTGATAATTTTAGCTATCATTTCGGTAGGTTCATAGACTATAGATCCACCTCTCTCGATCGAGGTGATAAGTCCCTGTTGCAATAAGTATGATATTTCGTCGTCGCTAATTAGGCTGACAATCTTGCGGACGTCTTGATTTCTTTTTTGATTACTATCCAATACCATACTTAGGAACACTAACTGATTCAGATTGATTGTTACTGGTAAATCCAGTAGTTTTGTTTCCAAATTTATAGTCATACTCTTATACTCAACGGTTAACGAGTGAATTTGGACTTATGCAAACAGATCAAGCTGTCTGCATCGAAGTTTTTCGACTATTTTCCTAGCTTCGCTAAGATAATAGCCGTAGTTGATGTGTCTGCATTTAATGTCCGCATCATCGTATGTGTTTAACAAAGTAACTCCAGATTTAGTAAGAAGATTAGAGTATGAAGGTTTTCCATCCTCCATCTTCACCTTATACAGGTTACGTCCATTAGTGGACGCATAAAATCTGTTGATACGTTGTACTTTTTCATCACCATATTCTACAGTGAATTTTTTGTCTACACGTTGTCCCATCACAAACTTACTTATGTCTTTGCATTCTTTAATAGTAGTCTCCAATGGGATACCTTCGACGAAATATTTAATAACTGCCTCAGGTATAATGGTTGGTGTAAGACCTTTACCGAGTTTTGTTTCAGTTATAAACATTCCCTTCCTTTCTATCAGGTTTGGATCTCCAGATTGAGAGTATCCTTCAATGACCCCGAAATAGTCATTGACAGCGTACTGATAAAACGCTTCATAGTGTTCGCCTTCAAAAGAGAGCTGTGTAAGTCGCTCAAGTTCAGCCACCGATTCTTGCAAATGGCTTTCAATTTCCTTTTTTGCCACAAACATAACACCGTCAGTGTTCACCTGTACAATCTTACAGTTATACTGTAGAAGTATATCTACAAGCATAAGTAGAACTAACTGTCCGTTAATTCTAATCTTGAACACACTAAATGGATCGTACATCCAACTAGTCTCTTGTTGCATTTTCCCTGTAACAGAATTTAGAACCAATTTAAGAGCAAGGTTCTTCAACTTCTGCCCACTATGTTTAGCCGTAATTCGCTCATTATAGAGCGCAGTGTATACATCTATACCTGCTTTACCTAAGTGCCTAGGAAACCACCCATAGCGCACGATAAATGACGGATACATTGATGCTACATCAAGGTGTCCAACGTATTCGTCATCCTTAGGAACGAATATCTCTGGGTCATTTAGTGAATGGATACCACCAACTCCCACAGAATATCGTGTATTCGAGAGAACAAACTTCTTCTCGTAGCCTTTTCGTTCTTTTGAGTAGACTACTTGCTCTTTCATCTCCTCAAGAACATTTTGTAGCGTTCGGTTTTTATAAGATATGAACGGAAGAATCACATCTTTTAGTGGAATATAATCCATAGGTGAACGCATCTCCTTCAACTCGTTGTAAGAGATGTTCATTTGCTCACACACCTTTTTTGCAAGCAATGTTTCACCGAATTTCACGCTATCCATAGAATAAGCGTTAATTCCATACTCTTCTTCAATCCATTCTCGCAGATCTATGTCTTTCTTAAGACTGTTTAGTAGTTGAAAGGTGGAGTCAACATCGTTGATGTTATATTTTATCATCTCGTCAATCTCTTCTGTTGGAAGAGGTTTGTCGAAATCTCCATGATATTCAAGTACATTAGGATAATGCATTGTTAATTGCATTTCCTTTAGACCTACTCTTAATTTTGATGAGAACATCATAGTAAGTATATCTATAGATTCAAAGAAGTGTGCGTATTTCCACTTTTTGAAAGGTTCGATATTCCCTTCTTCAGCTTGTACAATTGCTTGTGACAAGTTAAATAAGGAATCTGTTCCTCTCTGGTATAAGATTGTTTCAAATTTAGAACAATAGTCAATTATGTAATTCACGACTACATCATCATAATGGTGGTTATTGTAACCAGCAAATATGAGGTCTTTCCTTAGAAAGAAATTGACCATCTCTTTAATCTGATTCTTTCTTACTGAATACTCGAACAAATGTAATTCCCCTGTTTCTGTATTTCTACAGGCACAGTGAAACGCATTTGGGAATATCTCTATATCAAATACCTCAACGGGTTTATTGTGAATTAACATTGACTTATAGTTCGAGTTAATTTGTTGTTAATATTTATGCGACCATCTTCATTTCATCAGCAACATATGCTAACTTTAAAGGTGACCACGTATCCGCAGAGGACAACTGGCCCATCACACGTCCGAATCGATCATATACTTTAAGGCCGATTACTTTAGCACCTAAAGCACTCCAGTTAGGATGTAGAATCCTATATTGAAGCTTCTTCATGATCATTTCATTAGTAGGATAATCAGTAATTCCTGCGAAATCGTAACTTTCTGTTGCTTCTTGTTCGTACACTCCGTAGCCTCCAGGTAGGAACTGACTCCTGAACTGACATACTCGGAACATACGTAACAATGGCGTCTTGTTTTTGACACCATAGAAGCGCTCTGACAGCATATCTCGTACTCGCTCTACCTCTAGTCCACGCTTAGTATTATAAGCCGCTAGAAGCTCTTTTGGGAACAAGTCTCCTGATAGTGTGCTGTCGCTAGGCACAGGGTTCTTTCGATCCCATTTAGCCATTTTGTGAAGTTCGTACATGTGGCATTTTTTAGCCAATCCCATCTCGTTAGACTTACGCTTACGAACTGGGATAGGTTCGTTTGTGAATTTGCCCCAGAACAAACGTCCTTGGCGATCCATCTTCTGCTTTGCCTTTCCATCAGCATCGCGTACGATAAATGTCTCCATCTTCATACGATCTTCTTTTGTGAGACTCTTTGGAAGTTTTAACAAACCTTCTTCCTTCATCTCTTTCACCTTCTTATCATAATCCTTGACTATAATAGCACGTCGTTGCAGTTTATTTACTATAACAGCGTACTTATATGAGTTTAACTTCTGCATATAGTCATGCTTTTTGATGTCTGGTGCTTGGAATCGCTTAATCAGTTGATCAAGAGGCTCACGTCCAAGACGTTTAGCAAACTCATGACCCTTCTTAGAGTTCATCCACTTTGTTAATGTATCGAGAGACGCATAAAATGCGTTTAAATCTGAATATACTTGTTTTAAAGGTTTCATATTGATTATGTGTTAAAAAAGTTGTGATTATAGTCGGTCTCGAACCAACTCCCTCATGGGGCGCCCAAAGCATTATAACCTTATGTTGTTTATGCTACTACGTCACTTGTGAAATCGTCATCGATAACCTCAAGTGTTGTATTCTCGTTGAACTTAGCAATCTCTGCGTCGATCTTATTGATCTCTAGCTGGAGATTCTTCTTAATAGAAGCGATCTTAGCGGAAGTAAATACCTCAGTCTTACCAAGACCCTTAGCACCTGCTTTAGCTTTAAGAGCTGGATTCAGAGTATGCTTCTTGAGAATCTCTTCCCAATGAGCAAGCTGCTCCTTGAGCTCACAAGCCTTATAGATACGGTAATAATGAGTCTTCTTAGCCTCATCAAAATCAAACTTAGTAACACCATTGTTAATGGCATTAAGCATAAGCTTGGTCTTAATAAGCTTGTCTGTCATCTGAAGGATCTGATTATGAAGAGCCTTGAGGTCGAAACCTGAGCCAAGACCAGCCTTCTTCTCCTTATTTGACATTACGTTCTCTGACTTAATAATCTTCCAATACTTTGTCTTATCCTTACAGATCTTATCGCGAAGTTCAATAATATTCTTTGATGTAAATTTGATTGATTTCTTATTCATTTTCTTATTGTTTAGTTAGAAATAGTTGAATTTGAAATCGTCTGCTTTGTAGACATGATAGAACTCAAATCTATTGTGCTACTCAAATATGTAGACATGTCTGTATAGTTGGAGGCAGAAGGGTAGCATTTTCTGCTACTCTTCCACCCTATATAGTGTATTTAGAGTTTTCAATTGATAAAATAAGCATACTTCAGGGTCCAGAATCCTTTCCTTCCCAATTTTCTGCTCTGTTGCTCAAGTTCGGAAGTAATCGCCTGATTACTATCGTCCGAGCCAGCGAGCTCCAGTAGGACCAATTTCTACTTCGAGAATCTCATCGCCTGAACCAGGCAATGCAAATGTGTATGTTTTCTTGTTGACATGGAGATTTACGTCAACAGGTCCACGAGTACCTCCAACAGATCCTTCTGCTGATAATGAGGTGCAAGACCATGCTGTCTTGACTCCTAGATAGCCAACTAAGAATAGTCGATCGATGATGTCATTAGAACGTCCTTCGCGATCAAGAGCCTCAATAATGTCGTCAGCCAATCCTTTGGCTATTACATCGCCATTCTGATGCTTATTAGCACGCGATTTCAGTATAGAAATCATCCTTAACGCAAATGTCTCAATAGATATACGTTTCTCTGCTCCAATCAGTCGATTCCACCATCCAAACCTCGTCTTTCCTAAGACGATCTCGCAGGATTCAGCATCGATTGACACTTTCGACCAGAGATTGCTCTCTGACTTATCGATCAGGTTCTCCATAACCGATGGGTCAGAAAACATAATATTGATCAACAATGCGCTACGTTTTGTAAGCGCTTGTTTCTCCATAACTATTAATCCTCAGTTACGTTAACGTGGATATTGATGTCCTTCTTACCGTCGAGCTGACGATAATAAGACTCAGCATAAGCTGTGTTCTTGTCGGAAGTAGTCTCGATCATGGCAGCCATCTTCTTAAGATCTGCGATAAGATCCTCGATCTTAGACTGCTCCTTGAAGTTCTGCTGGTTGAGGAACTCTGCGAGCTTCTTGCCAGAAGAGAAGAATACGTTGCGACCTGCACCACCGTCCTTGGTAAGAGCCTCTGTAAGGTTCTCGACGGTTACATCCTTGGTGAACTTCTCGTTGTTGAGAGAACAGCGGATCTCGATGCTGTTGCCAGCGTCATCCACCTTATCCTTGTTGATAACGATTTCTGGCTCATCGTCAAGACCCTTCTCGAAATCGAGACTGGTGATGTCGATAGCCTGTACCTTGTAACGGTTAATGTTACGATTGAGGAACAAACCCTTGTTGTGGTTTGCCTGCTCAAGTTTCTGATTGAAGTCTGTGATTACAGATTCCTTGGCAGCCTTAAAAATACGCTTGCCGAAAAGAGGACCAAATGTTGTCAATGAAGGACGATTCTCCTCTATGAGTTGGATGTTAATTTTTGTATTGCTCATTTTCTTATCCTTTTTGATATCGTGGTTGATTCCACCAACGATAAGATTAAAACTGTGTGGGACTTACACCCACGTTAATTAAAAACACGACAGTGTCCGTCATAACGGATCATCTGAAATTTGAAAAACTTTTTTCGCCATGACAGTTACATTTAAAATTTACTAAGCATTCTCCTGAATGCCGCTTTAAAGTTGTAAGTCATCTGCGCTTTATATTCCTTAAATATGAAGCTCAAACGCTGAAGTGGGAATCCAACGGTAGGATTAGCTTTGCCCTAAAATACAACTCCTGTTACGGAAAGCTATGAACATAGTATGCGAATTCAATCGCTGTACTGTTACATGACAATTCTGATTTACTTAAAAGAATATGAAGATTTCGACATTACTCAAGGTGCATACTAATCCTCGTATACACAGCGCTCTAAAGTTTCAAGAATCGTGGAGGGTTCACTAGTTGAGTCGTTATCTTTTGCCAATATGTCCGCTGTTTGTTATCCGGTCTTGCGATACCGAATTAGGACAGCTCCCCTGTTCTTTTTTTACATGCAGAACAATCAATACCCATGTTTTTCCTGTTTTATACGAAACCAATACATCTTCCAGAGGATGTAATTTGTTTCTACGTAAGGAGTACGTTTCTTTATCGAACAATCTAAGAGTTATAGTGCTCTTTCAGTCAGCTAAAATGCTTATTGACAGCGATTCTACGGCTTGGTTTCTTCTCTTGGCAGTTGCTTGCCTCATTGTTTATAGTGCGCGAATATTCCGAATTCAACGGACCCCATCATCGCCCCTCGTACGCTTTTGCACCGAGTTCTTAGTAGTCGTCATTGAGCTGTTTATGTTTCAAAACACCCACTCAAATCGCTTCTGACATTCTCCATATAGACAGTATGAACAATGCGCTAGGGGTTAGGTTCTGCCTCTTGGTTCAGCTTTACGCATAGACTTGCACATCTATACTTTACACTATAATATGAACTGGCTACCATAATAACGGTTGGCACTCGGCTTCTGACTTCAGGTACTCACTTACTTACAACGTAAGTCTTTTCTCCTATCAGGGGACACCAATTTTTGTTAACTAATGTTTGTTGTTAGATTTTGATAAGTAGTATAACATCTACTCCTTGACGTGAATCGTAGTACCTGGGACACTTGACTTATGCTCGATCTGTTAGTTTGGAAAACGCAACAAGGCGAATTACATCCTCTGTAACAGTAAGAACATGTTGTGAACGGACTAAACATCACTTAATCGGCACTAGCGGATCTCCTATACTACTGGCGTGTAGCATCCTCGAATCATTCTAGTGTACGCTCGACAATCCTTTATGAGCGTTAGTAATTTCTGCACAGTATAAATACTCCGCATGAATTCGCATTTTCGTACATCATTCTCACCACAAGAAAATAACGTCACTTTATCATCAGTCTTATGAACGCGGACTCGTGTCGCTACGGTGTTGCATCCACCGTCCGGTCATTCCACTTTTATATAGCGCATAAACGACCAAGGCTGGGCGCTCTATCTTCATTCAGCCGTTTTACCTTCTTACTCCCTAAGGTGACCCAAAAGGCTCGGACTTGCACCGATGACGGATTTACATAGGCGGCATGTTTACCACACACCTCATAGGTTGCTTCCTATGATCCTTGTTTCTGATAAGTTTACTCCCTTCGTACACGCGGGCTGGATCCGTCGTAACGGTCCCACGCTGAAGCACTAGAGTGTGGATTTTAAAAAGTGGTATACATGCTTAGTTTGGAATTAAGCATGTTGCAGCTCGTGTTAGGTTAATTGAACACCAATTACCAGATGGTGCACATTATCAATACCTGATCGTTTTGCCTTTCTTAGGACTTACGCGTCTTCTTGTACTACTAGTCTCCAGTACGGTTCTCACATCGTAGTCTTGCTGCACAGTAAGCAATTTTACAAACGGGTTGATACAAACGCTCTCCCGTATACAAGCAGGTTTTTCACGCCTGTCATGTCGTCTACTCTACCTTTTGTAGCTCTATTTTCAAGCTTTCTCGCCATCATGGATGGTTAACATATTCTCGAGTTAAGTAAAATCAAAACGGTCCTGAGACCGGCGAACGCGGGCTAATGAGACCCGTAGCGTGTTCTTACACCGGTGGCATATCCACTACCTCCAGCAGGGGAATACTATCGGGTTCATGAATCGGCAGTATGTACGGAATGTACAACTTCATGAGTTTGAACTGCACAGAATCAACAGGTGTTCCCTTCCGAGCCTGACGAGTAGTTAGATCCACAGTGGGGACTTCACTGTGAATAGCACAAGGTTCTCGCTTTACCTTGTAGCGTATTTTTGTTCGTACTAAAGATACAGTGTCCCTGATCGTGTCCTTAACTTGGATCGTATCGTGTACCGGTATCTCGATTCTAATAGGATTCAACATTGAGAGTGGTCTCTCTGCTGCCGAAATAGTGTTTGTTGGCTGAGTTTCAGCCTTGTTGCTTATCCAAACACCATATGCACACAATAATGCGCACGAAAGTACTGTAGCTAATTGTTTCATATTGATTATGATTCTTTTTCGCCATACCTCCACTTGCGATAAAGAAGGGATGCGCGTCCGCACCTCTCCTTTATTGGCGTGATGATATATTCGTTTACTAAATAACGAAGTCGTTGCATAGCAGTCTCCTCAGGCTCGCTTAAACGCTTTATCAACCTACGATGAGACGCTTTAGCAAGCAAGTGGGTTAGGCGTTTTTTGAGTCGGCTTTCTTAGCCTCGAGCTCTGCAGCCTTCTTCTCTGCCTGAAGCTTCTCGTAATCCTCAAGAGACATCTTCTCGAGCTTAACAATGTTAGACTCATCGAAGAGCTGATTCTTGTTGCTAGGCTCACGGAAGAGGTTCAGGATGATACCTGCACGCTGACGGATGTTCTCTTCGAGACCAATCCAACGTGGACGCTCATCAGCATTTACCTCTGGGTAATACTGCTCATAAACGCGACCCAACGCCTTGTGAGATATCGCAGCCTCATCCTCGGTGGTATCAGGGTTATCAAGTCTTGTGATGATGTCGAATGAGACACAGGCGAGGTCCTCCAAGATCTTCTTGTTGTTCTTGATCTCGTTCTGGTGACCCTCAATAGCGATCTTGTCCTTCTTAGGATCAAGCTCTGCCATAGTTGCCTCAGAAGCCTTGATACGATCCTTTGTAGCGAGCTCAATAAGAGCACGAGTTGCATCTGCGATAGACTGGTCGTCCCACTCTACCTTACCGGTCTCCTTGTCTGTAAGAGTCTTACGAAGGATGAGGAATGAAGAAAGAGGAGTACCCTCATTCACCATTGTATTCTTCATACCGATACCAATACCCTTGAGGTGGATCGTAGGTGTGATATAGTTGAAGAGGTCATTGAGAATTGCATACATAGAGCGTTCTGCTATCTTTTCCTTAGCCTCGCCTGCGTTCTCAGCCATACCAGCGAGCTCGAGACGATAAGCCTGCATGAAGTCCACAGCCTTAACAAGGGATTCCTTGATGTTCTTGTGGCGCTTCAGATTAGTAATGAGAATATAGTTGAGAGCTGCCTTGAGATCATCCTCGCCCATATGAGCTACCTTAACAGGGTCGAGCTCGATTTCTCCAGCGTCACCCTTCTTGGCAATCTCGTTCTCCTTCTTTACCTGCTCCTTAGTCTCGTCTGAGATGGTTACATCCTCAGCCTTAACTACGACCTTTCCCTCTTCGACTTTGCCATCCTTATCGATTGGCGCCTCGAGGTACTTCAAAGCAGGAAGATCAATACCCATATCCTTAGCTGCAGATATGAGCATTGGATACATATTATTCTGGAGGATCATTGCGAATGAGCCTTTACCGCAAACAGCTTCGTCTGCGAACGTAGCAATAATGCCACAGGCTGTCAAACGATCCATCGCCTTCACGACACCTTCGCCATACTTCTCAGCAGCGTCTGGTGACTCTACGAAACGGCGTGAAGCCAAGTCGAGAAGACGTACCCTACCATCCAGTGAAAGGCCATTGCCTACACCGCTGGCGTACTTAGTAAGAAGAGCTTCAGCAACCTTTGCCTCACCTGTTGCATCGGCGTGTCCTGTGTTGAGAACCTCTACCTCTGGTGTCTCTACTTCCGGCTTCTGTGGAGCTGGTTTTGGAGACTTAGGTGCTGCACTTGGTTTCTTACTCTCTTGCTTCTTGTTGTTCTTATTCTTGTTAGCCATTTTGATAATGTCTTTTAAAAAGTTAATAAATGTTGTTAAATAATGCAGAATCACGTTTCGGTTATTGAATGTAAACAAGCAATTCAACTTGTGTTTACGGGTTCAAGTGATCCTATATCGCACTCCGCGTTAAGAGTTACGTGGTTGCGAGAAGTTGGTATAATGTCACGACAGTTGTTCTCAACTAATGCAACTTTTGCCATTGCTGGAGCGACATTGCTATCACTTTCGTCAAGAACACAGATGTCTGTCGGCAGAGCTGAGTCAAAGATACCATCAATGACTGTGAGTGCCTGAGACAGCTGCATTGCTGTTACAACTGTTATACCACTCTTCTTACAGTCGGATGCCTTATAGGTCTTATCGACATGACCACACGCGAAACCAATTAGGAAGCTCATAAGGAGCTGCCAGAAGAGCTTATTGCTCTTGTTGTATCGGCTGATCCCGAGAATTACGAGAGCTCCGATCACTAGACTGATTAGGCTTGTCATGATCAGTAAGTTTTAAGTGTTTTCTTAGAATTTTACGCATTCTGTGTAAATCTGACTTAATAGTTCCTTTTGGTACACCTAATGCTTTACTTATCTCCGCTATCGGCATATTTTCTACATAAAACAGCCTACAAGCATCTCGATACGAGGGAGGTAGCTTGTCAAACATTGCAACGAGTTTTTCATACGTCATACGATTGATATATGCTTTTTCAGTATCATCAGAGCACTCTTCGAACTCGTTTGCGGTGATACCCTCTTGCAATGAATACGTCTGCTTTACAGTACGTAGATAGTCAATAGCGACATTCTTTGTTAGGATACGTAACCATCCACCAAAGGTGTTATAGTTAGTAAACTTTGAGATCTTATCAAAGACTTTCAGGAAGACAATGTTTGCAATGTCTTTAGCTTCATCTTCATCTTTGATGTAAGTCAGTAAGACTCCTTCAACGAAAGGTTTGTAGCGTTTGAAAATCTTTGAGAAAGCTAACTCTGAGCCAGCTTTCGCACTTTTGATAAGAGCAATCTCCTCTGGGGTAATATTGTTCTTCATCAAAAATCAAATATTAGAATGGAAGCTCTTCAAGTTCAACGTCAATTTTAGCTTTCTTGACATTGTTTGTGAGATTACAGTGAATCCTTATCTTCTCCTCATCGGTCAAAGATGTTAACTTGTTGAGCATGCCCGTAGCGATACGGAGCTTTACATCCATAGTTTTCCAATCGTCAACGTAAAAACGCTGACAAATGTTAGAGTTTACCCATCTGAGCCACACTATCACATCATGCTTGCGCATAATATCCAACCAACTAAATGGTTGAATTATATTGTGTGAACATTCTCCATACTTACTCGCTAGATTTATTTTACCCATAACTTATAAGTTTAGAAAATATGTGGCTAGATCTTCTGTGATCTTGTATTTGTCCATGAGGCTTTTTGTAATATCCTCATCAGGTACTCCTAAACCACGATCTATACTAATAGAGTTTGTGATATAGGGTGTGTTGACAGTAAACCAGTTAACCCAATCAGCAACTTTCTTCCATGAATAATAGTCTTCAATTGTCTCTGGTTTAAAGAGCCTGTCAAGTTCGAGCGTATCGATGAATTTTGTCCTCTTTGCATTAAGCGTGCGATTGACATATTCCAGCTTCAGATCGTCTTTTTGTTTGCGACTGTGCATGACATCTGTGTTGTACGGCTTAACGCCGAGATCATAGATACGTTCTATATAGCGTTGTCTGCATTTACACCAACGCAAAGCCACATCCCAAGTTGCTGGGATACGGTCTGATATTAATTTACGATAACCGCTCATAATTGTGAATGTTTTTGTGCCGCGAGTGGGAATCGAACCCACACGACCATTGCTGGTCAAGGGATTTTAAGTCCCTTGCGTCTACCGATTTCGCCATCACGGCGTAGGGACGCTGAACTTAATCAGCGCCTGTCATAAGACCACTTTCGTAGTTTCCCACGTTGACTTTACTTACGCTACGTGAGTATAGTCGATGACATTATAATTGCCAGTTAAATTTATGCTTGAATCTCGCACTTATCTCTGTATGCAATCAAATCCAATTACCCCCATATATAAAAAGGTGGGGCAACGGTAGAAAAAAATCCCTAGAAAACTAACTGCATGTTATAAATACTAAGCAATAATAAAGGACGTCCTTTTACGCCCTGAATAAAGTTAATAATTCTTGTTTACTAGATTGGTTGCCACCCCACCAGTGGTGGAGGTAGAGGGAGTCGACAATTCTTCTAATCTTATTGCAACCACTTCCGTTCGATTCCACGTTATATTTATATGGAAAAGAAATATATGAAAGACAGAAAGCTTGTTACATTTGTATGCGATTGTTGTGGCAAAGAATGCCAGAAACCGCTTTCTGAGTATAATCGCAATAAAAGATTAGGTAGACATAATTTTTGCTCAAGACGTTGTGCTTGTATTTTTAACAATAAATATTGTAAAAAGACACTTACTGAAAAAGCCAGAATGCATTTACTCAGTATGTGTAACAATAGACATGATGAATTTACAGGATTTAGATATATACTACGCAATATTTCCAAAAGATTCAAAGATGTAGATGTTGATCTACAATATTTAAAAGACCTTTGGGAACAGCAAAAAGGTATATGCCCTTATACTGGAATACATATGTCATTACCTACATATAAACACAATTCTGATTATTTCGTTACTGCATCATTAGACAGAATAGATTCTTCAAAAGGATATGTAAAAGGCAATTTACAATATGTTGTATTACCAATAAACTTTTTAAAATCTACAATGTCAGATTTAGCTGTTAAACGATTTCTTAAACAAATATCTGCCTACACTTCATGTTTCCATGAAGATGAGACTATCTCTTCACATAATAATGTGTCGGGCGCTCTTGCTGGTGATTAAGGAGACTGTACTCCTCCAGTAGTCGTTGCACTTTCATAGAGTGTACTCTATGCTTAGCTCAGGATTAGCATGCACAATGTTAGTTTTGAGCTATTTTTGTGTTTAGCCTTCCCTGAATCCACCCGATTAGGGCCCATTTGACCCTCGTCTTGCATACTTGCATCGTGCTAATAACGACTCAAATTAGGACCCAAAGGGAGTGATCAGCTCCCTATAGGTTAATTATATCTCAATACTGTTTGCGAACAACAGAAAAACCCTTGCAAGACCAGCCTAATTGGAAGTGCAGTACTACCGGTAATAAGCTTTGGTTTATTAGACTGAAATTTCTCTGTATGTTCAAAAAGCGTAGTGAGATACAATCTTATAGATATTGTGTACTTAACCGTCCTGCCTTATAGGTCTTGTCCAGTGTACAACGGATTCACTTTGAAGTCCATGTGTACCATAAGGTAGGCTCGGTGGCTCTCACATTTTGCTTTTATTTTGAACAAAGTACAGGTTTTAACTCCACCTGTGGGAGGTTCCGCCCATACGTGGCTCATAGGCTCTTGTATTTTTCGTTAATTCGAAAAGTGTAAAGTTACTTCCATAATTGGTACTACGGAATTGGTTCTATCCAGGTCCGGCAGGTCACAATGCGCTGCTAAGGATGACACCCTACCGCCTAATCCATTCTTCACTTCGCTTTACTTTGTGCGCATTACTGGCTCATAGGTTCTGAATGCTGGACTTGATATTTCTATCCTTTCTGAAATCAGCCTTGATTGGCTCAACGATAGATTACCAATCCCATTTGTAACGGCTGCCGCCATTAGACCAGCGCTCGTACTCCCACTCAACTGAGTAGTATCCAGGGAAGTTGTTCTTAAGCTCCTTAATGAGCTCGCGATGACGGTTATCAATCTCGGTGAATGACTTGTTCTTCTCCTCAGCGATCTTGCCGAGCTCCTTGTCCATCTCACGAGGAGTAATCTCACCCTTCTTGAGCTTCTCAAGAACCTCTTTGGTAGCTGTAAGAGCGATCTTGATAGCAGCCTCTTCCTTACGCTGCTTACGAATTCCGAGGTACTCGCGATTGTTGATGTATGTACACATCGCTCTTGCACGCTTGTACTCGATCTTCTTCTTCTCATCCTTCTCCTTCTGGATTTCCTCTTCTGCTTCCTTGACGATCTCGTCCTCCATCTTGTTCTCAGACATGATCTGCTCCTCGATGTTCTCTACTGTTACTTCTGTCTTTGTTGCAGCCTTTGCTGCGTTCTTTTCATTCTTTGCCATAATTTTGATAATTTTAAATGGTTTATAACTTAACGGTTTCCCGTATTGATTCTTAATACGCACATTTAATTAATCGATGTTGTGCACATCAACCTTAGTCCTCTTGTAAGGCTTAAGGTGTGTCCTACGAGTTTTTCTGTAGGTGTTAGTGTAAGTCCTACTCATAACCGATGTATGCTTTGTACAAATTGCGTACACACTCACGGTGCTTTGTTGTAAATCCGTACTTTTCTGCTGTCTCTTTGGATACAGGAACTTCTCTTGCTGTTTTAGCAAGTAAAGAACATGCTTTGAGAAAAGCAGTACCAGATTCTGTCTGATGGATACTTGGATCGTTGAGATGCTTCATGATGTCGATACCAAACTGGAACGACCCCATGTCGCACATTCCTGCGAGTGCAACAACAGAGTTGTCGCCGTCTTCAACAGTAATCTTTGGTGCATTGCACGATCTTACGACTATACCTGCAATCTTGTCCTCTTCGAAAGGAACAAATGATGCTTTACCGGTGATGAAACTTGCACTGTCAATAACTTTATTGACTTCGTGACGGTTAGGGATTACACCCTCGTAGAAAATAACAAGTGCTTTCATACTATTTCACGTTTATTGTGTCTGGTGAAACTTCGCTCCTGAACTTATCTATAGTCACAGGTGGATCTTCATGTGTATTTACTCCAGCACGTTTTGTTTCTTGGTCGAATGTATCATACATAGCCTTATTGCGCTTATATTCGCGGAGAAAGCCGTTGTAGTCTACATACTTATACTCCTTCACAACGTTGGATGCAACAGATGCGATGGTGATGGACTCAAGACTCTTTACAACTTCAATAAACTCCTGATAATCAGCTTTATCGAGGGCGTAACGTGTGAATTGGTCAGCATTGTCAAATGCTGGATTGACCGAATTGTCGATCATTTTAGCGACAGTTGTTGAGTCTGCGGCACTAAACTTGCCGCTGATCTTGTCGCATGACGTGAGTGTGCCTAAAAGCACTGCAGCTGCTGCGAATACAGCAACGATTAGAAACTTTTTCATTTTTGATAAATAATTAAAAAGTTAATAAATTAAGTTAATTAAATGTGTGATTCTGCCCGCTCAAACTTCTTCCTTCTGGGCTTGAGGTTTCCAGACATAGGCGTTTTCTACAGAATTTGGGAATCGGGGAGGTGCAATGATTTGCACACACACCTTCCCCTATAGGAAAATTGTTCATTATCGATTAGTTGAGAGCGATTCTCTTTGGAGAGAATCTGCCTTTGGTCTTCTTACCGATACAAATTAAGGCACACTTAGCGCCGTACTTTTGACACAAAGATGCCCTTTCATAGACGTTCTTAGATGTTGGAACAAGCTCATCTTTCCAGATACAATAGTATTTTACTACTTTTGCACCTTTTGCGTTTGTGCTTTCAGCTTGAACCCACTTCTTCACGTCAATTGAATTGACAGAGATAGTGTCGTTTGGTTGTGCAGCGTAAGATGTGCTAAGCATCATCATAGCTACCGACAGTAAAAAGAAATGTTTCATAGACTTAATTTTGATAATTTAATCTACTTTGCGGACATTGATAAAGACAACTTTCAGTGTTCCGTCTCTTTCTACCACCTTGATTACATCAGAGAATGTGACATACGCATATTGACCTTTCGTAAAGAAGCGAAATACCTTCACGTTGTCCTCCTTGAACTGCTTGTGAAGTTTCTCGTATCTTCCTACAGGGAACGACAAATTGGCCTGAAAACCAGGTGCGTTAATGGCTTTCATTGTCTGTTCATTTGTCTGA
>Ga0326512_10001651_pt1 | contig 16900 bp, 17 predicted proteins | sample 1_2617_0518_D_FD_203652 | JGI IMG/M metagenome (GOLD analysis project Ga0326512, IMG submission 203652) | Bovine rumen microbial communities from UC Davis, California, United States - 1_2617_0518 | ecosystem: Host-associated > Mammals > Digestive system > Stomach > Rumen | place: USA... | reverse complement strand
CTTTGAATGTCTGGATTTCGGGGATTTCCGCAGAAACAGGGGTCAAAGCCCCCTCAACAACCCGATAGATTTTCTGTTCCGAAAAGCTCACATATTCGCCATCATACAGCGGTTCAGAGCCAACATAAATGGGGGTAAAAGCGTTGTCGCCTGAACCTGAACCAAAAAGAGCCACCCCCACTACATAGCCATAAGGGATATAGGAGGTAGGGGCGGTAGAACCAAGCACAAACATGATATCTCTATCTTCCAATTCAGAAGAAACACCGATATAGGAAAATCGAACATATTTTGTATTTGCTGGTGTTCGTACCGTGAACGTTTTTCTTTCATTTTTAAAAGATGTTGAATTGTAAACAGATAGGAAAGTTTTTTCAGAATCATAGTATGCAATCCTCACCATTCGGTATCCCGTGTATACGCTTACCAATGAAAGAGTATAATATGAATTGCTACTTACGTCAATAAAATTGGACGTGTTGTATGCTGGACTTGAAACTAAACTGCCATCATCTGGCGATAGTGTCGCCCCATTCGTGACGTTTCCAACATCAAACAAATTCTCCGTTCGTTCTCCACAGCCTTCTTCATCATCTGTAGTTCCATAAATACGGTAGTCAATCAAATTCCCCACACGGCTTGTGAACTCCAACGGAGGAATGCCCGAAATTTCAGCAATTCCGTGTTTTTTGCGGTACTGCTGACCCCACAGCACCGCCATTGGGTCAGCAACTGGAATCCCTTTACTCGCTTTCAGCAGTTCCCAAAGATTCAAATTCCGTTTCATCCTGAACCTCCGTTTCCTCCGAAATGCCGTCAATGGCTTCCGATTTCAGCAACCCCCTATTTACCAAAGAGGCAGGGCTAACAGTGGGCGCAACCGCAGAAGTGGAAACCGCCCCCAATACCGTGAAATCCTCCTGATTGACCCAATCCCCCGACGAATTGAGCATATAAAAAATTCCTGCGCTCATATCATAAGCAAGAGACCCCCCCGCCCAATTTTCGCCAGCCTCTGGAATATCCGCAGAAGAATCAGCATACACCTCCACAAACTGCTTGAGACCGTCATTCTCAACACGAGAATCTTTAACTTTGATTTCATAGCCCATAATCTCACTCCTTTTTGTCGTCGTTGTCGTCATGATTTCGCAACTTCTTGACGAATTTTTTCGCCCATTCAGCATTTGGCTCAATCTGAGCATAGTTTTCCAGAATGGAAATCAGCTCCATGAAAGCGATGTACATAAAGACCCCGATTGCCGTCAAAGCTCCTGCGAACCCTGCCAATGTTTCGGCGGAATAATATTTCCCCAATAATTCCAGTCCAATTTCAAAACCGCAAGCCGTCAGCATGACAGCAATTTCAGCGATTTTTCGCAGTCCGCCCATGCGCATAACCGCTGAACAGTAGTCATTTTTGATATGCGCCTTTATCCACCCTGTTACAATGTCAGACATGGCAAGCATAATCACAACCAATACCATAATAATATACTGCATGATTATCCTCCTTTTACCACTGTACTTGGCACGTCAACAGGAGCTTCAAAAGTGCCTGTATAAAAACCAGTGCTGCCACTTGCAAGTTTTAGAGAATTTGTCGTTACCGTATGAGAATCGCTAAAGGGCGGACTGACAACATTTTTGATGCCATTCAGGTAAACCTTCACTGCACCCGAACTGTAAAGTCCATACCCTTTCGCTTCGGATTGGGTGTTGTAACAATAGCCTTCAACCATGCAATTGGAAAGGAAAATCTCTTCAAAAACTTCAACGCCGCACCCATAAAGTGTGCCGTCCCCTTCTAATGTGCAGTTCGTCAAGAACCCATTTCCTCGAAATGCAACAGATTTTCTGCCACCTAATAAGCCAACACTGCAATTACTAAAAAAGTCGTGTTGCAAATCGTAGATTCCAACCATGTCCCTTGCTGACATAGCTACCTTGCAGTTTGTAATGTGACAGCCTCCATTGCCTTCCAAGTAAAACCCTCGGAGCGACTGGAAAGCCTCTTCGCCATACACGCTCCCAATGAGATGGCAGTTGTCAAAAAAGCAGTTTTCCGCATGAATCACGCTTGTATAGTGCTCAGCATCGTAGACAATTGACCCACTAATTAAAACACGTAAATTTTTGACTGTGCAATTTTTAAAGAAAGCGAAAGTGTGAAACGGATTACGCCCGAAATCAATAATTTCGCAATCGGCGAAATCCAACGTTGCAGGGAGGTTTGGCTCTAGACATAAGCTCACTATCGACATGTAGCTCCCTGTGTCGGTTGTGGTGTCGTCAATCCCGAATTTTCCTACTACTTTTATAATGTTATTGTAGTTATGAGTTTTATGGTATTCATTCACGAAAAGAGGTAACTTTATGTTGTCGTCAACACCGTTACACACATAGTAGGCTTCTTGCGACTTTTTCAGTCCGTTGAACCACGTCCAAAAAGCATCATCATATTGAGCAAACAAATTTGTTGTGTCGATTTGCTGAATCAATCCCGTGACCCATCCGCATACAACGCTGTCGTCTCGTTCATCCGTGATATACTCTTGTCGAATTTCTGTGTAGTCTTCTGCGACATATATCCTTGCAAGTGACAACTCCCAGATGGTTTCATCACGCTGTATCGCTGGCACACTTGCCTTTCCAACATCTTTGGGTTCGCCTTTTCGGATAGCGAACTCAATCTTTCTTTCTGCTACATCAAAGCGGATGACAACCCTGTCCACACGGTCTCTTGCGATATCTGGTGCATCTAAAGTCAAGTAAAAGTCAGAATCATTATGGAAATAGTGGTGAAGAATATATGCCCATCCTGCTGTAATTTTAATTGTAAAGCCCTCTGATGCCTGCACCTGTAAGCCGTTGGAGGGGCTGGCAATCACTCCGTCCGACACCAGATTCCCCAAAAAATTCGTGAAGTCTTCGGCAGAATATCGCCTGTCGCCGTTCACGCTGTCAAAAAATCCGTAGCTAATCATGTGACCACTCTCCAATCTGAAAATATCGGAATTAGGCGATATCCTGCACTATCTTCGGTTTCGGTGATTTCAGAAACAATCGCTGTTCCCTCTATTCCGTAGCCGTTGACAATGCTCACTTTGTCGCCCAAATGATAATCTTGTCCATATTTGTACATTTCGGTGTTGACAATTTCACCTGAAAATTCTTTTTTTTCTTTGGCTTGATATCGGTTCTGTTTTGCCCTCTGCCTTAGTATCTGGACAAAGTCAGATACAGTTGTCGTTTCATCCGTTTCAATGCTTTCCGAATCAATGTGCTTTTCACGGAGGTACAAACCGCCGATTTCGCTGGACTCAATATCTTCTACACGGTATCTTGTGCCGTTAAAATCACCTGTTTCCTGTATCAAATTGTGGTAAGTTGTCATATCATAGAGGTATTCTGTACTTCCAATATTTTCAAACTCTGGAGAGAAAATAACAGTTTTTGTCTTGTCTTCTCCCTGATACAGTCGGAATACAAAGCCTGTTCCGTTAAAGATAACCTTAAAACCAAAATCAGCGGAAACACAGATATCTTGAACTGCTTCTAACAAATTTTCACCGTTGAGCTGTGTGGTGATGTTACTTTCCGAAAAATGCCCTGTTCCAATGGAAAGCTCCTCGATTTTTCGGGTTGCGTTCATCGTCGGTGACGGGGAACGAGTGGGATTGACTGCATTTTCCGTAACAAGTTGATAAATGCATTCATCTACATAACCAGAATAGTCAAACTTGTGAAATACAATCCTTTGTGCAAGTATGCATTCCGCAGACCTTCCAGAAACAATGAGCCTATCCCCCTCTTCGGGGTCAGTTGTCAACTGTACAGATTCTACTTTCATGGCGGTTTCCAGTTCGTCCTCTTTGGTTAAAAAGGTCAGACCGTCCAGAAACAAACTAAATAAGTCTGCGGTTGCAGGAAGATACAGCTCAAATTCTCCTGCTTTCTGATACCGCCTAATCCAGATAACGGAAATCGCATAGTCAATCAGGGTAACAGTCTGAAAGCCTTGTTCTTTGGTGTATTTCCACACATAAATGTTCATGGTATCAAACACCTCCAAATCGTTCAACTACTGTGAACAGGATTTTGACAAACTCTTGTCCTTCTGATACTCTAAAAGTAAAATCATTTGCACCAGATACCAGTTGTAGCCACTTTGAACCTTGTGTTCTGTATGAAAGTAGGTTGATTTCTGTGTTATCCCGTCTCACGAGACATTTTTTGTTTCCTGTTGTCGTGTCAATCGTGATGAAATCGCCATCCTGAAAGTCAAAATTAATGCCAAAAAACTCTTGTGTGGTCGTATTATAAATTCTTAATCCCTTGACATCTCCAAGAATGGAAATTTCCAGAATACAGCCACATTTCATATCTCCACCGTTCTGAATGGTACAAAATGGGAGAGCCTGTATCTCTGAAATGGGAATTGGTTCTTGTATCGAGAATGGAAATTCAAACATTTTCATGACCCTTGTTAGCTCCGTTTGAATGGTTTCCAGTCCCTCAAAGTAGGGAATAGGGCAGATGATTGATATTTGCATTTGTTCTTGTTGGCTGAACAAATCACCGCCGACAACTTCAATCCACCCGTCAATTTTGACATTCCGATTCTCATTCTGGAAGTATATCGTACATTTTGACTTGATAGGAAAAATCTTATAAAGTTGCTGTCGATTTCGCTCAATGTCGCCGTCAAGCATAATGTCAATGACGATATTTCTCATTTGCAAGCGTTGCGAATTGTAATACGCTCCGTCTGCAATGCCCTCACTGGTGTTGATGTTAGATGTTGGGTAGGTCAGACCACTGACACCAACGACCTTGTAGTTTGAGGTGTTGTGCGTGAGTTCAAAGGTCTGACCATACACATTTTCGATTTTTAACGTAAACATTTTACACCTTCTTTACTGTTCGGAGCATATTTTCAGTTTGGCGACGAAGTTCCCAACGGGAAAGGGCTTTTGGACTAGTGTTCGTTTGATTGAAAGTATAGTTGTTGACTGTTCCTCCGGATGGAGCAACAGCTACTGTTTGCAACTGTATTTCTTCCGCTAGCATTCTGGCAAGCATTTTCAGTCCTGCTTTATTTCGCTCCAATGGGATGACAGCTTCTGTTCCGGCTTCACCGATTTCTGCCAAAGTCGGACGATTGACAATACCGCCCTTCGCCAATTGTGGGATTTCAGGCACAGAGAATCTTGAAATCAGCCCTTCAAAAGGTTTGATGTCCAAAATCTGAATGTTTGCAATGGTGTCCAATGCGTTATTGATAGCATTGAAAGGAATCGCTATGATGGTGTTGATACCTCTGATGAGCGTGTTCACAACAGCTTTGAAGGCGTTGAAAATACCGTCTTTGATGCCATCAAACACCTTGCCACCTGCGGAAAATACATCTTTGACTTTCTGCCATGCTCTGGAGAAGGTGTTCTCAAACCAGTCAGCAACATGAGAAAATACGGACTTGATGCCTTCCCATGCATCAGATGCACCCCTTTTCAGGCTATCCCATGCGTTGGAAAATGCATTTTTCACAGGGTCAACGACTGTTGTTGTAAACCAGACTTGAACTATCATCCAGATGTTTTTGATACCTTCCCATGTGTCGGATGCTGTCTGCTTTAAGTTGTTCCAAAAGTTCACAAAGGCTGTTTTCAGCGGTTCGATAACTGTTGTTGTAAACCAGACTTTGACCACTTTCCAGATGTTCTTGATACCTTCCCATGTGTCGGATGCTATCTGTTTGAGATTTTCCCAGAAAGTTACAAAGGCTGTTTTCAGCGGAATAATAACAGTCGCTTTAAACCATGCGGAAACAATGCCCCAAACGGCTTGTATAAGCTTGACAGCTCCTTCAGCAAGTTCCCTGATAATTGCAAATGCCTCTGCAAAGAAAGTGATAACAGGTTGGAAGAAGTCAATGATGGGTGCAAACACATTCTGATTGAACCATTCAGAAACTCCTTTGAAAATATTCTGAATACCTTTCCATAAACCAGAAAAGAATGTGACAACCCTTTCAATTCCGTTTTGTACCGTCTCTTGAATGGACTTCCAAAGACCAACAAATAAACTTTTTAGTCCACTCCAAGCGTTGATGATGCCGTCAAGATAGCTGTAGACCGTTTCCTGAATGGAGTTCCAAACATCAGATAAGAACGATTTTAAGCCGTTCCAGCCTGCTACAAAAGCATCGAAAAACTCGAAACACGTTTCCTGAATGGATTCCCACAAGCCTATCCAGAAGTTACGGAACTTTTCTGACCTTTGCCAGAGAACTACAAATGCCGTTACAAGTCCAGCAATTGCCGAAACAATCAGTCCGACAGGGTTCATCGACATGATGAGATTGAGAGCAGCTTGCTTGACTCCTACCAGTTGGATGACTGTTGCAAGTCCTTTGAATGCGGTAATTGCTGTCTGAATGATGGTAACTGCCTTAAATGCTACAATTCCAGCTACAATACCAGCCAACACAGAAATGATTTCATTTCCGTGGTCAATGACAAATTGCATGGATTTTCCAATGTTTTCAGTCAACTTATCAAATGCTGGTTTGAGTTCATCAACTTTTTCCAGAGCCTTATCAAGCAACTGTTTTCCAAGTTCTGCAATTTTTCTCAATGTGGGTTGAAATTTCTCGTATAGAGCATACTCTACAGCTTCGATTTTTGATTTGATAGTTGTCAAATCACCGCCGAGGTTGTCCTGCATGGTTTCCGCCATATCAGCAGCAGCACCTTCGGAGTTATAAATTGCATCTGCAAGCTTGTTATAATCTTCTTCGCTTGCGTTGATGATAGCAAGCATACCAGCCATATTCTGTTTTCCGAATAGGATAGATGCGTTTTTGAGCTGTTCTACTTCTGCAAGTCCTTCTTCGGTTTGACTGAGGTCATTTAAAATATCATCAAAATCACGGGCATTTCCTTCACTGTCGACAAGGTCAATGTTGTTTTTCTGAACAACTTCACCAGTTTTTCGCATTGCTTGTCTTAGCCCGTCATAAACTTCCTTGAGAGATTTCAGGCTACCATCTGCATTGGCTATAACGGTTTCACCAGTTACAACAGCTTCATAAGTTCCTTCTTGAGCGTTTGTGTAATTTTCTTGGGCGTTTACTAAATCAGCTTGCAAATCAGCGTGTTTTCTTTGAACATCAGCAAGTTTATTTTGTTCTCTTTCCAGATTGTTCAATGCCTGCTGTGCCTGTGAAGAACTTTCTCCATATTTGGCAACTGCATTATTATAGGCAATCTGCTTGTTTTCCACATCAAGCATTTTGTTGCTAACAGTCGTTTGAGATTTTTGCAAGGCTTCACTCACGCTATTTAGTGCTTTTTCTGCCTTTTCGATTTCGTCAGGGTCAAAGACTTTTTTCATTTCGGTATTAGCAAGTCCCAGATTTTTCATTGCAATTGCCTGTTCGCCTGTAGCTCCTGCCAATCGAGAGAGGGCAGTTTTCAAGTTGTTACCTGCTTGACTACCCTTGATACCGCTATTCGCCATCAGTCCGAGACCAAGAGCAAGGTTCTCAATTTTCCTGTTTGTCCCGTCTGCTTCTTCTCCGAAAAGTCCGGCTGTTGTTCCTGCGTACTTCAGAGATTCGCCCATGATGGTAACATTTGTGTTCGCATTAGATGCCGTTTTTGCCATAACATCGGCGAAATGGCTGGCATCTTCTGCCTTATATCCCATAGCCGTCAAGCCATCTGTTACAATATCGGCGGTAGTTGCCAAATCTTCATTTGATGATGCTGCTAAATCAACAATTCCTTGATAACCGTCAAGGATTTCTTCTGCTTTCCATCCAGCCATAGCAGCAAAATTCATACCTTCTGCCGCTTGTGTCATGCTGAATTTCGTATTTGCGCCGATTCCTTTACTGAAATCTTTCAAAGCATCCATATTCTTTGACATTTCAGAGGTGCTATCTGCCAATTCGTCAACGGTGTAACCAAAGGTACTTGCTACCTGAGAAATGGAGCTGTCAAAAGACATTCCAACTTGTCCTGTTTGTTGGATGAGTTCTTTCAGTTTATCAATTAACCCAGAAATCACATTGCTTGCCAAATTCCCCAAAGCGACAGCAAAGGCATTCAGACCGCCGTTTGTTGTTTCGCTGGCACTATCTCCAACATCTTCAAGGCTATCATCAAGAATATCGGCTGCTTGTTCCGCATCGGAAAGCTTATCACGATTTTCACGGAGTTCACCTGATAAACTTTGGATTTGTCCAGCTAGTTCTTTGGCTTCTTCGCTGTCTTTTCCCTGAGAGGATGCAACATTGATATACTTTTGTTTTAGTTCGTCAAGCTCTGACTGCTGTTTCTTGACGGTATCAGTCAATGTGCCTGCCTGTCCATCAAGATTATCAATGCTTTTATCCAGCTCATCAGCAGACTTTCTAGCATCTTCCAGCCTGTTCTTGTTGTCTTTGAGTTCGCCGGAAAGATTTTCAATTTGTTGAGCTAAGACTTTTGCTTCATCGCTGTCCTTGCCCTGTGCCGTAGAAACATCAACATACTTTTGTTTGAGACTGTCAAGCTCTGACTGTTGTTTCTTGACAGTTTCATTTAGTGAGCCTGTCTGACTTTGCAGCTCTGATAAAGCAGATTCATAACGGCTGACCCGTGACTCTGCATTTTTTACAGCGGTATCCTGATTGATAATCCTCAATCTGAGCTGTTCAGCAGCAGTTGCATTCCGTTCTTGTGCAGATTCTGCATCTGTGAGCTGTTTAGCGTACTTTTTGGCTTCTTCGCTCTCTTTGCCATACATTTCAACGGCTTGTTGGTGCTTGACTGTCAGTTCTGCAATGATGCTTTTCCCCTGCTCCTGATTTTGTTCCAATCGTGCAAGTTCTTCTTTCAGGAGTGCAAGCTTTTTCTTTTCTGCCTCAACAATGGACTGTTGCTGTTGGATTTTTGCAGACAGTCCATCAGCAGACTTGCTCCAATCATCTGTTCCAGCAGTTGCATTCCTAAATTCTGCATTTGCTTTCTTGATGATGTTATTAGCTTCTGCGATACCCTTCTTTAGGTCGCTGATGTCAACCCGAAATTTGCTTGTGTAGTTATCCGTGTTATTTGCCATTCTTACACCCCATTAGTACCAGTCATCATTTTGAGCCAGACGGAGAATTTTTCCGCTTTTGGTCTTCTTCGCCTGTTTTCCGTACTTTTCACGTTGTATTTGCTCTGTCAATCGCAAAAATATGAGCATCACATCATGAAAACGTTGAGAACGTACCCGAAAAGGGTCTAAAGATGGAAAACGGTCGCAAAGATTGATATTTATCTCAAAGAGGAGGTCGTACAAATCCGTATCAGAGGACTGCCCCTCTGGATTTAGTTTTTTTCACTGATAAGATTCATTTCTGAGACTGCATACTGATACAAGTTTCTGAAAATATCAATCAGATTCTTGATTCTGGTGTTTCGAATTTCGCCATCTGTTACACCATCAAACAAGTCTTTCAGGAATGGCTTTAACTGTCCAGATGCCTTCATGATACAAGCAGCAATCTCCAGATTGTCACCTGTCTTGATTTTATCCAGCTCCAACACGTTGAGAATGTCCTCTACTGTGCCATACATCAAGTCAACAGTCTCCGTTTTGTAGGTCTTGACAATTTCCTTACCTTTGTAAATGTGTAATTTCAATTCCATGTTATCACCTCATTTGAAAAAGAGGGACGAAATGCCCCTCTTTGATTGTATTAGCCCTGTTTTACCAGTTCGCTGATGGTATCAGGTGTCTGGACTTTCGAGAAAAATGTGGACAGGTCGCACTTATCATCACGCTCATCAATGACAACCGCCTTGGCAGCTTCTCCACCATGCTCAAACTTGTGAACAGTAAAGTCTCCAGAAAATGTCAAAGATTGGTTATTGCTGTCTGTACCGTCATCATCCTGATTTGCTTCTTCGTCGGGGATACTGAAACTGCCTTTGAGTCTCCAGACGTAGCGATATGTGCCGTCTGTCAAGAGAATCTTATAGCCAATCGCAAACATTTTTGGCTTGGATGGGGTATCAAGAAACGCTCCTGTAGTACCGTCAACTTTTTTCCCTGTCAAGTTTGCAAGAGTTGCCAAATCCAGAGCAGGAACAACAAGTGTCACTTCATCTGAACCTTCCGAGCGAATGGTAATCATTGCTTTGTTATCATACCATTTTTTAGCAGTAGAAGTTTCCACATTTTTTTGAATTTGTGCCACTGGTGCAAGTGACTTGACAATCCCTGTTTCGTAATTTGAGCTTCTGTCATCGGTGACTTCGGCATAAACGAGATTTTCGCACCCTCTAAACTCTACCACATCGCTGTGTACTTGTGTATCAGCCATTTGTTACACTCTCCTTTTGATAGTAATTGGTGTAGCGAGCTTTGAAAAAAGCTCCCGTATGCGTTGGGCTGTCAACAGGAATGTCAATAGGCTTTCCGTTTGTTTTCCAGCCGTTTCTTTTTAATAACTGCCGTGCCTGTTCTGTGACCTGCTCCACTCTGATGGGGTTTACAGAGTAAAAGTAGACATAAAATCCATAAACACAGCGGTTAGATTGATTATCATAGTATGCTGATTCCGGATTCTCATAGTTCCAGAACGTGAAAAAGTCGTCCGGATAGCTATCAATGTTATCAATGCTCCCCTGCAAAAATACCGGATAACTCAGTGATTCCAAAAGGGAAATCAAAACATTTTTCACTTCTTTATTGCCCTTTCTATCGCTTTTTCTATGACTTCATGCTGAATTTGCTGTACTTCTTTCTTGGCCTTCGTTCCATAGATAGCATCATACAGCTTTTTATCTGGCTTAACATGGGGCTGACCGAAAACTGTTGTCCCATACATCAGGAAAATAGACGGAAGACCACCTTCTGAAATGTGAAATCCTACATTTTCACTAGCCTCATAGCCTGTCCATTCCACATTTGCAACCCTGTCAAGGCTTTTTTCCGTTGCTCCAGTCAGGTGATGTGGAGCTATCGCTGTTTCCAGTTTGGCGGTTACATGAGCATGAGATTTTTTCAAGGCTGTCTCAGTGGCTTGTGTCACATTTCCATCCACACAACGCAATTTTGTCAGCATTTTCTCAAAACCATTAAAATCCAACTTCATTTTGTTTGCCATTTTAAGCACTCCCTTTGATACGCTTGACCTTAAAAATCAGGTATCGGTTCGCCATGTCTGGATTTTCAGGCTCTCCCATGACTTCATAAGTTCGTCCATCTGGTAACTGCATTTGACAGCCTTTTTTGATGTCTGGGCGGTATCGCATGGTAACTTGTGCCGTTTCTTCAATGACAGTCAGACCATTCACTTTTGTTTCAGTTCCACCGTAAGACTTCCAATTCACAAAGATGATTTCTGCACGGATGGTATTCTCACGGTAGGCAACCCCGTTATATTTCTTGATTTCTCCTGTCTTTAGGAGTGTCACAGGAGTACGGAGCTGTCTTCTCGCCTTTGGAAGGTACATCATGTCGATTTCTCCTCCTTATAGATTGACTTTAGGGCAAGCTGTGAAACTCTCTCATGGAAAAATGGAGAGAATTTCACGTTACCGCCGTCATTATCCCATAAGTCAGATACGCCCCTTGCAACAACTCCGACAGATGCAACCGCCATTTCCTCGGAAACTCCGGCATTAGTCATATAGTCAAGTATCTCATCAATATATAGCGATAAAGTATCGTTGACTTCATCACCTGAGACTCCCATTGCTATCTTGACTTTTTCAATCAATGTCGCATCTGCCATTGTTTATCGCTCCTTATCATGATGCTTTTTTCTGTACCAACTTTACAAGACTGCCCCTCTGAATAACCTTGCCGTCAACGCTCATAACCGCCTTTGTTTTGTGGTCTTCTGTGTCCCAGTCTACTGTTGACTGTACACCAAGGTCATAGCTGGTATTCAGGGTGTACTCAGACAGGTCAAACAAACAGCCAATTGTTGTGTCTTTGGTAACACTTTGAGCAATGGAAGGCAGGTAATCACCCGTCAAGACAACTTCTCGCCCAAGAAGAACACGCTCAAGCTTTCCAGTCAAGCCCTGTGTCACTCGTGCAACAGGCTGACCATTATCATCCAACATGGAAAGGAACTGAATGAAGGTTGTTTTAGACATAAGCCACTTCACGTTATTGCTATCATACTGCTGAGGAAGTCTCGCTTCCATCAAAAGCAGTGTTGCATAGGTCAAATCTGTGCTGTTCGTGATTTCTACACTTGCATCCGGATTAGTTGATTCGTTCGGATTATAAAAGATACCTGTCGGAGCAGAAGTGCCGTCATTATCAGAGAGAATCTTGCTTTCGATTGCCTTTGTCATTGCTTCGGATACCTGCTTTACAAATAGGGCTTCGAATGCTGGCAAAGTCTGAACAGAAACTTCCTGTGTATAGCGAACTTCACAACGTAATTTGAAGGCACTGAAAGTAATGGAAGTAGGTGCTGTTTTCTTGATTGCCGTTGAACCAGCTCCCTCGTTAACCCATGTTGCAGTTGGCTTGATGCCGTCCACAGGGATTCTTTGACCGACTGCAAAATTTGTCTTGGTAACAAGAGGCAAAATCATTCCAATAGCTTCTACCTGCTCAATGATGCGATTCACTAAGTTCTCCGGAATCATCGCTTCTACGTCAGAAGTTGTGGTAGTCGCTCTGAGTTCCGCTGGAATAGGGGTTCTTTTGGCAACGTAGTTTGCAAAAGCAACACGATACTCAATGCTTGTGTCCTTTGGTTCTTCAGCTTTACGTTCGCCATAGGTAGCAAGCGGATTCAAGGGCGCACTGGAACGACTTTCATTTTGTTCAAGTTTTGAAAGTTGTTCTTTCGCTTCATTCATTTCTTTCTGTACGCTTTCCATTTCCGTTGAAAGTCTCCGGACTTCCTCAACATCAGCGGACTTTGCAACAATGGAGCGGATTTCATTCAAGCGTGTTTCCTTCTGTTTGATAAGATTCTGTAAATAAACTTTCATGATTGACCTCCAAAAAGTACATTAAATTTCATTTTTTCAAGCGTGAGTTCTTCCGATGGGCGACTTCTTCTCGCTTCATCAAGCAGAATCTGATTTCTTTGAGCCTGTATTTCAGTCTGTTCATATGCCGGATAGGTGACAGCCGAAACTTCCAGCACTCGCTCAATTTTCGTGATTCTTCGGGTCGGTTTGGTAGAATCAAGGTCGTACCATTCAACATCAGATAACCAGAAGGCGAATGACATTCCGGAAATATCGCCACGCTGAACAGCAGAATATAAAGCCCTTGCACTGGAATTGTTTTCAATGTCCAGATTTGCACGAATAGCAAGCCAATTAGTATCAAGTTGCAATTGCAGGGTACTATTTTGATTGGAACTTGTTGACCTTGCAAGCGGTATCATATCCAAGTTATGATTGACCAGCAAGCTGACATCTGATAAATCAGCTCCATACAGTGCATTCCTGTCAATGACTTCGTAAAACTGACCTAAATCGGTCTTGCTTTCGAAAATGATTGGTCTGCCTGTGATGATATGCCCTGTTTCATCTGGTTCAGCTCTGACCTCAACAGGGTAACTTCTTCTGACAAATTCAAGCATTGTCATTATCTCCTTTCTGTTTTCCTTGTAACTGATATTCGTTAGCTATCTCCGAGTCAATGTAGTTCAAGGACTGCTTTCTAACTCCCTCCAGCTCCGGAAGAGGATTCAGCCCGAACATTGCACGGAGCTCATTTTCGTAAATGTCTCCCCTATCGCCTAAATATCTTGCAAACTCCAATTTTTGACTTGTCGTCATGAAAATGAGTTCTTTCTCAAAAAATACAATCTTATTTGAATAGCCCGAAATTTCCCTTTGTGTGAAAATGCCCTTTGTGAATGCCTGAGACAGTTTCAAGACAATGGGTTCAAGCGTTTTCTGATAGAAGGCTTCATATTGTTCTTTTGTATAGTCCCCTGTCAGAATGCATAAGGGAACACCAAAATAACGTAGAATTTTTTCATCTATGAATTTCAGGGTATCATCATCAATAAATTTTACATCTCTCACAATGGGAATGTACTCCGCTTTCAAGTCCAGCGGTAACAGTCCATTTTCAGAGTTTTTCAGGTGTTCTTCAAGGTCTTTGATAGCTTTTTCTGTTGTGCCGTTATCCATCATAGTGTTATACTTCACAACACCAGAAACAGAAAAGCTTGTTTTCAAAGCCTGTGACAATCCCTGCAAGAGCGTATGGTTCAATCCTAGTGTCTTCAGTAGTGCATCGTTGTCAGGCTGACCGAACTCATTTCCGCCCATATAGTCATTCACTGAATAGTTCTTCCGGATGTGAATGATGTTTTCTGCCTTGATGGGGTCAGGTCTGTACCCGTTTCTGAATGTAAAACGGATATATAATGTGCCTGTTACATCTTCTAAGAATTCCACGGTGGAAGGCTGTAACGGGTATAATGCTGTCAATGTCCCATTTTCCCGAACAGGTAAGACAAACGCATTATAGTTAAAAAACAGATTCCATGTGATTTTTTCCAGAAAGTCAGATGTTGTCATGAGCGGATTAGGAGCAGTCAAGACATTCTGCACATTTCCAGAAACAGTCGTCAGGTCTATGCCGTTTGTCTGTCTAACGTGCATCGGTCTGAGCTTTGATATTTCCTGCACAATGCAAGCTATTGCCTGTTGCACCACATCTGATGCGTAGATGTTTTGACCGAACTGTGTAAAGATGGGAGCTTGACCACTCAACATCTTTGCATAAGTTGTACTTTTCGGGACTGGTTTCTTTTTGAAAATATTGAGAAATCCTATTGTTATCACCTCAATGCTTCTATGATTTTGTTTCGATACCGTCTAAGCATCTCATAGCAAATTGTTAAAGTAACAGCTCCATCAACACGCTTACAAGGTTGTCCGGCAATCTTGACTACCTGACAGTTGCCTAAATTGTCTATTTCTAAGGATGCATTTCCGAAATTCCATGCATCAATAGGATTTTGATTGTAGTTGATGAGCCTTGACCGGAAATCTGCTTCACAGAGTTTGACTGCATTGGAGAGTGTTGGCTTGCTTTGCAGGATGAGTTCACCTTCAAAACCGTAATCGTTCATCCGATTTGTAAACTGCTTCGAAAATTTCACATCATAGCCATACATAAAAAGCCTGATACCATACTCTTTATATAATGTATAGAACCAGTCCGCAACTTGTGTCAGGTCAATCTCATTGCCTTCACAGATTGTCAGAAGTCCAGCCTTCGCCCATGCAGGATAGTCAGCACCAGCTTGTTTGTCGGCTGCACTTTCTAACTTACTCTCTGGAATCCAATAATGCTGGAAAATATATTTTGTTCTATCACCTTTCCGCATCAAAAGAATTTTTGCAGATGTCATATCAGTTGTTTCCGATAGGTCAGCACCGCCTAAGCACACTGACCCACGGAAACTTTCTATATCGAACACAGCAGGATATTGATAATCCTCTGTATTGAGCCACGATTGAACACCATTCTGCTTGAAGTTGAAGTCCTTTGACAAAACGAAAATTCTGTCTGCCCTGCTTTTTTTCGCCGTGTCAATTTGCGTTCTGAGATAGTCCCACTTCTTGACGATGCCAAGAGATGGATTAGACTTTACCCAACTCTGCTCATCCTGCCATACTTCCTGTTCACTGTCTTGCGTGTAAAGCCATGGAAGGGTTCGTTCCGCAGAAATACCGTCTTCTTCTCCGTTGATGATTCTCCGGCAGTCTCTTAAAATCTCATCTAAAGCACCCTCATTCACAAAGCCTTCTGTTGTGATGATGATAAGTTTCGGATTATCTTTCAAGCTTTGACTCTGTTCAATGGATTTCAGAATCACATTGTCTTTCATTTCATGAACCTCATCCACAACAGCAAAATCAATGTTCCTGCCTTCCTTGTTTCTGGTTCGGTCAGATAACTTGAAAATTTTGGAATTGGTCGCCAGAATTTTGATGAATCTCTGATTTTTGTGGGTATCATGTTCTTTCGGGTCAATCATTTTCCGCATAGTGTCAATGGCATCATACAGGATGTTCGCCTGATTGTCATCATTCGAACTGCACACAATATCAGCACCCTGATTTCCTAAGATGCTTTCAGTCAGTCCCAAAGCGGAACAGGTCTCTGACTTGGTGTTCTTTCTGGCAATGAGCAGAACAATTTTCTGAAATCTGTCAACATACTTTTCATCCCCGAAACTATCGACATACTTTTTATCAGCCATCTTGAAACTATAAATCACTTCAATGAAAGCCTTCTGCCAAAGCATCAGCTTCATTGGCTTTCCATAGAATGGTGATTTTGTCAAACGAATGCAATTTTCCATGAAGTGAATTCGTCTGTGGGCTTCTGTGGTATCATAAATATAACGAGGATTATTCAAGTCGGCAATCAGATTGTCAAGCTCCGTTGTCAGCTCAATTCCTGCGACGATTTCACCGGTCCGGATAGCTTCACGGTACTGCACCAGATAGCATTCACTCATGATTCATGGATTCCCTCATTGCCTTCAGATACAAAGCAAGTGGCGATTCTTCTTCTACTTCATTTCGCTCCAAAGTTCTGAGTATCGTCTTGATACAGTTGTTATACTGCTGTAAAAATTCTTTGTATTGTTTGGCTGCTGGTGTTGTCTTTTGTTTCGCTGGATTATCTGGATGCACAACGATAAAAGGATACTGTTTCAACTCCTTCAACTGACCTTCCAAGAAACAAATCTCTTTGACAAGTTCCTGAAACGTTGTCTGAAAAGAAGAATCCAGCCCATTGAGTAGCGAAAGAAGTTTTTCTTCCCGCTCCATCTTCTAACCGCCTCCAAAATCCAAAAAAAATTTTCAAAAATCTTAAAAAATTGCTTTCTGCGAACTTTATA
>Ga0326512_10001650_pt1 | contig 16904 bp, 13 predicted proteins | sample 1_2617_0518_D_FD_203652 | JGI IMG/M metagenome (GOLD analysis project Ga0326512, IMG submission 203652) | Bovine rumen microbial communities from UC Davis, California, United States - 1_2617_0518 | ecosystem: Host-associated > Mammals > Digestive system > Stomach > Rumen | place: USA... | reverse complement strand
TGACCTGTTCGATAAGACTAAATTCAACGATGTCAAAGAACTCGATTGTCCCCTCATTCCGGGGCTATTTGATTAATATTTAACTCGTCCCATTTTTAACGGGACACTAATGTAATCATTTATAAAAAAGCTACTTATGAAGAAACACATCCTTACCATGCTTTGCCTGCTGCTCACCGCACCGGCAAGCGCCGCGTTGGGCAATGCCAACGTGCTTATCACTGATTCCATGGTCATCGTCGGCAACTGTCTGGCCCAGATGAAGCAACAAGTAGAAGTCAATGTGCGCAATACCTCTGGCGCGGATGTTGAAGCTCACCTTTTTCTATTGGCCTGTCATCAGGTTGACCACAGCCTCACCCAATGTCTGGACACCCTCGTCACCATTAAGGCCCGCAGTAGTAGGGATTTGCTATTATACCCTTGCCTCCCCGAAGGAGACCTTGAACTACGACTGACCTGTGATGCCGCGGGCCAACAGGTGATAGGCACCTGCGAGGTCTGCATTCTTCCGCTGCGCAAACTCGACTTCAAGGCTACCTTCTCGCTCGATATGCTGGCAATGGTCGACGGTGAGCAGGTGCTCTACGGGAGTCGCATGAGGGGATGGGGGCGTGTGGAGAACCACGACGGACCTTATCTGGGCGCCGGTGATGGCAGTGACAATGACGGCATCGTGCTCTGGATAGAGAGGGAAGACACTGGCGAACGGGTTTATACCCAGCGTATGGCCAGCAAATTGAGCAACTATGGCAGCATCAGCACCAGCTTCTCCTACGATGCAGCCTTTCACGACGGTGCCAGCTACAAGCTGAAGGCTGGCTATGGCATGCCTTACGGTCTGCAGGCTATCGACTCGCTTTGTTTCACCACCCGTTGCGGCACCAACACCTACTGGACTGCCGACGGAAGGGTGCTGCCCCTGCCTGAGAAAAATCAGCTTTTGCTGGTGCCCGCCGAGGCTGTAGCCGTTGACCTGCGTGGTCAGTACCTCATCAATACCATTTTCAGCGTCGATGCGTCAGAGGCCAATCCCAACTGCCTCTACTACCTCGACCCGATAGACAACGTGCCGCAAGGACTGGACGAAAGTCGCAACATCGTGCGGGGACAGGAGGCTTCCCACGTCAAGTTGGTGGACGGGTACGACTACTATTGTCCGCTGGCCTTCCACAGTCAATTCGTCAGCTACCGAATGACTCCTTCCTACAACCATCCCGACGATGAATTGTGTGGGCGCGGCTACTCAGAGACATTGGTGCTGCCCTTCCATCCTGACCACATTAACCTCTGCGATGTCAACGGCGAGACTGATATGCTGCATGCCGACCTGTTGAAGGTGCTGCGCTACTATGGTAATGCGGGCGACTCACTGAACGTGGTCGAACTGAACTCGCTCTCGCAGATGCAGGCCTACGTGCCCTATATCCTCGGCGTCTATATTGGCTCGCAACTGCTGTTCGTAGGTGAGAACACACTGGTGCCCATGACTCGGGAGGCCATCGTCAGGGGACAGGGCATAGACTTCGTGGGTACCACGGTGGCTCGGCAACTGTTGATGCCCACCTATCAGTATCATTCGGACGATTATCATTTCTACCTCAGTACGGCATGTGTTGCTCCCTTCAGAGCCTATATGGTTGGGGGGCAGAGTCTTGAGCCTGCTGGTTGGCTGTCTTTCTCCGATGAGGTGTGGGGCACGCAGGGGAAGCCCAACGATGCCACGGCCATCAGCGGACTGCCGACAAGGGCATACGCTCCGGCAAGACAACCTGTCTATTCGGTGAGTGGCCAGCAATGGGGCACTTTGCACATGAAGGGCATCTATATCATTGGGGGACGTAAGATGGTCGTGAAATAATCAGAGAGACGTGAGCACCAAGCAGTTGCAGCAAATAGCAGAACGCTGTCAGCAGGGCGATCGTGAGGCTTTCGCCCTGCTTTATCGTGTCATGATAGTGGATGGGGGCGATCGACTGGGGAAGAAAAGCACCCTCCCGTATCGGTGATGCGTCATGTTGAAATTCCCATTGAGGGCCAAGTACGGCAGCAGGAGATGGTGGATGGTGAATGGTGGATAGTAGATGGTGATACCACACAAGCGGGGGCTTCGGATGTAATAAAGGACACGCTGACTCCCGAGTCCGTCCCTACTGATAGAACCCTTTGGGTGCCGAGGTCTACAATAAAAGACAATGGGTGGACGCTGGCCGTGGCTTATCAGAAAACGGGGCATCGTGGCGACATGTCGCTGCCCAGTGCCACCGCCGAGACGAATCCTATCGTCTATGACTCTCTTGTCCTTCATCATGCGCCGCTAACGCTGAGTCTTATGCTAAGCCGAAGGCTGGACAGTCATTGGCAGGTGGGGGTTGGCCTACGCTATCAGCGGATGACCAGCGATATGTTGTCAGGAAACCTGCCATCAACCTGCCTCTGCGCTCAACGCTGGAAAGCGTCTATCTCGTGGAAGGCCGTTCGCTCGACCCCGCCACCGAGCGTCTGCGTCCAGGCATACAATGGGCGGCAGGCATTGGAATTGGCCTGCAATATGACTTGACACCCCATATAGGAATCTTTGCTGAGCCCAGTTGCCTCTATCATCTTGGTGGCGACCAGGGCATCAAGACTTGGAACACGGAGCATCCCTTCGGCCTCTCCTTCCCCATAGGGATAAGGATAGCCTTTTAGGGCTGAGGGCCCTGCCTAATACAACAGCAGCAGCCCTGCGAAGCCGGCGATTATGATCATGCGGATGGGGTTGATCTTCAAGACAAGGGTGCCGAAGAAGGTGGCCACGAAAAGGAAGACGCTGATCCAGAACTGCCAGGGGTTGATGGACGGGGTGGAGAAATTGTCGGCGGTGCAGAGCAGCAGGGTAGCGGCGGCCAAGAGCCCGACAACGGCGGGACGCAGCCCCATGAAGACCGACTGCACGGCGGGGGTGCGCATATAACGCAGAAACAGCTTGCTGATGAGGATCATCAGGATAAGGGAGGGGAGCACAAGGGCAAACGTGGCGGTGGCGGAGCCTAACACGGACATGGGGACGGAGTAGCCGGCATTAACACAGGCGGTATAGCCGGCGTAGGTGGCGGAGTTGATGCCGATGGGGCCAGGGGTCATCTGACTCACCGCGACGATGTCGGTGAACTCGGACGAGGACAGCCAATGCCAATGCTCGACGGTCTCGTGCTGGATGAGCGACAGCATGCCATAGCCGCCACCAAAGCCAAAGAGGCCTATCTCGAAAAAGGTGATAAAGAGGTAAAGGTAGATCATTCGGTGGGCTTGATAATGGTGGCGTAGATCCAGCCGCATAGACCCGCTGCCAGGATGACATAGATGGGGGACACGCCGAGGAGCCAGATGAGCAGGGCACCGGCAAGGGGTATCCAGCAGGTGGCCCAGGTGAGCTTGGCACTACGGGCAAGGTTGAACGTGGGCACGGCGATGAGGGCGACCACGGCGGGACGGATGCCACGGAAGATGGCGGACACGACGGGGTTGTCCTGAAACTGATGGAAGAACAGGGCGATGGCGAGGATGATGAGAAAGGAGGGCAGGGCGGTGCCCAAGGCGCTGACGATGGCGCCAAGGGTGCGACGCAACTTGTAGCCGATGAAGATGCTGATGTTGATGGCAAAGACGCCGGGACAACTCTGCGCTATGGCGATGAGGTCGAGGAAGTCGCTCTTGCCGATCCATCGGTGCTTATCGACTACCTCGGCCTCGATGAGAGGGATCATGGCATAGCCTCCTCCAAGGGTGAACAGCCCTATCTTGAAGAAGGTCTTGAAGAGGAGGAAGTACATGTGTGCTGGGATATGTAGTTGCGGGCGTTGACGAAGGCTTCGATCCAGGGAGTGACCTCGTCGTGGCGGCGGTGGAGGGGATACCAACCACACTGCCAGGGGAAGATGGCTCGCTCAAGATGGGGCATCATGGCCAGATGGCGACCGTCGGCGGAGCAGATGCCTGCCACGTCGTAGTCGCTGCCGTTGGGGTTGGCGGGATAGCCGTGGTAGTTGTACTTCGCAACGACGTGGTAGTTGCCTTCGGCTTCGGGCAGATGGAACTTGCCTTCGCCGTGGGCCACCCAGATGCCAAGCTTGCTGCCGCTAAGGCTGCCGAACATCACGCTGTGGTTGTCGGGGATGGACAGGGTGAGGAAGGCGCTCTCAAACTTGTGGCTGTCGTTGTGTAGCATCTTAGCACTTCCGACGGCCCCTGAGGGGGCCTGTGTAGAACCGACTAAGCCCAGTTCGACCATAAGTTGGCATCCGTTGCAGATGCCGAGGGAGAGGGTGTCTGGACGGGCATAGAAGCGGTCGAGGGCGCTCTTGGCCTTGGGGTTGAAGAGGAAGGCGCCTGCCCATCCCTTGGCCGAGCCGAGGACGTCGCTGTTGGAGAAGCCGCCGCAGAACACGATCATGTTGACCTCGTCGAGAGTCTCACGACCGGTGATGAGGTCGGTCATCATCACGTCCTTCACGTCGAAGCCGGCGAGATAGAGACAGTAGGCCATCTCACGCTCGCCATTGGTGCCCTTCTCACGGATGATGGCTGCCTTGGGACGCGGGGTGGCTTGCGTAGCGGGGTGCTCGGCCTCTTTCCAGCGGTCGGGGTCAAGGCCGTACTGGGCAAGCTTGCCGGTGAAATGCTTGTTGAACTGCATCTCCAAGGGCTGCTGACTATAGTTGTCGAAACGCTCCTTGGCCTTGCCGTTGAAGCTCTGCTTGCGGTCGAGCAGATAGGAGGTGGTAAACCACACGTCACGCAGGGCGTCAATGGGGAATGTATGCTCGGTGTCGCCTGCCTTGACCACGAGGGTGCGGCTGTCCTCTACCGGGTAGCCAATCTTGGCATAGCCTACGCCTGCCTCCTCCATGAAGTCCTTGAAGTCTTGCTTGTACTGATCGCTGATCTCGACCACCACGCCGGGGTTCTCAGCGAAGAGGGTCTTCACAACGTCGCCATCGGCACAGATGTCGTGGAGGTTGACGTGAAGGCCGCCCTTGGTGTTGGCGAAACACATCTCAAGCAGGGTAGTGACAAGGCCGCCTGCCGAGATGTCGTGGCCGGCCATGATCCAGCCGCGATGAATCAGCTCTTGCACGGCCATGAAGGCATCGGCAAAGTATTCGGGATTCTTCACCGTCGGCACGTCGTCGCCTACCCTGCCTAAACTCTGGGCGAAGGCGGAACCGCCGAGGTGCTGACGGTCGAACGAGAAGTCGATGTGATAGAGTGAGGCGTTCTTGTCGTTGACAAGCACAGGCGAAACGACCTTCCTGACGTCGGAGACCTCGCCTCCGGCTGAGACGATAACGGTACCCGGAGAGATAATCTTCTCGCCATTGGGGTACTGCTGGCTCAGCGACAGCGAGTCCTTGCCGGTGGGCACGTTGATATGGAGGGCACAGCAGAACTCGGAGAGGGCCTTCACACCGGCATACAAGCGGGCATCCTCGCCCTCCTGACTGCGGCAGGGCCACATCCAGTTGGCGCTCAGGGAGATGGAGTCCATACCCTCGGCCAGGGGTGCCCATACGAGATTGGTCAAAGCCTCGGCCACGGAGAGCACACTGCCTGCGGCGGGGTCGGCAAGACCTGCCTGAGGGGCATGGCCCAAGGCGGTAGCGATGCCCTTCACGCCACGATAGTCGAGGGCCACGACACCACAGTCGCTCAACGGCAACTGGATCTCGCCCTGACACTGTTGGCGGGCAATCTTTCCGGTCACGGAGCGGTCAACCTTGTTGGTGAGCCAGTCCTTGCAGGCCACGGCCTCCAGCTGGAGGACGCGCTCCAGGTACTCTTGTATCTTGTCTTGCGTATAGGTCACAGGGACATAGTGGCGCTCAACGGTGTTGTCGCGCATGATGGTCTTGGGCGAGTGGCCGAACATCTGGGCCACGTCGAGGTCGAAGGGCTTCACGCCGTCGCCCTGCCTGAACGAGAAGTGGGCGTCGCCGGTGGTCTCGCCGACCACGTAGAGCGGGGCACGCTCACGCTCGGCAATACGACGCACATGGTCGATGTGCTTCTCATCGATGAGCAGTCCCATGCGCTCCTGACTCTCGTTGGCAATGATCTCCTTGGAGGAGAGGGTCTTGTCGCCGATGGGCAGCTTGGTCATGTCGATCTCGCCACCGCAATCCTCGACCAGCTCCGACAGGCAGTTGAGATGGCCAGCAGAGCCGTGGTCGTGGATGGAGACCACGGGGTTGACGTCTTCCTCGCAGAGGGCACGCACTAAGTTGTAGGCTCGCTTCTGCATCTCAGGGTTGGCACGCTGCACGGCGTTCAGCTCGATGCCGTTGGAGTAGCGACCTGTGTCAACCGACGAGACGCTGCCTCCACCCAGTCCGATACGGTAGTTGTCGCCGCCCACCACGACCACCTTGTTGCCTGGCTGGGGTGCTTTCTTCAGACAGTCGCGCTTGGTGCCGTAGCCCACACCGCCTGCCAGCATGATGACCTTGTCGTAGGCGTACTTGGTGGCACCTGCGGCTGCCTCCTGATGCTCGAAGGTGAGCACGGAACCGCAGATGAGGGGCTGGCCAAACTTGTTGCCGAAGTCGCTGGCACCATTGGAAGCCTTGATGAGAATCTGCTCAGGGGTCTGGTAGAGCCACTCACGAACGGGCAGGATGTTCTCCCAGTCGCGGGCCCCACCTGCTGCCTCGGGATCCGACAGGGGGGCTAACCTTGGATAGGCGGTCATATACACTGCCGTGCCGGCAATGGGCCAAGAACCTACGCCACCACCCATACGGTCACGGATCTCTCCACCCGTGCCTGTGGCGGCACCGTTGAATGGCTCGACGGTGGTGGGGAAGTTGTGGGTCTCAGCCTTCAGCGAGATAACGCTCTCGATGGCCTTGACACGGAACCAATCGGCCGTGCTCTGGTCGGCAGGGGCGAACTGCTCGACCACGGGGCCTTGTGCGAAGGCCACGTTGTCCTTGTAGGCCGAGAGAATCTTGTTGGGGTTCTCCTGCGTGGTGCGCTTGATCATCTGGAAGAGACTCGACTCCATCTCCTTGCCGTCGATGATGAAGGTGCCACCGAAAATTTTGTGGCGGCAATGCTCGGAGTTGATCTGGGCGAAGCCGAAGATCTCTGAGTCGGTCAGCGGACGGCCGTTCTGCTTCTCCAGTCCATGCAGATACTCGATTTCCTCGGGCGAGAGGGCCAGACCCTCCTGCTCGTTGTACTCCTCCAGGTTCTCCACATGCTTGATGGGCTCGGGCTTGATGTTGATAGTGAAGATGTCCTGATTGAGCCCCTTGTACTCGCGTTGCAGCATGGGGTCGAAGTTTGGCTGCGGAGCGGGGAAATACTCTTCAATACGCACAATGCCGCTGAGATTCATATTCTGCGTAATCTCAACGGCATTGGTTGACCACGGTGTCACCATCTCGCGGCGTGGGCCTACGAAATTGCCTTCGAGCGTAGTGCCCTCAAGCAGCTTGGCGTCGCCATAGAGCCAACAAAGTTTCTGTACTTCTTCTTGCGTGAGCTGATGGTCTGCCTCAGTGGCAATCACGCTCAGTTGTGGAGTCTGGAAAAAGAATATCATACCTCTTTTTTGAATTTAGTGTTTTATTTTGCCTGCAAAGGTACGACTTTTTCGAGACACTGCCAAAGAAATCGGTGTTTATGTGGCCTATTTGTTAAGTTTCCATGTTGCACCGTCCTTGGTATCCTTCACCTCGAAGCCAGCAGCAGCCAGGGCATCGCGTATCTGATCGCTCGTGGCCCAGTCTTTCGCGGCCTTGGCCTTGGCACGCAAGTCGAGCACCATGTCAACCACCTTGCCAAAGGCTTCCTCGCGATCTTGCGACTGGTTGGTGCTTAGCGAGGAGTTGCCTTGCAGGCCAAGGATATCGAAGGTGAAGAGATGCATCACCTCCTTCAGTTCCTGCAGGCAATCGGCGCAGATAGTAGCCTTGTGGTCAACGAGTTTGTTGACCATGGTGCATGCCTCGAACAGGTGGCTGAGAACCAGCGGCGTAGCTAAGTCGTCGTTCATGGCGTCATAGCACTTCTGGCGCAGGGCTTTCACCACGTGGTCGGTCTCGTCGTCGCATTGTGGCGAAACGGCGACACGCTCCAAGTCGGCAATGGCGTTCATCAGTTTCTCCAAGCCGCGTTCGGCAGCCACGAGGGCCTCATTGGAGAAGTCAACGGTTCCGCGATAGTGGGCCGAGAGGATGAAGAAGCGGATGGTCATGGGCGAGTAGGCCTTCTCCAACAACGGGTGGTCGCCGGTGAAGAACTGCTCCAGGGTGATGAAATTATTGTATGACTTACCCATCTTCTGGCCGTTGATGGTGAGCATGTTGTTGTGCATCCAGTATTTCACGGCGGGGTGGCCCATGGAGGCAACGGCCTGCGCAATCTCGCACTCATGGTGGGGGAAGACCAAATCGAGGCCGCCACCGTGGATGTCGAACTCATCGCCTAAATATTTGCGTCCCATCGCCGTGCATTCGCAGTGCCAGCCGGGGAAACCGTCGCTCCAGGGCGATGGCCAGCGCATGATGTGCTCGGGTGCTGCCTTCTTCCATAAGGCGAAGTCGGCCTGGTTGTGCTTCTCGCCCACACCGTCGAGTTCGCGGCTGGCATCCTTGATGTTCTCCAGCGTGCGTCCTGACAGAATGCCGTAGTGATGCTTCTTGTTGTAGGCTTCGATGTCGAAGTAGATGGAGCCATTGGACTCATAGGCGAAGCCATTGTCTAAGATCTGCTGCACTAACTGCTGCTGCTCGATGATATGGCCGGATGCGTGAGGCTCGATGGAAGGACGCAGGACGCCCAAGGCATCCATGTACTGGTGGTAGCGATTGGTATAGTACTGGGCAATCTCCATTGGCTCCAACTGCTCCAGTCGGGCCTTCTTGCCAATCTTGTCCTCTCCTTCGTCGGCATCATTCTCCAAGTGGCCCACATCGGTGATGTTGCGGACATAGCGCACCTTATAGCCCAAGTGCTTCAGATAGCGGAACAGCACATCGAAAGTGATGGCGGGACGGGCATGGCCCAAATGGGGGTCACCATAGACAGTAGGTCCGCAAACGTACATCCCCACGTTGGGGGCGTGAAGTGGCTCGAAGCGCTCTTTCTGGCGCGTCAGCGTATTGTAAATAACAAGTCTTGATTCCATAAGTCTTCGTTTCTATTATTATTTCAGGCTGCAAAGATACGACTTTTTAGGGAGAACGGAAACAAAAAGGAGCAAAAACGGGGTGTTTTTCCTGCGATTTGTGTCCAAACCAAGAAAAAATGCATGGTTCATTCAGAATGGGGCGGGACAATGGAATGAAAGCCACAGGCCCGACTGAGGATGGCGGAACTCCAAGTGCTCGGCATGCAGGTAGAGACGGTTGGCCCGCTGACCATAGAGGGCATCGCCCAAAATGGGGCAGTTCAGGCCGTCGGGGTGGGCACAGTGTACGCGTAATTGGTGTGTTCTGCCTGTATGGGGTGTCAGGGCCAGACAGGGATGGGGACCGTTGAGTGATAGCACTTCGTAGTCGGTCACAGCTTCCTTGCCATCGACCAAATCGACTACTTGTCGAGGTCGGTCAAGTGGATCGGGGCGCATGGGCAGGCTGATTCGGCCTCGTGGGTTGTCAATGAGCTGCTTCCGACAGTCATCCGATTGCAACCGTGCTACATACCGCTTCTTGATGGTGCGGCAGAAGAACTGGCGTTGCAGGTCGCGATAGGCATCGAGCGTCAGGGCTGCCACCATGAGGCCCGATGTGTCCATATCCAGGCGGTGAACTATCATAGGGCTTTCCACCTCGGGATGATGGTCACGCAGGAAACTCTCTACAGAAGGTAAGGCGCTGCGTCCTGGTACAGAGAGGAGGCCCGATGGCTTGGAGAGGACGACGAGCACGTTGTCTTCGTAGAGTATGGTGGGAGGGATAGGATTTACCGAGCCGACGGGACTTAAGAGTCTGAGGGGACCTGTTGCCACTTGCAGGCCTTGCAGCATCCATGACAGGATGGGCTTGCACTTGCCACTGCATGCGGGGTAGAAATGGCCGTCGTGACGGATTTCGCCCTTCGGCGACTCGCCTTGCCAGAACTCGGCTATGCATAGGGGACGCAAGTGCTGTTGGAAGGCATACTGCAAAAGCTTCGGTGCACAACAGTCGCCTGTGCCGCCAGGGGGCAGGGGGAACTTCCGCTGGATGCGAAGGGAGGGATGATAGTCGCGCCAAATCTCAACCAAGTCCTTCGTCTCGCCCTTCGCATTGATCATCTGATATTGTCGGAACAGCCATAGCTGTAGCTCTTCCGACAGGGTTTTCCTACGTTGACGCAATGCAGAAAGGCGTGAGGAAAGTTTCTCTGTCATTGTGGTGGACGACTCCATCTCCCGCACCTTTGCATTGATGGACGATATGGCACGTTCGGTCTGCTTGAAGTGGCCGTCGGGTTGCTGGGCGTCGAATACTGGCGGGACAAACCAATCCCAGTCGTTGCGCCCGGCCAACAGTCCCGAATAAGCGGCTAAAAAGCCCAGTTGACCGTCATCCTGCAGGCATACCAACACCCCCAGCATTTTACCTTCGTGACCAAGTCCCACATTATTTATATACGCGCGCACGAGGTCGGCGGCCATCATGCAGAGCGGATGAGGCTCATAGTCAAAGGGATTGTTGAGCTGCGCTGGCAGCTCCATATCGGTATGTAACAGGTGGAATCTCGGAGTCATGTTGCAAAATTACGAAAACTTTGTCAATAGGCATGATTTTTAAGATACTTTCACAAGTGAACAAACAATGTGCCGTATGTTCGTTAATTTCTTATAAAAAGCCTATTACGTTCAAGAAAATGCGTAACTTTGCACCTCAAAAAGGTATAGAAAGATGTCTTGTATACTGCATATTGAAACAAGTACAGCTGTGAGTTCGGTGGCTGTGAGCGAGGATTCACAGGTCATCTATCACGAAGAGGAACGGACAGAGCAGAAGGGTTCCGCTGCCGAGAAGTTAGGGTCGATGGTCGATGCGGCCATGTCGTTTACCGATAATCACGCCATCCCCTTCGATGCTGTGGCCGTGAGTTGCGGGCCAGGTTCCTATACAGGACTGCGCATAGGCGTGTCTATGGCCAAGGGCATTTGCTATGGTCGTGACTTGAAACTCATTGCCGTGCCAACCCTGGAACTGCTCTGTGTGCCTGTGTTGCTTCGCCATCCGGATATGGAGGAAAACGCATTGCTTTGTCCTATGCTTGATGCCCGCCGCATGGAGGTGTATGCAGGTCTCTACGACCGTGCCTTGCATACTGTTCGTGCCGTGGGTGCCGACGTGGTCGATGGGGAGACCTACCGGCAGTGGCTCGACGAGCGACCTGTCTATTTCTTTGGCAATGGGGCGAAGAAATGTATGGACATCATTCATCATCCCAACGCCCACTACTTGGACGGCATTGAGCCGGAAGCCCGCTGGATGCAGCCACTGGCCGAGCGTCGCCTACTCAACGGACAGACTGAGGATGTTGCCTACTTTGAGCCTTTCTATCTGAAGGATTATGTGGCGAAAGTCTCAAAAGACTTGTTGCACAGCAAATAATGAGGTGATATAGATTGATTGTGAGATAAATCGTAAATTGTCAAATCGTAAATATAATAGAGGTGAATATACAGGGATTAGACTACAATACCAAGCGCGAGGCATTGCAATTGCCCGAGTATGGTCGTGAGATACAGAAGATGATAGAGGTAGCCGTCGGTCTTCCTACGAAAGAAGAGCGTCTGCAGTGTGCCAAAACCATCGTGAAGCTGATGGAGACGAAGGTTCCCCAGATCCGTGAGAATACCGACTACAAGCAGACGCTCTGGGATCACCTGTACCTGATGAGCCATAAGCAGTTGGACATCGACTGGCCCTACGATGTGAGCGGAGCCGAGAATATCCACTCTAAGCCAGCGCCGTTGCCACTACCTCAAAACGGTATTCGCATGCGACACTACGGCAGGTTGGTGGAAGAACTCTGCGTGAAGTTGAAGACGATGCCTGCAGGCAGGGAGCGTGACGAACTGGCCCGACTGACAGCCAATCAGATGAAGCGCGACTTGGCATTGTGGGGACATGGCTCCGTGGACGACGAGAAAGTAGCCGACGACATTGCCTCCATGACTGATGGGGCCATACAGCTTGACCTGAACAAACTGTCGTTGGATAGAATCATGTCAGTAGGCGATGAGCCAAAGCGGAACAAGAAAAAGAAGTAATGGCTGCATTTATCATTGAAGGGGGACACCCATTGAGTGGCATTATCCGACCACAGGGAGCCAAGAACGAGGCTCTGCAGGTGATCTGTGCTTCATTGCTGACCTGCGAACCCGTCACCCTGCATAACATTCCCGATATCCGCGATGTGCAGAATCTTATTCAGCTATTGCACGATGTGGGTGTGAAGGTCGACCGCCTGTCAAAGAACGACTATACGTTTCAAGCCGATGAACTGCGTCTGGACTACTTGGAGAGCGACGAGTTTGTACATAAGTGTGCCCAGTTGCGCGGTTCAGTCATGATGATAGGTCCCTTGCTGACCCGTATGGGCAAGGCCGTCATCACCAAGCCAGGAGGCGACAAGATTGGGCGCCGTCGTCTGGATACTCACTTCTTAGGCTTCGAGAAGCTTGGGGCGAAATTCTCTCATATTGAGGGTCGTGATGTCTACGAGATTCGCGTTCCCAATTCCTCACCCCTACCCCTCACCAACCATCAGCCCCGTCTCAAAGGCACCTACATGTTGCTTGATGAGGCATCGGTCACAGGAACGGCCAATATTATCATGGCTGCCGTGATGGCTCGTGGTACAACCACTATCTACAATGCTGCATGTGAACCCTATGTGCAGCAACTCTGCCACTTGCTTAACAGGATGGGCGCCCGCATCAGCGGCATCGCCTCCAACTTGCTGACCATTGAAGGTGTTGACGAACTGCATGGCGCCGACCATCAGATCCTGCCCGATATGATCGAGGTGGGCTCGTTTATCGGCATGGCGGCCATGTGTGGCGACGGTGTCCGTATCAAGGATGTAGCCGTCAAGCACTTAGGTATTATCCCCGATGCCTTCCGCCGCCTCGGAGTGAAGATAAAGATAGAAGGTGACGACATCGTGATTCCCCGTCAGCGTCACTACGAAGTGCAGTCCTTCATCGATGGTACCATCATGACGCTGGCCGATGCACCTTGGCCCGGCTTGACGCCCGACCTGCTGTCGGTGCTTATTACAGTGGCTACGCAGGCCCGAGGTTCTGTGCTCATCCATCAGAAGATGTTCGAGAGTCGCCTGTTCTTTGTTGACAAGCTAATAGACATGGGCGCACAGATTATTCTTTGCGATCCCCATCGCGCTGTGGTCGTGGGTCACGACCGTAAACTGCAACTGCGTGCCGGACGCATGTCGAGTCCCGACATCCGTGCGGGTATCGCCTTGCTTATTGCAGCCATGAGTGCCAACGGCACCAGCCGCATTGACAATATCGAACAGATAGACCGTGGCTATGAGAACATCGAGGAGCGTCTCAACGCTTTAGGCGCAAATATCAGAAGAGGATGATAAAAAGAGAGGAAGTCTATAAGATTGGCCGCTTGGGCAAGGCCCACGGCGTGCATGGCGAAATATCGTTCATGTGCGATGACGACGTGTTCGACCGTGTTGAAGCTGAATACCTTGTGCTCGATGTTGACGGCATTCTCGTTCCCTTCTTCATGGAGGAATATCGTTTCCGCAGCGATACCGTCGTGCTTGTGAAGTTCGAAGGCATTGATACACAGGAGCGTGCCCGAGAGCTGACCAACTGCGACGTCTATTTCCCCTTCTCCCTCACTGATGACGAAGCCCCCGTCACCCATTCTTTCCTCGTTGGCTTTGAATTGGTTGAAGCAACCACCAACACTCCCGTTGGTCGCATTGCTGCCATCGATGACACGACCGCCAATATTCTCTTTGAACTTGAGGACGGTCGGCTCATCCCCGCTGCCGAGGATCTCATCACCGACATCAACAAGCAGAAACGACAGGTTCTCATGACCCTCCCACCAGGTCTCCTGTCTCTTTAATTCCCCTGTCATTCCTCAGTTAATCCCAGCATAATTCCAATAAGAAAAAGATGAAACGACAAATAGCTATCCTCGGTTCTACTGGCAGTATCGGCACCCAGGCCCTCGACGTCATCGCCGAGCATTCCGACCTCTATGAGGTTTACTGCCTGACAGCCAACAATCGTGTGGAACTGCTGGCCGAACAGGCCCACAAGTTCCATCCTGCCGCCGTGGTCATTGCCAATGAGCAGCACTATGAAGAACTGAAAAACCTGATGACCGACCTACCCGATGTGAAGGTCTACGCTGGTGCCCGAGCCCTTGATGAGATTGTAGAGGCTCAGCCCATCGAAATGGTGCTCACCGCAATGGTGGGCTTCGCTGGTCTTTCGCCCACCATCCATGCCATCAAGGCACATAAGTCAATCGCCTTGGCCAACAAGGAGACCCTCGTCGTGGCGGGCGAACTCATTTGCCAGTTGGCAGAGAAATATCATACGCCCATCCTGCCTGTCGACAGCGAGCACTCGGCCATCTTCCAGAGCCTTGTAGGTGAGGATCAGAACGAGATAGACAAGATTCTGCTTACCGCCTCGGGTGGCCCGTTCCGCACGAAGAGCCTGGAGGAGATTGCCCACGTCACCAAAGCCGACGCCCTGCGTCATCCTACATGGGACATGGGTGCGAAGATTACCATCGACTCGGCATCGATGATGAACAAGGGCTTCGAGGTCATCGAGGCCAAGTGGCTCTTCGGCGTCGGTGCCGAACAGATTCAGGTGCTGGTACATCCGCAGAGCATCGTCCATAGCGCCGTACAGTTCATGGACGGCAGCGTGAAGGCCCAGCTCGGTGTACCCGATATGCGTCTGCCCATCCAGTATGCCTTCTCCTTCCCCAACAGGTTGCCGCTCAGTGGCGAAAGGCTAAATCTCTTTGCTGCACAGAAGTTGGAGTTCTTCGAGCCAGACTTGAAGAAATTCCGCTGTCTGGCAATGGCTTATGAAGCCATCCGTCGTGGTGGCAATATGCCCTGCATCGTCAATGCTGCTAACGAGATTGTCAACCGTGCCTTCCTTGAGGACAAGTGCCGTTTCCTTCAGATGGGCGACGTCATTGCCGAGACGATGGAGCGTGCCACCTTCATAGCCAATCCTACCTACGATGACTATGTGCAGACCGATGCCGAGGCAAGGCGGATAGCAAAAGAATGCTTAGCCCTCTGAGTTCTTGCTTGACAAGCGACGAAAGGTCGAGACAGAGGCTGGGGGTCTGAACAAGCGTAGACCTCTGCAAAACAACCAACATTAACGATTAATTGGGTTCTGATACTCGCTTGTTCAGACCCTCGCTCCCCTCGATTTGGGGGCTAACACAAATGGAAATTTTTCTGATAAGGCTGTTACAATTCATGCTGGCAATAAGCCTGCTTGTACTTTTACATGAGTTAGGCCACTTCACCTTTGCCAAGATCTTCAAGGTGCGAGTGACAAGGTTCTACCTGTTCTTCAATCCCAAGTTCCATCTCCTCAGCACCTACGACACGTGGGTGCGCCGGCTGCTCAAGCTGAAGCCCGAGGTGGTGCCTACGAAGAAGGACGAAGAAGGCAACGAGACGAAGGAATACGTCGGAACCGAGTATGGAATAGGCTGGCTGCCATTAGGTGGCTATTGTGCCATTAGCGGCATGATCGATGAGACCAACCAGAAGCTTTCTGAAGAGGCTAAACCCTGGGAGTTCCGCACCAAGCCCACCTGGCAGCGACTGCTTATCATGATTGGCGGTGTGCTGGTCAACTTCCTGCTGGCTCTCTTCATCTATTCGATGGTGCTCTTCACTTGGGGTGACACCTATATCCCCGTTGACCAGATGAGCATGAAGTTCAACCAGGAGGCCAAGAGCTACGGCTTCCGCGACGGCGACGTTCTGGTGGCTGCCGACGGCATGCTGTTCAAGGACTTCTCTGCTGATCTCTACCGTAAGCTGTCCGAGGCTCACGACGTGGAAATCGTGCGCCAAGGCAAGCATGAGCATGTCTCTCTGCCTGGCGAGCTCAATCTGCTCAACATGCTGAAGTCCGAGCCACGCTTTGTCGAGCCTCTCATTCCCAATGTCATCGACAGCGTGCTGCCCGCCTCGCCTGCCGCCACGATTGGATTGGCCCCTGGCGACAGGATATTGGCAATCAACGGTCACCCGATTGATTCTCACAACACCTTCCTTTACGAGTTGGGACGTCTGGCAGACCGGATGACGGCGGCCAAGACCCATGACGACAGTCTGAAGGTACGTACGGTGACGCTGACCTTTCAGGGTGCCGAGCAGCACACCACCCAGGTGGTGCTCACCGAAGAGCTGAAACTTGGTTTCGTAGCCCGTTCGCTCTCGACTCTCTACAAGCCCTATACTCGTGAATACGGGCTCTTGGAGAGTTTTCCCGCAGGCATCAAGTACGGTTGGAACGTGTTGGCCGGCTATGTCGATGACATGAAGTATGTCTTCACAGCCGACGGTGCCAAGTCGCTCGGTGGCTTTGGAGCCATCGGAAGCCTCTTCCCGCCCATGTGGGATTGGTACATGTTCTGGAAGATGACGGCTTTCCTCAGCATCATCCTTGCCTTCATGAACATCCTGCCCATTCCCGCCCTCGATGGTGGCCACGTGCTCTTCTTGCTCTACGAGATGATCACCCGTCGCAAGCCCTCCGAACAGTTCATGATCCGAGCCGAGTACGTGGGATTCGGCATTCTTATCCTTCTCATGGTTGTCGCCAACCTGAACGATATCCTTCGTTGGTTAGGCTACATGTAGTT
>Ga0326512_10001649_pt1 | contig 16906 bp, 11 predicted proteins | sample 1_2617_0518_D_FD_203652 | JGI IMG/M metagenome (GOLD analysis project Ga0326512, IMG submission 203652) | Bovine rumen microbial communities from UC Davis, California, United States - 1_2617_0518 | ecosystem: Host-associated > Mammals > Digestive system > Stomach > Rumen | place: USA... | reverse complement strand
TAAGGCTTGCGACGAACACGCTCTGTGAGCTGACCGCCCTCTTCATAGCCCACATAGCCTGGAGGAGCGCCTATCAGTCTGGAGACATTAAATGACTCGGTATATTCGCTCATGTCTACACGAATCAGGGCATCTGACGAACCGAACATCTGCTCGGCCAGCTTCTTGGCCAGATAGGTCTTTCCAACACCCGTCGGACCAAGGAACATAAAGGCACCGATGGGGTGGTTGGGGTCTTTAAGACCCACGCGGTTGCGCTGGATGGCTTTCACCATCTTGTCGATGGCGGCATCCTGGGCAATAACGCTGGCTTTCAATTTTGGAGCCATATCCTTCAGACGGACACCTTCGCTTTCTGCCATACGCTGAACGGGGATGCCAGTCATCATAGATACTACATCAGACACTTCGACTTCGGTGACAGTCTGTCGTTCTTCGGAATTGCCGGCAAGCCATTTTGTCTGCACTTCAGTCAACTGTTTTTCCAATACTGACTGTCTGTCGCGATAGCTGGCTGCCAACTCGTAGTTCTGGTTGCTTACTGCCTGTTGCTTCTTCTCCTTTATTTCATCGAGTTGCTTTTCCAAAGCGTCAATTTCGGGAGGTATCTGCGCGTTTCTAAGATGTACGCGCGCGCCTGTCTCATCCATTGCGTCAATGGCCTTGTCGGGCTGAGCTCGGTCGGTCATATAACGTTCTGTCAATTTGACACATGCCATGATGGCATCGTCAGAGAACTCCACGTGGTGATGCTCCTCGTAACGGTCTTTGATGTTATGTAGAATCTGTAGCGTCTGCTCAGAAGTGGTAGGCTCTACAAGAACCTTCTGGAAACGTCGCTCCAACGCGCCGTCTTTCTCTATGCTGTTACGATATTCGTCGAGAGTAGTAGCACCGATGCATTGGATGACACCACGCGCCAATGCTGGCTTCATGATATTGGCAGCATCCATACTGCCGGGTGTGGAACCAGCACCAATGATGGTGTGGATTTCATCGATGAAGACGATGATGTTGGGAGTCTGCTCTATCTCTTTGAGCAAAGCACGGATACGTTCCTCAAACTGACCGCGATACTTCGTTCCGGCAACGACACCGGTCATATCAAGACTCACAATACGACGGTTGAAGAACATTGGCGAGCATTTGCGCTGGGCTATCATCTGGGCCAGACCTTCTACAATGGCACTCTTGCCTACGCCGGGTTCACCTATTAATATAGGATTGTTCTTCTTGCGACGGCCAAGTATCTCCATTACTCGTTGTATCTCAGCTTCACGTCCTACACAAGGGTCCAACTTGCCGTCAAGGGCGGCACGAGTTAAGTCGGTAGAGAAATTGTCCAAAACAGGTGTTTTGGACTTACCCTTGGGAGCGTCTGTCGTCGTCTGAGTGGCTTGTGTGCCTTGTTCGTCCGTCTCTTCCTCGTCCTCATCGGGCAACTGAAGAGCATCCTTTGTCTGAGGTGCTTTCAGTAGATTGAGCACATCGTTGTAATGAATGTTCTTCTCCTCTAAGATCTGCTTGGCACCGTTATCGGAACGGTCGTGGAGGATGGCCAACAGCAGATGCTGCTCGTCAACAGATTGCTCGTGTTGCATACGGGCTTCGAGAACAGCCAGCTTCAAAATATTGTTGGCACTTTCGTTCAGCAGTAGCTCCTGCGTATTAATAGGGTGAAGCAGACCTTCGGCTTCCTGAAGTTTCATCTCCAGGGAAAATTTGATTTCTTCTTTCTGAATAGAGAGTCTCTGAAAAATATCGAATACGGGACCTTCCTTCATACGCATCATGGCCAGCAACAGATGTTCCGGGCCTACATAACTACAGGAAAGACGACGTGCCTCCTCACGCGAGAAGGCAAGAATCTCGGAGACTTTGGGTGAAAACTGACTTGTCATGAGTTTCCTTTCTTATTTTTGTTCGAAGAAGACTTAGCAAAATGCGTGCCAGACCGTTTGTGACCTTGTCGATGACTGCGGCCACGACCACGGCCGCCTTTCCGGACCTCCTTCATGGCCTGGTAGTCGGGACCTTCTCCAAGTCCTTCTGGTAAAGGAAGTTTCTCTATCTCTTTCTGAAGGAAATGTTCAATAGGCTTGAAAAAACGGAAGTCGTTGTCGCTAACGAAAGTGATGGCTTCGCCGTCACGATCAGCTCGGGCCGTTCGGCCTATGCGATGAACGTAGTCTTCACTATCGTGGGGCACATCGAAGTTGATAACCATTCTGATGTCATCTATATCAATGCCTCGGGCTACGATATCGGTGGCTACCAAGACGTCAACCTGTCCGGCCTTGAAACGGTACATCACATCATCACGTTCGGCCTGGGTCAGGTCGCTATGCATGGGTGCACAATTGATTTTCAGCTTTTGTAATGTGCGATTGATATCCTTCACCTTGTCTTTCTTTCCGCAAAAGATAATCACACGCTTTAAGTCGCCCTGTTTGAAGATGTTTTCTATAATACGTACTTTTTGGGGCTCGTAGCAGATATAGGCCATCTGGTGAATCTTTTCTGCCGGACGGCTCACCTTGAGTTTCACTTCTATGGGGTTGTGGAGCAGGGATACAGCCAACTCGCGAATCTTGGCAGGCATGGTGGCTGAGAACATCACCTTCTGACAATTCTCAGGTAGCAACTTGTTAATCTGAAGGATATCCTCCATAAAGCCCATGTCGAGCATGCGGTCGGCTTCGTCGAGCACAAAAAATGACGTGCGTGAGAGGTCCAGATTGCCGACCTTCAGGTGACTGAGCAGACGGCCTGGAGTGGCGATAACCACAGGCGCTCCGCCTCTCAGACTCTTGATTTCCTGATCAAAACGTGAACCATCGTTGCCACCATAGACGGCAATACTGCTCACATCATTAAGATAGTATGAAAAACCCTCCATGGCCTGGTCTATCTGTTGGGCCAGTTCACGGGTGGGCGACATTACGATGCAGTTGATGGCATCTTCAGGATAGCCTCCATCGTCAAGCATGGAGAGAATCGGTAGCAGGTATGCGGCTGTCTTTCCTGTTCCTGTCTGAGCAACTCCCAGCACATCATGGCCATCGAGAATCTCTGGAATACATCGTTCTTGAATGGGGGTCATCTCCTCGAAATGCATATCATAAAGTGCATCGAGAATATTATCGTTTAAGTATGTTTCTTCAAATGTCATGTTCTGTCTTTTTTAATTCGGAGCCTGACGATAGCAGAAATAGGCTATGACGGCATATATTAAGTTGGGAATCCACGCTGCCAATAAAGCCGGCAGACCGGCGTTGATGGCAAAGGTGGCGCTGATGGTCTGTAAAAGGATATAGGAGAAAGACAGAGCCAGACCGATTCCTAATGACAATCCCATGCCGCCTTTGCGTTTCCTGGCTGATAGAGAGGCACCGATGATGGTAAGAATAAAGGAGGCAAATGATGTGGCTATACGTTTGTGGTATTCCACTTCATATTGAACAACGTTTTGAGAACCTCGCTCCTGCTGTTTGGAAATATAACGTAGTAATTCTGGGGATGTAAAAGTTTCCTGCTGGCCTTGACTATAGACCAGATCCATAGGCTCCATCATGATGAGCGTGTCTATCTCTACACCTATCTCAATCTTTTCGCGCAAACCTTTCAAAGTCCTGATTTTGTAGTTGATGGCTTTCCAATGATAGCGTGAGTCGGAGATGGTGTCGTATTGAATGACGTTGGCTGTCATGTGGCTTACCAATTTTTTGTCTTCAAACTTATCCAAAGAAAAACCATAGCCGCGTCGGATGTTGTTGTCGTATTGCTGTAGATAAGCGATAACACCTGGGGCAACCTGAAGCTGGACATTACTGGCAGAGGTGATTCGTTTCTTGTTCTTATACTGCGTCTCGAAATTTAAGCGCACCACGTTGCCGTGTGGAATAATATAGGCTCCTAAATAAAAATTGAGAATAGCAATGATGGCAGCCGACACCATGTAGGGTCGCATCAGACGACGGAAACTGGTACCAGCTGCCAACATGGCAATTATTTCTGAATTGCCTGCCAACTTCGATGTAAAGAAGATAACAGCAATAAATACAAACAATGGTGAGAAAAGGTTCGCAAAATACGGAACAAAGTTGGCATAGTAGTCGAAAATAATGGCACTCCACGGCGCATGATAGGTGGAGAACTTGTTTAAGTTCTCGTTGAAGTCAAATACGATACTAATGCTGATAATCAGCAAGATGGAGTAAATGTATGTTCCAATAAACTTGCTGATGATGTATCGGTCAAGCCGGGGGATTAATCGTGCCAGTATATTCTTCATACTCTACGTCCTAAGTCGTTAATAACGGAACGTTTCCATTGTGAGAAGTCTCCTTGTTCAATATGCTGACGGGCATCAGTCACCAGTCGAAGATAGAAGGCCAGATTATGAATAGAGGCTATCTGTAATGCTAATAACTCCTGAGCCTTGAAAAGGTGGTGGAGATAAGCTTTAGAGTGCAGCCGGTCGATGTCGCAGCCATCAGAATCAATAGGCGAGAAGTCGTTCTCCCATTTCTTGTTGCGCATATTCATCGTGCCCTGATAAGTGAAAAGAAGGGCATTACGACCATTACGGGTAGGCATTACACAATCGAACATATCGACTCCACGTTCAATGGCTTCCAGGATATTCTGTGGAGTACCAACGCCCATCAGATAGCGAGGACGGTCTTTGGGCAGAATCTCGTTGACCACCTCAATCATCTCATACATCACTTCGGTAGGCTCGCCAACAGCCAGTCCGCCAATTGATGCGCCTCCACCATCGTTGAGCATACCCAGACGATCGACCACATGCTTGGCGGCATCTTGTCGTAGGTCTTTGTATTTGCACCCCTGAACGATGGGGAATAAAGTCTGATGATGACCATAGAGTGGCTCTGTCTCGTTGAAGCGCTTGATGCAACGGTCTAGCCAGCGCTGGGTGAGTCTCAAGCTGTTCTTGGCATACTGGTAGTCGCTCTCGCCAGGAGGACATTCGTCGAGGGCCATCATGATGTCGGCACCGATGATGCGTTGTGTATCCATGACGTTCTCAGGGGTGAAGACATGCTTTGAACCGTCTATATGACTACGGAATTCACAACCTTCTTCTTTCAGTTTACGAATACTTGTCAGCGAGAATACCTGAAAACCACCAGAATCTGTCAATATTGGACGATCCCATGTATTGAACTTATGCAGTCCACCGGCTTTGCGAAGGGTATCAAGACCTGGACGGAGATACAGATGGTAGGTGTTGCCCAGAATGATTTGTGCCTTGACTTGCTCACGCAATTCTTGGAAATGAACGCCCTTCACGCTGCCACACGTGCCGACAGGCATGAAAATGGGCGTCTTGATTTGTCCGTGATCAGTAGTGATGAGGCCTGTGCGGGCACTACTGTATGGGTCTGTATGTTGAAGTTCAAATGTCATTTCTTTTCTTTCTCGTCCTCTTCAATTTCAAATTTCAGCGGATTCTTGACAATCTCATCTGTCAGAGCCAGATTCCACACATCCTGCACATTCTCCACATAATGGAAATGTACACCCTGAAGGTATATCTCGGGTATTTCCAGAATATCTTTCTCGTTCTCCTGACACATCACTATGTCGGTAATGCCGGCGCGTTTGGCAGCCAGAATTTTCTCCTTGATGCCACCTACAGGTAGAACCTTTCCACGTAAGGTAATCTCACCAGTCATCGCCATATTCTTACGTACCTTACGTTGGGTCAGGGCTGATGCGATAGATGTGGCAATGGTGATACCTGCCGAAGGGCCGTCTTTTGGGGTAGCACCTTCTGGTACATGGATATGGATGTTCCAGTTGTCAAAGATGCGGTAATCGATGTTGAGTTTCTCGGCATGGGCTTTCACATATTCCAGAGCCAATACGGCCGATTCTTTCATCACATCTCCGAGATTGCCTGTCAATGTTAGCTTCGAGCCCTTTCCTTTTGAGAGTGATGTCTCGATGAACAATATCTCGCCACCTACACTGGTCCATGCCAGTCCTGTGACAACGCCTGCATAGTCATTGCCTTGATAGATATCACGATAGAAAGGCGGTTTGCCAAGTAGGTCTTCCAACGAGTCAGGAGTAATCTTCCAATTGTCGATACTGCCATTCATCTGACGTCTATATGCCAGTTTACGCATGGCTTTGTTGATTTGTTTCTCCAGTTGTCTGACACCACTTTCGCGTGTATATTGCTCGATAATCTTTTCGATGGCCGCCTTGTTGAACTTTGGCTTATTTGTCAGCACTTTGAGTCCTGTGTTCTCCAGTTCTCTCGGTATCAAGTGGCGTTTAGCTATTTCAATCTTTTCTTCGGTGATATAGCCACTTACCTCAATAATCTCCATACGGTCGAGTAGGGGACGGGGAATGGTACCGAGGTTGTTGGCAGTAGCAATGAAGAGTACTTTAGACAGGTCATAGTCCACGTCAAGATAATTGTCGTGGAAGGCTGTGTTCTGCTCAGGGTCGAGTACCTCAAGCAAAGCAGATGCTGGGTCTCCATTAATAGTGCCCTGCGTCACCTTGTCAATCTCATCAAGTATGAACACAGGATTGCTGGAGCCAGCTTTCTGGATACTCTTGATGATTCGTCCGGGCATAGCTCCAATATAAGTACGACGATGTCCGCGAATCTCTGCTTCGTCATGTAAACCTCCCAATGACATACGAACATATTTTCGCTTCATGGCCTCGGCAATAGATTTTCCCAACGAGGTCTTTCCCACACCCGGAGGACCATAGAGACAAATAATGGGACTCTTCAGGTTGCCGCGAAGTGAGAGCACCGCCATATATTCCAAAATACGCTCTTTGACCTTTTCCATTCCATAGTGGTCATGGTCTAAGATCTTCTGTGCGCGTTGCAGGTTCAAGTCGTCCTTTGTGTAATCGCCCCAAGGAAGAGAAACAAAAGTCTGTAAATAGTTCAACTGTACATTGAAGTCTGGACTTTGGGGCTGAAGGTTATCTAACTTATCAACCTCCTTGTAGAAGATACGTGCCACATCATCCGGCCATTTTTTATTCATGGCTTTGCGGAGCAACTCAGATTTCTCAGGCGATTGTTCGTTACCCATCTCTGCCTGCAGGTTCTTGATTTGCTGCTGCAGGAAGTAGTTTTTCTGCTGCTCGTCTATATCCTCACGGGTCTTGTTGCGGATATCAGTCTTCAGCTTTTGAAGATTTATCTCACGATTCAGGGCTTTCATGGCACCGAAAAGGCGCTCCTTGACTGTCTCGACCATCAGCAGTTTTATCTTCTCCTGAATGGTGAATGGCATATTGGAACACAGGAAGCTCAACATCATTTCATCGTTGTGGATGTTGCGGATGGCAAACATGGCCTCATCAGGCATCTCATCAACCATTGAGATATAACGTTCTGCCATGTTCCGGAGGTCGTCGATGGCTGTCTTCCATTCTTTATCGTGTTTATCGGGATGCATCTCTGGCTTCGGTTCAACCTCACCTTCAAGATAAGGCATCAACTTGGTGAGTCGCTTCAGGCGGAAACGACCCAGAGCCTGTACGACAACAGTTGTAGAGCCGCCAGGAAGATTGAACTGCTTAACAACCTTAGCTGCTACGCCAAATTCGTATAGGTCGCCCTCTACAGGCATCTCAATATCAGGATCACGCTGGCATACAACACCTATTAGAGAACCTGTCTTCTCTGCCTGGCGCACCAGTTTCATGCTTGACTCTCGACCAAGCAGAATGGGCCATACTACGCCAGGGAAGATAACAATGTTCCTAACAGGAAGGATGGACAGGGTGGAGGGCATGTCGCCATCAATCATGTCCGTAATGTCACCTTCCAAATCGGCAATCATCGAAATGGACTTATTACTATACTGATTATCGCTCATTTTAATTTTAAACTCCATAATTGGGGTGCAAAGTTACGAAAATTTATTGTAAAATGGCCATGGATTCATTGATTATTAACAAAAAATGTATATCTTTGTGGCCGATTATGGCAAATGAATACTTCAAATTTAAGCAATTCACCATTTGGCAGTCTGGTTGTGCCATGAAAGTTGGCACAGACGGAACACTCCTTGGCGCGTGGGCTGAAGGCGGTCGCAAGATACTCGATATTGGTACGGGAACGGGGCTTATTGCACTAATGATGGCCCAGCGTTTTCCCAATGCTCATGTTACAGGCATTGACATTGATGCCGCAGCAGTCAGTCAAGCCCAAAATAATGTTGCACAGTCGTCTTTTTCCGACCGTGTGACAATCATCGAAGCTGATGCTCAAATGTTCAACGGATCATTTGATGCGATTGTCTGCAATCCGCCCTTTTTTTCTGATTCCCTCGTGTGTCCTGATTCGCGGCGAACATTAGCACGACATAGTCTTTCCCTGACCTATCAGAATCTCTTTGAAGCAGCCAGAAGATTACTGACCGAACAGGGAACGTTGTCTGTTGTTATTCCTTTCGACTATGTACAAAAAGTAAAATCAGAAGCCGCCTTATGCGGTTTCTTTATTCATCGCGAATGGGCAGTCAAAACTACTCCTCGTAAGATTCCTCGGCGCTTTCTATTGGCCTTTGGCATCCATAGTGTTGATTGTATGGATACAGGCACAGGAACCTTGGAAGATACTCAAGGGGAGCGTTCTGACTGGTATCGTCAGCTTACTGATGCATTCTACATCAAGTAGAAGCTTTTAATCTATCTTATAAACGATGATGACTGCGATAAACAGGAGGATGGCAATTATGCAAAGAATTCTGAACAGCCATTTCTGAATGAGTCTTTTTCTTTGGATTGCCAATAGACTGTCTCTCTTGAACTTAGAAGCGCCATCCATCTTATGATGATGGTGGTGATGTTCATGATGATCGTGATGGTGATGATGATGTTGTTCTTGTTCTGCCATTTTATTGTAGTTTTATTATTGTTATTTGTGAATTTAGCCCGCTAGGAACAGGTTCCCAACGCTCATATGTTGTCTTTTTATAATTGATGTCTACGACATTGATTTCTTCCATCTTACGCCATTTTACCCCGCGACGATCCAGGTCGGCAATATGATTGGCAGGCAGATTGGTAACTTCTATGCGAATATCATTCTCTCCGCTTTTGAGTGTTCCTTGGGTGTCAAGAACGAAGGGTACGCTCCAAGCGCAACCGATGAACTGATTATTGATATAGACACGAGCCGACTCTCTCACGTCGCCAAGGTCTATCACCCACTTGTCTTTTTTGTAGTCTCTCTTGGGAAGCTTGACTGTTGTGGTATAAACACCTGTTCCCATAAGAATACTTGTCTTTTCGTCAAGGTTTTCCCATGTCTGCAATTGTTGAAGCTGGTAGCTCTTGCTTACAGCAGGTTCTGACTCTATGAAAGAAAGCGTCCAAGGTCCCTTGATGTCAATACGCTCTTCCTGACTATTGCTTGTAGCATGAGTTTCATGTACTCCAAGTTCTTCGTTGAAAGTCTGAAGAATCATAGACTCACCGCTACGTAAGCAGATGTCAAGACCCTCGTCATCGAATAGGGCGTCATAGATGTCTCCGTTTAATGGATTAAACCACTTGGCATCTTTAAAATTAACGGCCAAAGGCACCTTCTTATGTATATCGTCAGGTGTTAGATTTGCTATGAAATAGTGATAACCATTGGCATTTTTACGCCGTATCGATTTTAGGCCACATTCTGTCTTGATGGCTTCTGGTTTAGCAGCTGTCTTAAGGATGGAGGCATCTGTATGATTAAAGATGTGTGCACCTTGTTTTTGCAGTTGTGTGATATGTTGCTTTACCTGCTCTGGTATATTTCCAGATCCAGGAATAATAAGGCCCTTGTAATGTGTACCGGCTTTGGTCACTAACATGCCGTCATTGTAGCTGACATCCATCAGCAGTTGTTCAGAGATGTAGTCACAGTCAAATCCTGCATGCTCTATTTCAAGTATCGTTTTGATAAATTCGGGAGCTAATTGACCCATCACATGAATACTGAACTGCATCAGTAATTTATTGGTGTTCTTCTGCCACATGTCACGTACAGGCAGTAGTACAAGGAAGTCATTGTCGGGCTTTCCCATTTGCAGGAAACTTTGGCAGCGTCTCACATAGTCCATGAAATAGGGAGCGTCACGCCAGATGCTGTTTGTAGGACTCATGTCAATAGACGCATAGAACTTCCACCCAGGCCATTCGTCATTTTTAGGTGAGTAGCACGTACCATGGAAATACATGTGGTTCACACCTGCGCAAAACATTAGGTCCAGATCGGGCTTCAACTGCGAAAGTGAAGTGCGGAAATGTTCTGTAAGCCATGTGAAGGTCTCGCTCGATGTATAGGGCTTACCACAGATATGGGCTGCCGATGGAGCGTATTTGAACATAGAATAGTCGGAGTCGTTTTTCCGAGTCTTCCCTGGGTCAGTACGCAGACCCTTAATGCCGAATTCAGACAACCCAAACCCCTCAATCTCAGGGATATCGACGGCGGCATAGCAATCAATGAGATTGGCGGGTGAACCATGGGCCTGATTCCTTGTGATTGCTCCATGTTTGTGTGCCCATGCTGTCCATTGCTCTGTGAAGTTCTCTAAGAGGAGGTCACCTAAGGTCTCGCGGTAGTCGCAGACGGTCTTGGCATCGGCAGATAAAAGCTCAGGCAGATGATCTTCCAATTTATAGCCGCGGCGTTTTTCGAATTCCTCAAAGAGTCTTGGCGTCCATGTGGCTTCAGCCACTTCATAGCTGTCATTGAAAAATGTATGAGGGTAGGGCGTCTTTGTCCTTTCAAAGGCATCTTCAATATGTTGCAGGTAGTTGGCAACTGCATGACGGTCGAAGTGGTCTATAACTAGTCCATCGCCGCCTGGTGCTGCGCGTTTTACCTTCATCACACCATAACGTATAAAGACGGCAATCACGCGCCATTTATCGTTTCGGGGAGCTTCCCACGTCAGTTGTCCGTCATGGACACACGATGTTACGTCATAAGATTCGGTATTACTGTATACCATCACCTTCTGCAATTGGCTATTCTTGCGGTCTCTTTCTGGAACTTGTAATTCCAGATGCTCAACCTTGTTGGCTGTAAAGGAGGTGTCAACAAACAGTACCTTGGCAGCGCTCTCTTTTAGAGGTACCCAAGGTCCACCAAAAGGCCAGCCTGTTCCAGTGGACATATCCAGTTCTATGCCGTTGCGTTCACATTGTTCGATGGTATATCGTAACATGGACATCCATTGGTCTGACAGATATTCAATATTGTTAGCCTGGTTGCCCTGTACTCCATAGATTGGTGTGATTTCCACAGCCCCGATGCCATGTTTCCTATATTCTGAGAGGTTCCATTTTAGGTTTTCTTTGTCAACAGCAGAGCCTAACCACCACCAGCGTGTACCTGGCATGGCCTCCGTGTTCAGCGTGGGCCACGACTGCGCCATGCAGGAAGATGTCAGGGCGGCGAATGTCAATATAAAGAAAACCTTTTTCATGAGCAGTCTATATGATTGTAAATCAGTCGTTAATTACCGTCTGGCTTGACATTCTCTGTCATGGGTGATGGTGCCCATTGGAATGTATGCCAGTCGTCTGGTTGTGATGGGTTGAAATCCTGCCAATCAGGACGGAGATAGTTGACGAGGGGAAGATTCAAAGCCTTGATACCCATTACCACACATTTTGCCACCTCGTATGCACCATAAGGATTGAAGTGCGTGTTGTCGGCCAACTCCTTGCCGTACATCTCTTTCGGATAATGAACAAGTGCACGCTTGGAGTCCTCAAAGCCCAAAGTCTCGAAAAACACTTTGGTCATTTGGTTTAAGTCTATCAATGGTACGTTTTCCTTTTCGGCCACCATTTTCATGGCAGCAGGGAAATCACCATGTGTATTCATAATGGTTTTGTTGTCTTTGTCGAAAGCCCTTCTCTGTGTAGGTGTACAGAACACGATGTCTGCTCCCTTTCCACGCACTTGGTCGATGAAGATTTTCAATTGGTACTGATAATGATACCATGCACCGTCACCTGGAGCCTTTTCTTTCTCGTCGTTATGTCCGAACTCCACAAACACATAATCGCCTTTCTTCAAGGTGGCGAGAATTTTGTTCAGTCGCAATGATGAGATGAACGAACGTGCTGTGAGTCCGCTTTCTGCATGATTGCTCACAGCTATCTCTGGTCCGAACCAGCGGGTGATCATCTGTCCCCACGAAGCCCAAGGCTCGTAATTCTGGTCTACAACGGTACTGTTGCCGCATAGGTAGATAGTGGGTACATCGACCTTCTCGATATGAATATTCCTAACGGCAGGTAATGGGCCGTTGAATTCAAGTGTCAGTTTTTCGTCCCATGCCAGATAGTTTTTCTCGCGGTCCTTTATCTTGACATATTTCCCATCCTCGATGAGTGTTGATCGTTTGTTCACTACAAATGTCACATCTTGTGTGTCCTTGGCATTCTTTGTGGTGACGTGGTCCATCATCAGTCGGCGTCCTTCTGCTCTGACTGTCGTGTCTGAGTTTTTCTTTCCTCCCAGTTTTACCGTTACACGATAGTTGCCATCGGGTACGGCCACAGAGAAATAAAAAGGACCTGTGGGCGTTTTTTTATCGGGCACTTCAATAATGTCGTATCCGTAGCTGTTGTTGTCATCATAAATTGGCTGCGGCTTCGTCATGTCGAAGTCGAAGGTCTGTGCAGCCATCATCAGTGGCATCATAGCCAGTAGTGTGGAGAGCGTTTTTTTCATCTGTTTTTGTTCTGCTCGTTCAATGTCACGCTGCAAAAGTACTCCTTTTTTTTCAATCAGCAAAAAGATTTTAATAAAATGTGTCTTTTATTTGCAAATAAATTACTACCTTTGCAGCGTTTTTAAGCGAACAATATTGTTATAAGATAAAATACTTTTATGAATTTCACAATGTTAATCACCGTCCTGGTGACGGCTATTACACTGGTGGCATCAGCCTATGTAATGGCGAAACTATTGGGTCCGCGCTCTTATAATAAGATTAAGGGAGATCCGTTTGAATGCGGTATTCCTACGCACGGTTCCAGTTGGATTCCCATTAATGTAGGCTATTATTTGTTTGCCATCCTTTTTCTCATGTTTGATGTAGAAACGGTGTTTCTGTATCCATGGGCAGTCGTTGTGAAGGACTTCGGTTCCGCAGCATTGCTGTCAATCGGGTTCTTCTTGGTAGTTTTAGTATTTGGCCTGGCTTATGCTTGGCGGAAAGGAGCACTGGAATGGAAGTAAGAAAACCGAAAATCAAGGCTTTGTCCTACGACGAGTTCAAGGATAACGAGTCGTTGGAGAAGATTGTTGACGAACTCCATGAGGGTGGTGTCAACGTGGTTACCGGCAATTTGGATTCGCTTATTAACTGGGGTCGTAGCAACTCGCTGTGGTCTCTGACGTTTGCTACCAGTTGCTGTGGTATCGAGTTTATGGCCTGTGGCTGTTCTCGCTATGACTTCTCGCGTTTTGGCTTTGAGGTGACGCGTAACTCTCCTCGTCAGGCTGACCTTATCATGTGTGCCGGTACCATCACTCATAAGATGGCTCCTGCCTTGAAGCGCCTGTATGATGAGATGGCAGAGCCTAAGTATGTTGTGGCTGTGGGCGGCTGCGCCATTAGTGGCGGTCCATTCAAGCAGAGCTACCATGTGGTGAAGGGCATCGAGGAGATTGTTCCTGTTGATGTGTTCATTCCTGGCTGTCCTCCGCGTCCAGAGGCTATCCTCTATGGTATGATGCAGTTGCAGCGTAAGGTGAAGATTGAGAAATTCTTCGGTGGTGCCAATCATAAACAGACGAAAGCCGAGGCTGAGTTGGGTGTATCCAACGAAGAGTTGACCTATGGTCGTGGTGGCAAGAAACCCATTGTGGTGACCGAGGTACCTCAGGAGTTTATTACTGAGCTCTCTGAAAATAAAAAAGGAAAGGAGGATCAGGTATGAAACTGAATCATCTTGTATTTGAATTTGACAAGTTCGCACAGGAGATGCAGAACTTGAAAGACAAGAAGCACTTCGACTTCCTGGTGACCATTGTTGGCGAGGACTTCGGCGAGGAAGAAGGACTTGGCTGTGTGTATATCCTTGAGAATACCGAGAATCATGAACGCGTCAGCGTGAAGATGCTGGCAAAGGTTGTTGATGGCGAGAGCGTTATTCCTTCTGTTGTAACTATCTGGAAGGGTGCTGACCTTTTGGAACGTGAGTGTTTCGACTTCCTTGGTATTAAATTCCTGGGACATCCAGACATGCGTCGTCTGTTCCTGCGTAACGATTTTAAGGGTTATCCCCTGCGCAAGGACTTCAAAGCTACCGACGAGTACACACTCGAGGATGATAATGAGCCTGATTACGGTTTGGAATATTCATTAGACCGTGACGGTCATTTGCTGCAGAAAAAGAACCAACTCTTCACTTCTGACGAGTATGTTATCAACATCGGTCCTCAGCACCCCTCTACTCACGGTGTGCTTCGTTTGCAGACGGTGTTGAATGGTGAGACCGTGAAGCGTATCTATCCTCACCTGGGTTATATCCATCGTGGTATTGAGAAGATGTGGGAGTCAATGACCTATCCTCAGACGTTGGCTCTGACCGACCGTCTGAACTACCTCTGCGCTATGCAGCAGCGTCATGCGCTGGTGGGCGTTATCGAGGAGGCTATGGAGGTAGAGCTCACCGACCGCATCCACTACATCCGCACCATCATGGACGAGCTTCAGCGCTTGGACAGCCACCTGCTGTTCACCTCGTGCTGCGCTCAGGACCTGGGTGCTCTCACAGCTTTCCTTTATGGTATGCGCGACCGTGAGCATGTGCTCAATGTGATGGAAGAGACCACCGGTGGACGCCTTATTCAGAACTATTATAGAATAGGTGGCCTGCAGGACGACATTGATCCTAACTTCGTGAACAACGTGAAGGAACTCTGTAAGTACCTGCGTCCTATGATTAAGGAATATATGGATGTGTTTGGCGATAACATCATTGCCCACAACCGTCTGGAGAACGTTGGTCCCATGTCGTTAGACGATTGTATTAATTATGGTGTGACAGGTCCTGCAGGTCGTGCTTCTGGTTGGAAGAACGACGTTCGTAAGAATCATCCTTATGATATGTATGATAAGGTGAATTTCGAGCAGATTACCTTTGACAGCTGCGATTCTATGGGTCGTTATCTTGTTCACATCAACGAGATGTATCAGAGTTTGAACATCATTGAACAACTTATCGACAATATTCCTGAGGGCGACTTCTATGTGAAGCAGAAGCCTATCATCAAGGTGCCCGAGGGACAGTGGTACTTCTCTGTTGAGGGTGCTGCAGGTGAGTTTGGCGTTTATCTCGACTCAAAGGGCGATAAGAGTCCTTACCGCATGAAGATGCGTCCGATGGGTCTCTCACTCGTTGGTGCGCTCGACCCGATGCTGCGTGGCCAGAAGATTGCCGACTTGGTGACAACAGGTGCCGCTATCGATATTGTTATACCCGACATTGACAGATAAAAAAAGAAGGTATGGAACATATATTTGATTTTTCACAAGTAACCACTTGGTTTCATGAACTGCTGATGCAGACATTGGGACTGAATGAGTTCTTAGCAATTCTGATTGAGTGCGTTCTGGTTGGCTCTGCCATCTTAGGTGCCTATTCTGTTATTGCTATGATTCTGATTTTTATGGAGCGTAAGGTCTGCGCCTACTTCCAGTGCCGCATTGGCCCGGTTCGCGTAGGTCCTTGGGGCTTGCTGCAGGTGTTGGCCGATGTGCTGAAGATGCTCATCAAGGAGATCTTCTTCGTCGATAAGGCCGACAAGCTGCTTTATATCGTAGCCCCCTTCCTGGTTATTATTGGTTCGGTTGGTGCCTTCGCCTTCCTGCCTTGGAACCGCGGTGCTCATATCCTCGACTTCAACGTAGGTATCTTCCTGCTCACCGCCATCTCGTCTATAGGCGTCGTAGGTATCTTCCTGGCTGGTTGGGGCTCTAACAACAAGTACTCTGTGGTATCGGCCATGCGTGCTGCTGTACAGATGATTTCTTACGAGATGTCACTTTGTCTCTGCCTCATTACTGCCGTCATCTTGACTGGTACTATGCAGGTGAGCGGCATCGTTGAGTCTCAGGCCGGACCTTGGGGATGGCTCATCGTACAGGGACACGTACCTGCCATTATTGCATTTTTGGTGTTCCTCATAGCAGGTAATGCAGAGGCTAATCGTGGCCCGTTCGATATGGCTGAAGCTGAGAGTGAGTTGACCGCTGGCCATCATACCGAGTATTCTGGTATGGGTTTCGGCTTCTTCTACTTGGCAGAGTTCCTGAACCTGTTTATCATTGCTGGTATTGCTGCTACCGTATTTCTGGGTGGCTGGGCACCGATTCAAATTGGTGTCGAAGCTTTCGATGAAGTGATGCAGTATATTCCCGGCATTGTTTGGTTCATGGTTAAGGCCTTCTTGCTGGTATGGCTACTCATGTGGATTAAGTGGACGTTCCCCCGTCTGCGTATCGACCAGATCTTGAAACTGGAGTGGAAGTACCTTATGCCGCTTGCTCTTATCAATCTTGTGTTGATGACTGTTGTAGTAGCTTTTGGTCTATATATTAAATAAGGTATAGGAAAAATGGAAGATAACAAATCATATTTCGGAGAAATAGGGCACGGCATCAAGACGTTGGCCACCGGTATGAAGGTCACCCTGGGTGAGTACTTCAAGGACTACTGGACCAACAAATGTACTGAGCAGTACCCTGAGAACCGTAAGACCACGCTCCACGTGTCAAAGCGTCATCGCGGACGTTTGGTCTTCAAGCGCAATGAAGATGGTGCCTACAAGTGCACAGCCTGCACCTTGTGCGAGAAGGCTTGTCCCAATGGCACT
>Ga0326512_10001648_pt1 | contig 16914 bp, 7 predicted proteins | sample 1_2617_0518_D_FD_203652 | JGI IMG/M metagenome (GOLD analysis project Ga0326512, IMG submission 203652) | Bovine rumen microbial communities from UC Davis, California, United States - 1_2617_0518 | ecosystem: Host-associated > Mammals > Digestive system > Stomach > Rumen | place: USA: California... | reverse complement strand
TCGTCTTCCTTCCGTCGTCCGTTTTTGCGCGCTGGGCAGGGAACAATTTTTTGCCGGCCTACTAGTAAATTTTCCCTCGCCAGGGCCCTTGCTTCCTTCTTCTGGTTGACAATGCAAAGGTACGAAATTTTCAAAGGCCTTGCAAATAAAATCCCGAAAAACCATACTTTTTGAAGTCTATTTTTCGCCCTAATTTTGCAAGAAATTATAATGCGTAGAAATGAGGGGGCAGAAAAGACTCTCGAATACACAGTTTTGGACATTTGGACGTGGACGTTTGGACGTTAAGGCGTTTTCGAAAATCAAAGAAGAAAACAATACTTATATATAATATATATATTATATATAAGTATTAAATATATTAACAATTAATTTTTTACATTTAATACTTTAGCCCTGTTTCTCGACGCAGAAAAAAAATTTTGCTTAACGTCCAAACGTCTACGTCCAAATGTCCATTTTCCCATGCTTGCAAAAAAGCTAGATCCATCAGACATATAGCGGTCGTGTTGTGTTACCTTTGTCATCGGTAAGGCAAGCGTGCCTGACGCGAGCGTCATCCGTGAGTGATGGAGACGGGTTCCACACGTGACGCGAACGGTCTGCATAGGGGTATGGGAGACGTCCGCACGATGCAAAGAGACTATCCGGATAGCTGACGGAACCTATCTCCACGACCCACGCCAAGCGTGCCACTGCTTCGATGCCGTGAAAGAATATATCAGAATATGTTAGTGTCTTTCAGCTTAATAGGTAGCTATCTTCTGGATGTCGTCCTCGAAGGTGTCCTTCGAGCGGGCGCGGGCCTTCATCTTTGAGCGGTAGGTATAGATGGTGGTGATGCTGGAGCGCAGAATGTCGGCAATATTCTGGTTGTCGGTGATGCCCAGTCGGATCAGTGCCAGCACTCGCAGTTCGGTGGTCAGCTTTGTGGAATCTTCGGAAACATCAAACTGTTTGTCAGGCAACATCAGGCGGTTGACCTCGCTGATGAAGTCGGGGTAGATATTGAGGAAAGCGGTATCGAAGTTCTGGTGGAACATCTTGACACCTTCGGTGATGGCAGCGCCACTCTTCAGTTCTGCATAGAGGTCTTCCAGTTTTCGGTCACGAGCCAGTCGGTTAAACTTCTTCAGTCGTTCCTCGCCACGGTGTATGAGGTTGCTGCACAGTTCCAGGAAGCGGCCAATGTACTCGTCCTTGATGCGGTTAGCCTCCTTCATTTCAGAGGTGAGAAGCGAGAGGTGAGCGGTGAGTTCTGAGAGTTCGGCATTCTGGCGGGACAGTTCGACATTCATCTGTTTGATTTTCTGGTTAGCCATGCGGCGCTTATAGAGCAGCCAGAGGTTGAAGAGTATGAAGCAGAACAGCAGTATGGCAATGACCGAGATGACCAGTAGCAGTTGGTTGGTGCGGTGCTGGGCACGCTCTCGTCCAGCGTCATAGGCCTTGGTGATGAGCGGTGCCATGCGTGCCGCCTGCATGGTGCGCAACCGGCTGCCATATTGACCAGCCTGGTTGCTGGCCAGCGTCAGGTAGCGATAGGCATTTTCATACTCGCCACGCTCCATGAGGATGGTGGCCAGCTCACGCAGGGCATTGTTTTCAAGAATGGCTCCGCGCAGGTCGCTGATGGCCGAGAGCAGCAGGTAGCGCTCCTGTTGTTGCAGGTTGTTGTCCTTCCAGTAGAAGTATGCCAGGGTGCTGGCAACGATGCTGTAGCGGCGGTCACCAGGCTCCAAGGTCGACAGATATGGTTCGAACAAACGGATGGCTCCTGCAGCGTCTCCTTTCTCACAGATATAGCTGGCTCGGTTGGTGATGTACTCGAACGACTCCTTGGGAGCTATTTGCAGGAGCAATTGCCGGTAATACTGTGCACTGTCTATGTATTGCATGAAGTAAGGTGTGTACTGAGCCATCTCAGAGCGATAGAGGTTCAGTTCTGCCCGCTGGTTATAGTAGGCAATACGGGTTTCGGGAGTCAGCAGAGCGGGATTGATGCTGTCAAGCAACTGTCGGGCGTTATTGAAGATGCCCGATACGCTGATGATGTGGGCCAGTCGGATGGCACTGACGGCATAGCGCTCTGGATTGTCTTGCACCAATGGACTCTGCATGTTGCGCTGTATATAATGGTACGCTGAGTCGAAGCGGAAAGCCAGGTATTCATCGTAGAGTCGCAGGTTGAGGTCAAACTCTTGCTCGGGAGACAGCTTGACACTGCTTGCGCTCATGCTGATGGTGCGTATCTGGTTTTCCTTGGCTGCCACGATATCATCATGATGCTCTATCAGACTGTCCAGTGTCTGATAGAGGTTTTTGAGTTGGGTCTTGTCGGTTTGTCCTTGGACTGTAGCCATGATCATGATGGCCAATAGGGAGGACCATATTCTTCTTTTCATTGTTTTTGGGTTAGTGCTTGACAATTGCGGTGCAAATATAGGAATAATTCTTGAAACTTCCAAATGAAAGAGCCTCAATAAGGCGAAAATGGGCATGAAAACGTTTAGATTTTCTTTGATACGTATATCCGCAATCTGCTTAAAGACAACTACTTATATTTTTAAACGTTTTGATTTTTGTTTGTTGTGCTTGGAGTGGGTTGTTTTAACCTCTATCTTTGCAGCCGAATTCGTTTTTCACCTAAAGCAGAAAAAATATGATTGACAGAATTTTGAAGTTAGTAGTAAGTTTTATGATGTTAGTTTGCTCAGTCTCGTTGGGCAACGCGGCTGAGCGCGTGACTTCGCCCGACGGTCAGATTTCAGTGACCGTCGGACTGAAGTCGGGTAAACCCTACTATATGGTCAATTATCAAAATAGACCCATTGTCATTCCCTCGCATCTGGGCTTCCTGTTGGATGACGGCGAGGTGGGCAAAAGCATGAGACAAGTCGGTAAGCAGACCTGCACCAAGGACGAGACTTGGCATCAGCCATGGGGTGAAGAAGTGGAGGTGCGTAACCACTACAAAGAACTGACCCTGAGGCTGCAGGAACAGAGCGGCAGCAAGCGACAGATGAGTGTGGTGTTCCGCGTGTTTGACGACGGTGTGGGATTCAGATATATATTGCACGGTATCAATAAAGGTAAAGAGTATCAGATTCAGGACGAGTTGACCGAGATCACCTTGGCACACGATGCCAAGGCTTGGTCAATTCCCACCAACCGGACAGCCTATTTCGAGGGTATTTATACCCCCTCGCTGCTGAGCCAGAAGGACACTGTCTGCACGCCATTGACCATTGAGTATGAAGACTCACTGTTTCTGGCTCTTCATGAAGCAGCACTGGAGGACTATGCCAGCGTCAACCTGACACCACGTGCCTCGGCTGAAGGTGTGAAGCTGCTGACGGCTCTGACTCCCTGGCAGAACGGTGTAAAAGTCTATTGCAAGGGAGAGACGAAGTCGCCCTGGCGTACCATTCTGATAGGCAAGACGGCAGGCGAACTGATGACCAACCGCGTGATGCTGAATCTGAACGAGCCTTCACGCATTGAAGATACCTCATGGATTGAGCCCGGACGCTATATCGGTATCTGGTGGAGCATCCACAAGAAGGAGAACACATGGGAGATGGGTCCCACGCATGGCGCAACCACACAAAACGTAAAAAGATATATGGATTTTGCCGCCCGTCATGGTTTCAGCGGCGTACTGGCCGAAGGTTGGAATCCGGGATGGGGCGAGGGAGAGCTGATCTCCTATCTGAAGACCTATCCCGACTTCGACATGGAAGAGGTCTGCCGTTATGGAGCCTCGAAGGGCGTGCGCTTCATCGGTCACACAGAGACCTGGGGCAACAGTCGTCTGCTCGAGCAGCAGATGGACTCCGCCTTTGCCTGGTACAGCCGTCTGGGCATCCGTGCCGTGAAGACGGGCTATGTGGGCCAGCTGTTCGACGGCAAGGAACTGGCCAAGTCGCAGTATGGCATCCGCCACTACCGTAAGGTCATTGAGACGGCAGCCAAGTACCACATCATGATTGACAACCACGAACCCGCCATGCCCACGGGTATTCAGCGCACATGGCCTAACCTGATGACGCAGGAGGGCGTTCGTGGCCAGGAGTACAACGCCTGGGACAGACGAGGAGGTAATCCGCCTGCTCATACCGTCACGCTGCCCTTCACCCGCTGCCTGGCAGGTCCCACGGACTTCACCCCTGCCATCTTCAACTTCTCGGAGGTGGTACGTGGAACCCATCCCCACAGTACACTGGCCAAGCAACTCGGCGAGTTCGTTGTCATCTACAGTCCGCTGCAGATGGCTGCCGATGCCATCGAGAACTACGAGGGTCAGCCCGCGCTGACGTTCATTGAGAGCTGTCCTACGACGTGGGGCAAGACGCTGGTGCCTAACGGTGAGATAGGCAAGTATGTCACCGTAGCCCGCAAGGAGCGTGGCGGCGACCGCTGGTTCGTAGGCAGCATCACCAACGAGGAGGCCCGCCAGATTGACCTGCCCCTCGGTTTTCTCGAAGCCGGCAAGCAGTATCGGGCCATCATCTATGAGGACGGTCCCGATGCCGACTACGAGCGCAATCCCTACCCGATGACCATCCGTCAGGTACCTGTCACCAACCAGAGCGTGCTCACGCTGAAGCTGGCACGAAGCGGTGGTGCAGCGGTCAGAATTGAACTTGAACATGAAACTTTATTCTAATTTATCTCCAATTAATAACTAAAAAACAATGTAAAAATGGAACAAAAGAAAGTGTTTTTCCGCCGTATGCTATCACTGGCAGCGGCCATGCTTTTTGCCTTGACCATTTCGGCACAGTCCACCATCAAGGGACATGTGAAGGACGACACAGGCGAAAGCATCATTGGCGCCAGCATTGTCGTGAAGGGAACGCAAGGCGGTACCGTCACCGACTTTGACGGCAATTTCTCATTACAGTGTCAGCCAGGTGCCACACTGGTCGTCACCTACATAGGCTATGTGCCTCAGGAGGTGAAGGCCAAGGACGGACTGGACATCACGCTCACGGAGGATGTGGCCCAGCTGAACGAAGTGGTGGTGGTGGGCTACGGCTCGATGGCCAAGAAAGAGATTTCAAGCTCCGTAGTCCAGATTTCGAAGGACCAGTTCAACCAGGGTGCCGCCAGCGACGCCATGGCGCTGGTAACTGGTAAGGTGGCGGGTCTGAACGTGGCTGCCACAAGCGATGCCGACCCGAATGCCATGACCGATATACAGATTCGCGGTGCCGGTTCGCTGACGGCCAGCAACGGTCCGCTGGTGGTGATCGATGGTATTGCTGGCGGCGACCTGCGTAACATTGCCACCCAGGATGTGGAGTCCATCACCGTATTGAAGGATGCCGGTTCTGCTGCCATCTATGGTACGCGTGGTGCCAATGGCGTTATCCTCGTCACTACCAAGAAGGGTTCTGGAACACAGGGTGTCACCAACATCACCTACGACAGCTACATCGGTCTGAACTTTGCCAAGGGCAAGCCTGAGATACTGTCAACTGAGGAGTTCATCCGCTCGCGCCGTGGCCAGAACTACGGTGCCGATACCAACTGGTGGGACGAGATTACCCGCAAGGCCAGCTACACGCTGAACCAGTATCTGAGCATTGACAGCTCAACGAAGAACGGCTACTTTGGCGCCTCGGTGAACTACAAGAGCGGAAATGGTCTGGACATCGTGTCGAAACGCGAGGAGTATGGTGGTCGTTTCGTAGGCGAGCAGCGTGTGTTGGACGGACTGGTACAGCTGAACACCTCACTCTCTTACCGTAAGGTGAAGGAGGACTGGGGTAACAGTGGTCTGTTTGACACGGCGCTGACCATGAACCCCACCATTCCCGTTAAGAATCCCGACGGGTCGTACTTTCAGCCCAGTTCACCCTCGGGCATCCACAATCCCGTGAACGACCTGCTGAACAATGTGAGCAATGGCGACCGTAACTACGTGCTGGGTAATTTTGACGTGAAGCTGAATATCCTGCAGACTGAGAAGCATGTGCTGAACACCAGCCTGAGCTATGCCCTGCAGTATAACGACCTGAAGTCGAACTTCTACACGCCGACGACGTCAAGCGACAGCTACTGGAATGGGTATGCGGGTGCGGCCAACATCAAGAATGAGAGCTGGAAGACCAATCGTCTGGAGTGGCTCGGCAACTATACGCTGACCCTACGTGACCATCAGCTGAAGGCTGTGGTGGGCTACAGCTGGGAGCGTACCCGCTACGTGACTGACTATCAGTGGAACGCCGGTTTTGTCTATGATGCACTGAGTTATTGGGGCATTGGCCAGGGCACCTATCTGAAGGACGGCAAGGCCAATATGTATGCCGGTACTACAGAAAGTACGCTGATTGGTTTCTTCGGTCGTTTGAACTATAATTTCAAGGATATGCTCTACTTGGCAGCATCACTTCGTCACGAAGGCAGCACCAAGTTCGGTTCCAATAAAAAGTGGGGTACCTTCCCTTCTGTGTCTCTGGCTTGGGAAGCTACCCAGACTCCCGGACTGAAAGAGAAGCTGACTATGTTCCAGAGCCTGAAGCCTCGCGTCTCCTATGGTGTGACGGGTCGCTCTGACTTCTCTCCCTATCAGTCGATGCCTACCTACGGCAGTTATGGTCAGTACTACCTGAACGGTCAGTGGATCAACGGCTATGCACCGACACTGAATGCCAACCCCGACCTGGCTTGGGAGAAATCGACCGCCTTCAACGTGGGTCTTGACTTCGTGACGCTGAACAGTCGCCTGCGCGGTAGCATCGAGTACTTCGACCGCCGCTCCAAGGACCTGCTCTATAACTACACTGCTCCGCAGCCTCCGTTCATCTATAGCACTATTCTGGTGAATGTCGGTACGACGAAGAACACGGGTCTGGAGGTCAGCCTGGACTACGATGCCGTGAAGACCAAGAACTTCCAGTGGACAACAGGTGTGAACTGGAGTACCGGAACCACGAAACTGTCGAAGCTGTCGAGCGATTCCTATCAGATGGCCTGGCTCGACCTTTACCAGAAGCCTGGCTTGGGTACTAGCGAATACTTCTTCCGCATTGAGGAAGGTGGCAAGATGGGGCAGTTCTACGGTTACGAGCATGCAGGACTGGACGAGAACGGCCTGCTGATGGTTTACGACAATGACGGTGTGGCCCAGCCCGCTGCCCAGGCTGATCCCTCGTGGAAACGCGAAATCGGCAATGGTGCACCGAAGCACTTCCTGTCGTGGAGCAACTCACTGCGCTATAAGAACTGGGACTTGTCGATGCTGTTCCGTTCTGCACTGGGCTTCAAGATCTTCAACATGCGTAAGTACGGCATGGGTCTGCAGGGATGTGGTACTGACAACGTGCTGCGTACCGCTTATACCGACTATGCCGACGTGAAGTCGGGCGGTAGCATCATCAGCAGCTACTTTCTGGAGAATGGTAACTACTTCAAACTGGACAATGTGACACTGGGTTACAGTTTCACGCCCAAAAACCGCAAGGTGCTGGAGAGTCTCCGCGTCTATCTCTCTGCTAAGAATCTCTTCACCCTGACAGCCTATGAGGGCAATGATCCTTCGGTTGTCAACAGCAACGGCATCACTCCGGGCGTGGACACCAACAGTGCCTACCCGCAGGCTACCAACGTCACACTGGGCGTCACGGTGAGATTCCACTAATTATAAACGAAAAGAAAATTGATATTTTTTATGAAAGCAATCAAATATAGCATCATAGCATTGGCAGCAGGTCTGGGTCTGTGTTCTTGCACCGACTTGGATGAGAAGACATACGACCGCATCGATGCTTCTGCCTATTATCAGAATGAGGCCAGTGTGCAGGGGGCCGTGGCTGCCATCTACAACCAGACATCGTCAACGCTGGCTGGTGAGAATTTTTTCCACCTGTCTGAATATCCTGCCGACCAGGTTACCTGGCGCGTATGGAACGGTGGACTGTGGGGCTGGGACGAGGCCGCAAAGACCGTGCTGTCCTGGCAGAACTGGGGAACAGAGACCCCCATCATTGAGAACGCGTGGAGGGATGCCTGGACGGGCATCGGACTGGCTAACCTGCTGCTTAGCGACTTGGAGGGACTGAGTGCCGGCAGTCTGGGTATGAACGAGGCTGTGCTGGCCCAGTATGTGGCTGAGGTGCGCACGTTGCGTGCCTGGAACTACTACTGCCTGTTTGAACTGTGGGGCGGTGCGCTGCCGCTGAATACTTCTGCCGGCAGTAATGTGCCTGGTTCGGCTGACCCCGACTGGGACACGTCGTGCAGGAAGATCTACGACTTCATTGCCACAGAACTGGATGAGTCGTATGCTGTCTTAGGTAAGGACGATGCCCAGCATACGCTCGTCAATCGTGCCAACCAGGCCATGAACCGCCTGTTGAAGGCTCGTCTGCTGCTCAATGCACAGATATTCATTGGCGAGGCGAAGTTTGATGAGTGTGAGGCTCTGTCGAAAGAGATTATCAATGGTACTTATGGCAGTTACCAGTTGGCCGACAACTGGCGCGACGTGTTCAGCGTGGATAACGTGAAGTGTCCGGAGGTCATCTTCGCGCTGGCTGCCGAGGACGGCAAGGGTGCCACCAATGCCATCAGCAACATCCGCACGATGGCCATGATGCCCTATAACTATAATGAGTATTGCAACGGTATGGATAAGTACGACGGCATCGGTGCCTGGAACTGTGTCTGCCTCGTTCCTTCTTACGACAACACGGGAACCGTCCTGCCCACGGGTGGAACCATCGGTGCCAAGAGCTTCCTGGCTGACTACGGCGACAAGTTGGGTGCTCCCTATGAGCGCTTTGACGACCGCGACATCCGCAAACAGAACTATGTCTATGATGCAGCGACTGGCACTCACGGACCGGGTATGTTCCTGAAGGGTGCCATGCGGGCTGACTACGGCACGGGCAGTGCACTGCTGGCCGATGCCGACCGCGACGGTCAGGAACTGGTGTATGTTGATCAGGTAGGCACGTTCCAGAACATGGGACGCACGCTGGAGCCGGTGATGAGTCCTCGCTGGGGCGAGACCAACTCGGGCATCCGCATGATGAAGTATCCGCTCTATCCTGCTGAGACAGGCAAGGGCTTCAAGGACATTGACGACGTGCAGTTCCGTCTGGCTGAGGCCTATCTGAACGTGGCCGAGTGTGAGATGCGCAAGGGCAACAGCGCGGAGGCCAAGAAGTATGTGGATGCTGTGCGCCAGCGCTACTTCAAGAGCAGCGACCGCACCAATGCCCTGAGTATTCCCGGTCCCGGCTTCAATAACTTCGACATGGACTGGATGCTCTCTGAGTGGGGCAAGGAATATCTCTGCGAAGGCAACCGCCGCCGCACCGACCTGCGTCGCTTCGACAAGTTCACACAGGGCCAGTGGTGGTTCTGGGGACGTAGCTCTGAGGACGGTTACGGACAGATGGCTGCCAAGCGCGACCGCAAGTATGAGTGGTATCCGCTGCCCGCCAGTGCCATCGCGGTTAATCCCGGACTCGTGCAGAACCCGAACTATTAATGTCAGTTAAGAATTTAAAAAGTTATTACTATGAATAAAAAGATATATAGTCTGATGTTGGCACTGCTGGCCCTGACGGGTGTGTTCAGCAGTTGCAAGAGCAACGACGACATCGTGTTCGACCACGAGCGTCAGCAGTTTGAGACGCGTGCCGACCGCATCCTGTTGGAATACATAGTACCTTTCGGCACCACGCCAAAGGAGGAAATCTATATCATAGGTGATTTTAATGGAGGCGAGGAGGCTATTGGCAATGAAGCGTACCTGCTGACCAAGGCAGAGAAGAGCGATGCCAAGTGGGGTGTCTATCTCGACCCTTCTACCTTCATCGGTGGCAAGACACTGGCTGACGGTTTCTCCTTCTACTCAAAGACGCAGGGTAAGGAATATACCATCATGGGCGAGGAGGCCATCCATTTTGACAATCCTGCCGTGGGTACCTTTACCAATGTCTGGGGACAGCGCTGGGAGGCTTACTACTGGGAAGGCGGCGAGGCTCCAGAACCTGAGCACGACGGTTTCTGCGTCTATGTGGACGACCAGACGGGCTGGGATGCGCTGACCCTCTATATGTGGGGTGACATCAACAACCTGAACGGCGACTGGCCTGGCATGCAGGTGACGGGTACGTGGAACCACGACGGCACCACTTGGAAGTACTTCGACTTCGGTGAGGAGAATACCGGACTGAACGAGAACCTCATCTTCAACAATGGCGGTGCAGGTGCTCAGTTGGCAGACTTCAACTTCACCATCGACCGTAATATCTACCTGCGCATCACCGCTGACGGTGTTGAGGAACTCACTCCAGAACCCGCTGTGATGCACGACGGCTATGCCTTGTTCGTACTGAACCAGTCGAGCCAGACAGAGCTGGCACTCTATGCATGGGGCGATGCCGAGGCATTCGGAGGATGGCCTGGCATGCAGCCTACGGGTACCCAGGTTATCAACGGCAACGAGTATATCTATTTTGATATGGGACAGGCTAACACCGGTCTGAACCTGAACCTCATTCCCAATAATAACAATGGCGGTGTACAGTGGGAAGGCAGTGACCTTAACTTCACCATCGACCACGACATCTACCTGCGCATCTTTGACGGTGGCTATGAGATTATCAGCAAGGACTATCAGCCCGGCGACACACCAGGTCCCGGTCCGGAGCCTGAGCCCGAGCCAACTGCAGAAGAGAAAGTCATCATTGCCGTGAAGAACAGTGTAGGCTATGCTGACCCACACCTCTACGTATGGGGCGACAGCGAGGCCTGTGGCGGCTGGCCCGGTGCTGCACCTGTCAAGGTGACCGACAACGGCTGGTGTCTGTTTGAAGTGCCTGCCAACGGCACGTTCCATCCCATTCTCAACGACAATGGCAGTCCGCAGGTGGACGGTCCTGAGGTGTTCACTGCAGGAAGCCACTTCTTCGATGTCACCACTGAGTGGGTGCTGTCCACCAACACGGTGACCATTCAAAACAATGCCGGCTATGCTGACCCACGGCTCTATGCCTGGGGATCGGGCGAGATCTACGGTGGTTGGCGCGGCATCAAGCCCACCAGCAATGAGAATGGCGTACTGGTATTCCCATTGCCCAACGACGGCGGCGAGTACAACCTCATCCTCAACGGTGAGGGCGAGGGTGTCCAGCAGGACATTGCCACAGTCATTGCCAACCAGAGTTATTCATTTACAACCAAATAGACCATGATTCATCAAAAACTAAATGTAATGCTTATCGCTGTCCTTTGCCTGTTCGTTCAGGCAAAGGCAGCCGATGGGCTGACCGTGACCCCTTCCAGCAGAATGGTGTCCGAGAACTTCGACAGCATGTGGGATGCAGTCAAGTCTGAAGCAACCTTAACCATGCCCGACGGTTGGCGCATAGACCGCCAGATGGCAGCACCAAGGATGGTCGGCGCCTACAGCAATGCCGCTGCGGAGGTGATGTATACTGGCGGCACCAGCCTGGCCAGCAATGCCAAGAATGGTACGTGGAACTTCGGTTCCAGCGCTACGCCCTCTGACCGTGCCGTCGGCGGACTGTCAACGACGGTTGATGGAGGAACCCGCTGTGTCAGTGTGATGACGAAGCTCGTCAACGGTGGTACAGAGCCTGTCAACCAACTCACCATCAGCTACGATATAGAGAAATACCGCAAGGGCGACAATGAGGCCGGCTTTACCGTCCAGTTGTACTATTCATACGACGGAACCACCTGGAAGAAAGCAGGCGACGACTTCAAGACCACGTTTGCCAAGGACAACGAAACCCTCGGTGCTGAGGTAGTCCCCATCACCACGACGACAGTCAGCAACAAGACGTTGAACACAGCTGTCGCCGTAGGTGACGCCATCTATCTGGCATGGAACATATCCGTTTCCAGCGGAACGTCTCCCAACAAGGCGATGGGTCTGGCTCTTGACAACGTCAGTCTGACGGTTTCGTTCGGTGAACCACAGGAAGACCCCAACGCTGCAGATCCCAACCGTCCTCCCTTTGTCTCGTCAGGCATCTTCCTCCGTGGCGAGGTCAATGGTTGGGGAGCCGTCACAGAGTGGGAATTTTCCAACGAAGGTAACGGCACCTATGTGCTCTACGACAAGGAACTCTCTGGTGCCTTCAAGGTGGCAGATGCCAACTGGAGCTCTGCCTGCAACTACGGCAGCAACGGTTCTGCCATGACCGCCGACAAGCCCTATGCGCTGCTTTTGGGCACCGATGCCAATATCTCCTGTGCCTACACCTACGACTGTGCACGCATCCTGCTGACCATCACCCCCGATGGCGCTTCACTCCTGCTGGAGAGCAAAGCCGTAGAACCCGGCGAACCCTCCGTGCTCCAGTCCGTGGCGCTGATGCCTGCCGACGTGACGCTGGTGCCTCAGCTGCCTGAGAAGGTGAAAGTGTTGTCGCTGAACAATAGTCTCATCCACTACAACGATCAGGCTGCCATGTTCAACGATATCGCACAGGCCATGGGCAAGGACGCCTGGTGGCTTAAGCACACCATGCTGGGCAAACCGCTGAGTACCCATTGGGACGAGGGCGACGGTCTGGGTGCAGACGGCACTCCCAGTGCCAAGATGCTTATTCGCAACGAGGCATGGTCGCACATCATCCTGCAGGAGCAGAGTGGACTGCCCCGTACCAATGTCGAGGCTTTCCGCAACAATGTCAAGAAGTGGGTGGAGTACATCCGCGAATACTGCCCGAACCCCAATGCCATCATCATTGTACCCCTGAACTGGGCCTACAGTGGCGACTGGGCAAACTTCACCGATTTCAACAAGATGTTCCTTGACAACTATCTGAGTGTGGCTCGTGAGACGGGTGTCACCATCTGTCCGGTAGGTGTCGCCTACCAGCAAGTGTACGACGACAAGGGGGCCGAGGGCATTGCACCTTGGTTCCAGGACGACCGTCACCCCACAGACATGTCTACCTATATGGCTGCTTGCATGGAGTATGGTCTCATCTTTGGCGTCGACCCACTCACCATCACCTCTCATCCTGATGCAGTGAGCGATGCTGACGCTGCAGCTATGCGCGCTTACGCCTCGAAGGCCCTGAAGGGTTTCACCAATATTGTAGACCATACGGCAGCGACCGTACGCTATCAGGCTGTCGGTTTCGACCAATACGGCAAAGAGATGGATGCTCCAGCCGACTTTGACTATGCGCTGACTGCTGGTGGTACGCTCGATGCCAGCCATGTCTTTAAGAGTAATGGCACAGAGGGTACCTATCAAGTTACTGCCAAGAACGAAACCTACAATCTCTCGGCTACCGTCAAGGTGGCTCATGCCGAGACACAGGTGGTGACCTTCCCCGCTATCGAGTTGAATGCTGACAAGCTTTCTGCTCAGGAGGATTTCAATCTGATGGGTACAGCTGCCGATGCCACGCTGCCTACAGCCTGGCGCATCGACCGCCAGACCTCTGCTCCCCGCACGTTAGGGGCCTATGCTGTTGCTTTGGACAAGACCATGTATGCCGGTGGCGCCAGCCTGCCCTCCAATGCCAAGAACGGCCTCTGGAACTTCGGACAGGACGACAGCAGCGACCGTGCCGTAGGAGGCATCACCACCGGTGTAGCCGATGGCACACGTTGCGTCAATGTCTATGCACACTTCCTGAACACAGGTGTCAAGAACATCGAGGACCTGACCATCAGCTACGATGTCGAAAAGTACCGCAAGGGCAACAATGCCGCTGGCTTCACCGTTCAGATGTACTACTCTCTGGATGGTCGCAACTGGACCTCGGCAGGCAGTGATTTCTGCACGACGTTTGCTGCCGATGCTGCCACGGAGGGCTATGCCACTGTCCCTGGCGACGTGCGTTCTGTCAGTGCAGTGCTGGATGCCAAGATGCAGCCGGGTGTAGACTTCTATCTGGCATGGAACATCACCGTCACCTCTGGTGACAATGCTGCCGGTGCCATGGCGCTCGCCATCGACAACTTCCAGCTGACGGGCAAGCTGCCTGCCGTGCCTACCGCCAAGCACTATGTCTATGTCATAGACGAGACGGGCTACGATGCACTGGGCCTCTATGCCTGGGGCGATGGTGAACTCTTCGGTGCATGGCCTGGTGAGAACTGGGTAGACGAGAAGACCATCGACGGCCAAGTCTACAAGGTGTTCCTGCTCGATGCGGAGAGTGGCTCCTATCATCTCATCTTCAATAACTGGAACAATGGAAAGCAGCTGCCGGACTTCGATATAACCGCCAATCGCGACTACTATCTGCGTGTCACAGCTACAACAGTGACTGAGGAGACCACCAACAGCATTCAGTCCATAACCGCTGCCCGCACAGCAGACAGCAACATCTATGACCTGCAAGGACGCAAGAGGGGTACTGTGGGCGACCGTCTGCCCAAGGGACTCTATGTTTTCAATGGAAAGAAATATGTCATACAATAATCCTATTCAAAAAAAAGATGAAGAAATACTTTTTATCACTGCTTTCCCTGGCACTCCTGCTGACTGCCTGTGACCCTGGCAAGGGACAGTTTACGGTTGACAATACCCAACCAGTCTCGCCAGAGAACCGTGTCATCTATCAGCTGAACGTCGGTGCCTTCACCCCTGAGGGTACGTTCAAGGCGGCACAGGAGCAACTGGGACGGCTCGACACGCTGGGCATAGACATCCTGTGGCTCATGCCCGTCTATCCGCGTGGAGCCACCATGCACAGCCCCTATGCCTCGATGGACTTCCAGGCTGTCAATCCTGACTATGGAACGGTGGCCGACCTGAAGGCCTTTGTGGCTGCAGCCCACGAGCGTGGCATGAAGGTGTGGCTCGACTGGGTGCCCAACCACGTGGCTGTGGAGAATCCGTGGGTGAAGGAACACCCCGAGTATCTTACCAAGGACGCCAAGGGTCAGATGATTCACCCCCACGGCTGGGGCGATGTCTACGAACTGAACTATCAGGACGAAGGACTGGTCAACGCCATGAACTCGGCCTTGAGGTTCTGGACAGAAGAGTGTGATGTGGACGGTTTCCGCTGCGACTACGTGTCAAGTCCCACCATCCCCGTTAGCTATTGGCAGAACATCATTGCTGAGCTGAAGAGCAAGAGTCCCCAACGACCAGTCGAGTTCCTCAGCGAGACCGACATCAGCAATCCGGAGAACATCCGTATCGACTCCTGCGGCTTCGACTACGACTATGCCTGGGACCTGCAGGGCGAGCTGGCATGGAAGTTCAAGGACAGCCATAGCGCCGACAGCCTGAAGATGATACTCGACAAGTTTCTGACAGGCTCGAAGGCCATCAAGAACCGCCGCATGGTCTATCTGACCAACCACGACCAGAACTACAACGACGGCGGTCACACGCTGCGCGATTTCTATGGCGACAACCGCTATGCCCTGACCGTGCTGGAGTTCACCTTCTACGGCATGCCACTGCTCTATCAGGGACAGGAGATCGGCGATCCCGACACACTGAACTACTTCACCGATGCCAAGGTACAATGGAGCAAGGCAGACCGCAAGATGCAGCACCTGGTGCGCACCCTCGTGGCGTTGCACCACACTCAGCCCTCGCTGGCTGCCGATGCTCCCGTGGAATACCTGCCCGTCAGCGAACCCACGGTGCTGGCCTATCGGCGCGGTCCCGTGGTGGTGCTGCTGAACTTAGGCACCGCTCCCTGTTCCGTCAGCAGCGACGGCATGGCTGCCGGCACATATACCCAGTGGCTCAACAGCCAGACCATCACAGACGGTCCGTCAGCCACTGATGTCTCTCTCGACGCCAAAGCCCCCATCGACCTCGAGGCCAAGGGCTTTGCCGTCTACGTCCAACAGTAGTGACCTGCTTCATCTAACAAGGCATACTGTTTATTAGAGTTAAAATTTTAACACATTCCGGGCTGGCTGCTCTGGGAAGAACGGCCACCCCATCTTTTTTAACAAACAAGCACGATATGAAAAGAATGATCATTTACCTATTAGCACTTCTACCTTTGCAAGTGCTTGCCGCCGACTATGTTGACAACATCAACTCAGCCACGGCAAAGAATGAAGCAGGCCATCAGGTGATTTACGAGATGAACGTCGGCTCGTTCACGCAGACCGGCACTTTTGCCGCCGCACAGGAACGCCTTGGCGAACTGAAAGCCCTGGGTGTCGACATCCTGTGGCTCATGCCCATCTATCCGCGTGGCGGCGGCATCAACAGCCCCTATGCCGCCACGGACTTCCAGCAGACCAATCCGAAGTACGGCACCATCGGCGACCTGAAGGCTTTTGTCGCTGCCGCCCACGCGCTCCACATGCAGGTGTGGCTCGACTGGGTGCCTAACCACACAGCCACCAATGCCACATGGGTGACCACCCATCCCGAATACTACAAGAAGAACGGCAACAGCTTCGTGCACCCCAGAAACTACAGCGATGTCTATCAGCTGAACTATGGCAGTGCCGCCCTGCAGAAGGCCATGAACGACTGTCTGAAGTTCTGGATTGATGAGACAGACATCGATGGCTACCGCTGCGACTACATCAGCAGCAGCGAGATACCTGCCGCCTACTGGCAGACGGCCATCCCTGAAATCAAGGGCTACAAGACGGGCAAGACCGTCACCTTCCTCGGCGAGGCCGACATTGCACAGGACGTGACGCGCCTCAAGTCCGCAGGCTTCGACTACGACTACGCCTGGGCCTACCAGAGCAGTCTGGCCAGCTATGGCAGCGGCGGTGTCTATGCCGCCACGCTGAAGGCCAATGCCACGACCATGCTCTCGGCCTCCGGGAGTGTGTCGTTCGGCCGTATGCTTTACGTGACCAACCACGACCAGAACTGGAACGAGAACAAGCAGACCCTGACCGAGAAGTACGGCGCCAACCGCTATCCGCTCACCGTGCTGGCCTATACGCTCTATGGTATGC
>Ga0326512_10001646_pt1 | contig 16938 bp, 20 predicted proteins | sample 1_2617_0518_D_FD_203652 | JGI IMG/M metagenome (GOLD analysis project Ga0326512, IMG submission 203652) | Bovine rumen microbial communities from UC Davis, California, United States - 1_2617_0518 | ecosystem: Host-associated > Mammals > Digestive system > Stomach > Rumen | place: USA... | reverse complement strand
TCCGCACCGCCGAAAAACTCAACTTTTACACGGCAAATTCATTTGATAACCAGCTGGGCGAACGGTTGATTATTGATATAACCGACGCTTTTCCAGACGCTGACGACGACACTATCGAAAAAGTCCGGGATTCTTATATCGACCGTTATTCCGGCGTGAAAAACGCTGGAAAACCAATCGTAAAACACGGCGGAATCAAATTCGAGACAATCAAGACAGGAACGAACGACAACAAGGCTAACGAGCTTGCATCTAATCGCGAGTTCCAGAACGAGCAAATAGCGCAGATTTTCCATATTCCGATTGATTTCCTCAACGGTTCCGCCCCGCAAAACATCGAATCTAGTTACACGATTTTGACGACGCAAGCCGTCGAGCCAATAGCAACGGCCTTTGAAGAGGCTTTCAACCGCCTACTTTCCGAGGACGAGCGCGGCGAATGTTTTTTTGAGTTCAATTATTCTTCGCTAATGAAAACGTCTTTGACAACCAGAATCGACGCATACGCCAAACAGCTCACAACGGGCCAATTGGTTTTGGACGAAGTGCGACAAATGGAAAATCATCGGGTGTATGGAACGGAAGCCGCCAAAACGCCGCTTGTCGCGTCTAATCTTATGCCCGCGCGCGATGATATTTTCGATGCATACATGGCGAAGGCGAAAGAAACCGCCTCGAAAATGTTCGACTCGGCGGCATCGGCGACCGACAAAAACAATTTTTTTGAGGGGGATTCCGCCGGAATCGGCGACGACAGAAAATAGACTATATTTTTGAGAAAAAAGAATATGAAGATAAAAGCGTTTTACAAAAATGTCGAAATTCGCGCACTCCCAGAAAGGGACGGCAAAAAATACATTGTCGGCTTTATCCCTTATGAATCGGAAAGCGAGGATTTTGGCGAAAAATGTTTTGAGAAATTGAAAACCGGGTGTTTTGCCGAATCCATAAGGGAAAACAATGTTTTTGCGTTGCATAACCACGATTTGAATCATGTTTTGGGGTGTACCGACAACGACACTTTCATTCTGGAGGACACGGACACCGCTTTAAAATGCACGGTGGAACTTCCGCCGACGACATACGCCGACGACCTTTTCGAGATTGTCCAGCGCGGCGACTGTAGGACGCTTTCTTTTGGTTTCCGTTGCATAGAATCCAGCGTTGATTTTGACGGCGGCCGACTGATAAGAACAGTTGAAAAAGCAATTCTTGATGAAGTTTCTTTCGGTGTTGTCTTTCCAGCTTACGGGGCGACGACAAGCGAGGCAGAAACTAGAGCAATGGGAGAAAATACAATGATTGAAGATTTCGAGAAAAAATTTAACGAAGTTGTCGAGCGACTCGACGCACTGGAAAAGCTGATTAAAAAGGACGACAAGCCGAGCGAAGAGCCGCCGACGGAAGACGAAAAGAAAAAGGAGCTTGAAAGCGACGCTTTCGAGTTCGAGGCGGAAAACGAACAGCGCGAGGAGCTGGAAGACGACGAACAGCGCGAGGAGCTGGAAGACGACGAACAGCGCGAGGAGCTGGAAGACGACGAACAGCGCGAGGAGCTGGAAGACGACGAACAGCGCGAGGACTTGCCGGAAGACGAAAAAGAAAAAGAAGAATAAAAACATCACAAGGAGCAAAAAACTATGAAACTTTCCACACTTACAGCACAGCGCGAAAATTTGAAACTTGAAATTGCCGCCAATGTGAAATCATTGGCGAATGAAATCAGAGCTGGAAAAATCACCAGGGCGGAAGCCGACAAGAAAATCGGCGAATTGCGCTCAAGAAAAAACCAGCTTGATAAAAAAATCGCACTTTTCAACAAACCGAAGGGCGACGAGAAGAGAAGCGGCGGCGCACGTCTGACAAACGCCGATTTCATCAAGGCGGCCGCCGAAAAGCGTTCTTTGACGCTTGCCGGAAACGGAGCCGTTAACCAGGTGAAAGAAATCATCAAAGCAATCGTCAATGACGATTCGCTTCTGAATGAGTTCCGTTATTATTACGGGGCAAATTCAGAAACTAATATCCCGGTTCTTTCTCCACGTCCAGCAGTTCCAGCGGGAGCGGCGGAAGGAGCTAGCGGAATCGCGGACGATTCAACGGCGGCAATGGGTGTTACAGCCCTTAAACCTATCGCATTTGTTTCAATTCTTCCGGTTACGCTGGAGGCGTTGAAACTCAATTCAATCGACATTGAATCAGAGCTTAACTCTATTTTCGATGAGGCTTTCCGCGAAGCCATGCACACGGGCGCACTTACAGGCGACGGCGCGGCAATCGCGAGCGGAAGCGGGAACAAGATGAAAGGACTTTTCACGGCCGCCGCCGCCAATACCGCCGGACAGACGACATTGACAGGAAGTACGCCGACCCTTGCCGAGCTTGCGAAGCTCGCCATCACAGTCCGCGCGAAAAAAGAACGCTTTGAAATTGTCGTTTCTCCGTCCATCTACGCGGCAATTCTTGCCGACACGTCGACAAACGAATCAACAAAGATTTACAAAGAGTCTTTGATTCGCGACAAGGAAATCGAGGGCGTGAAAGTCCGTATCGATGCCGATGCACCTTCCGCGACTTCTACAGGTTCCGTTGAGGTCGTCGCCGCACCGCTTGGCCGTTACGCTATGGGCGTTGCGTCCGAAATCATCATCGACCCTATCAAAGTAAAGGGCGACACAAAAACATATTTCCAGGCGGCAATGTTCTTCACAGGTGCGCCGATTCTCGACGGCGATGTTTATTCTCTGGTTGTTGCATGATGTCGTTTTCCTTCATGTTTAAATAAAACTCTGTTTTTGCCGGGGGTCCTTCCTCACCCGGTTTTTTTTGTGTCTGACTATATTTTTTGAATGGAGGTTTTGAAAATGGCAAAGAAACAGGAAAACAAAGAGACAAAAAACACAGAATCGGGAAAATACAGAATCAAAAATTCTTATGTCGGAACCCTTGGAATTTTCGCCGCTGGGCGTGTCGTCACTCTTTCCGCCGATGTCGCCGAAAAGCTCGCAAAAGACATCGAAAAAGTCGAGGATTAAAAAATGATTGTACCAGTCGCGACATTTGAAAACTATACGGGCGTTTTCGGCGACCCGTTGGCGGAATCGTATCTAACCGCCGCACAGGAAAAAGTAGAAAAATACCTGGGCTACAATCTGGAGGCGGCCGACTACGAAACGACAACAAAAGGACACGGGCGGGATTATGTGCGATTGGCCGCCGCGCCGATAAACTCGGTTGAGTCCGTGACCGTCGGCGGTGTCGCGCTTGAATCCTACAGATTCGACACAAAAGGCTATTTGTACACCTCGGACGGCTCCGTTTTCGCCGACGAATCCGCGGTTTCGGTGTCCTACAATGCCGGATACACCGCCGAAAATCTCCCAAATCTCATCATGACAACGATTTTGCAGATTGCCGCGCTTCGTCAAATCGAATCTGGGCAAAATATCGGCGTGTCCTCAAAAACATTCGGCGACGCTGGGACGCGTGTTTTTTTGAGTACAAGAAAATACACGGATTTTCTTATAAATATTTCATCTTATAAATTTGTATAGGTGTGATATATGGGAATTTCAATAGATTTTGAATCCGAAGAATTTCAAAAAGTCCTTTCACAGTTCGGGAAAAACGCGCCGAAGATTGTCCAGAAAGCAATAAGGGCGACAAATAGAGCTGTAATCAAGGCATACCGTAAAGAAGCGCGAAGCCGAGGCTATAAAGCGCACAAAGAGAACGAAAAGGGCGAAGATGTCGGCTTCATGAAAAATATTTTCCAGTATGGTAATAAAGACTATACAGGAAAGATTTTTATCAGTTCGGCCGCCTATTACTACAGATTTATCGAGTACGGCGCGGACGTAAGGCCGAGACACGGAAAATATTTGGCTTTCAAGGTCGGCGACGAGTGGAAGAAGGCGCGGGCGTTTTCCATTCCAGCGCGTCCGATTTTGGCGAAAGTCGCTGATGAAATATGGAAAAATGAAAACTTGCCGGAATTTGAAAAAGTCATACAGGCGGAAATGAAAAAACTATTTGATAAGGATTGATTCATGAATTTTCTGATGGATTATGAGGCGAAAGAAACCGCCGTCAAAAACTTTATTTCGGAAAGACTCCCCCAATATTTAATAGAAGCGGAATTGCCCGCGATTGACAGTTTCATCGATGATTTTTTGGACTTCGACAAGTACAAGGCGAACACCCAAATATTTTTCGATTTTGTGAACTGGACTTTCGAGAACCTCACGAACGAATCGAACAAGCTGAATTTCAGAATGTTGGTCTATATCGTACTTCGAGGAGCCGCCCCGGAAACCTTGCGCACGAACTTGCTGAAATACGCGGCGTGTGTCTACCAGCTTTTTTCAGAGACTGGCGGAAACTTTGGCGGCATTTTCGACCACGGTTTATTGACCGAGTGCAATTTCTACAACGCCGCCGAAGGACACAAAGAATTGAAAGTCTGTGAAATCGAGTTTGAATTTGAAACTGAAATCTGACCAAACGCGGCGGCCGCTGTTTTTCGCTTTCCGCCGCATTTGTTTTTACTTTTCAGATTTTGCAAGTTCAATCATCTTTTTTACTTTGTCTTTTTGGCTGATGATTATTTCAATCATTTTATTCTGTCTTGCAATGTCCTTTTCTGTTCTAAGTTTGCCGGATTCATTTAGTAAGTAACTATACCATTTTTTGGCGGTTTCCGTTCCGATTTTGTCCAGTTCGACAAGGCCAAAATTGAGAACGTCGAACGCCTTTTGAATGTCGTGTGAAACTTCCGTTGTCTCTTCTTTTGTTTCTTCCGCTGTCTGTTCAGTTGTTAAGTCTTCTTTGACAGCTGGTGTTTCTTCCGTTGTCGAAACGCTGTTAAGCAACATTTCAACGCCCTCTGTAAGGACATCGGCGAAGCTGGAATCAACATGAATCGAATCGTCGGCCAAATCGATATAAATTGATGTGTAGTTTACTTCGCTTGATTTTGTATAGCTCAATTCTTCGCCGTTGATTTCAACGCATTTTTTGCCGTTTTTCTTCCAGATTGTTTTGACGTTCGGAAGGTTCCAAGCCTTGATATAAAGGCGGTCTTTGTCTCCCTTTGTCCATCTTTTGAATCCTTTGTTTTCAAGGGCTTTAATTTTTTCGTTTGTCATTTTGGTTTCCTCCATGTTGTTGTTGTTGCTTCTGGGCTTTTCGTTCGCCCTTATGATTCTATATTACAATGTCTCTTTGATTGTGTCAATAACAAAATCAAAAAAAGCGGGAAAAATGACTATATTTTTTGAAAAAACTGAATCAATCAAGGAGATAAAAAAAATGGTAAATGGCAACAGCGTTAAATTGCAGATTGGCGAAGAATCAAGCTATGCGATAATCGCAGATGCTACAGAGCAGATAAAAATATCGTCGGAATCACTGAAAGCCGCATATAATAAGGTCGATGAAGGTTTGGCGACGGGCGGCCGCGGTTCTGGAAAGCGTCAAACAATGGGAATCGGGGTCGAAGGGTCTTTTTCTACGCTTTTGCGTCCAGATATGGGGCTTTTGCTCAAGTTGCTTTTGGGTGTCGAGGGCGAAATCGTCGACAATTCCGATGGAAGTTACAAGCACACTTTCACGGCAATCGGAACGGGCTTGAATGACTCGCTCCCTTCCGCGTCGATTCGCGTTGATAGGGTCGTTTCGGCGTTCGTGTATAACGGTTGCAAAGTCAATCAGATTTCATTTTCGGCGGCCGCTGGGGACTATGTAAAAGCCGATGTTACAATTGCGGGGCGGACTGAATCCGCCGGAACTTTGACGGCGGGCGTTTCTCCCTCACCTCGAAAGGCGTTCAGATTCGCGGGCGGCAAATGCTACAAAGGCGAAACGGAAATTGCGGACATTACATCAATGACTGTTGATTATAACAACAATTTGGACTCACAGACACAGACGACCAGCACGGGGGATTATTACGCCGAACCGGAATGCGGAACGCGTGAAATTTCCACATCGCTTGAAATGCTGTATTCGGCAAGCGTCGAGGCTATCCGGGAAGCGGTCTACAAAACAGATGATACATTCTCGATTTCGTTGACTTTCGAGAGCGACGAGGAAATAGCGGCGGGCGTTCCGTATTCGCTGAAAATATCTATTCCGTGTTGCCAGTGTTCGGAAGCCGATGCCAACATGGGCGGCCTGGAAACCCTCAAACAGTCTTTGACAATCAACGCCGTAGACAATCTTTCCGACGAGCTTATCACTTTCGAGCTTACAAACGACCGCGCGACCGTATATTGACAACAAAACGCCCCTTGCAATTTTACAAGGGGCGTTTTATGTTATTTGAAAAGTTTATCCAGGATATAAGCCGATTGTGTTTTTCCGCTTTCTTTTACGGCTTCTTTCAGTCGGTCGCGTTCTTCTGGATAACAACAGAACGCGATTGTAACAGTTCTGTTTTCTTTTGCCGGGCGGCCAGCCCCTTCACGCTTGCCGCCTCTGTTCGATTTTTTTTCAGTCATTTTATCCCCCTAATATTTGCTTGTCATTTCGTCAAAAAATTCATCCGCCTCGAAGAAGTCTTCAAAATATTTTTCTTCGATTTCCTCGTTGTATGTGTCGATTTTGAACGCTTTTGTAAATTCGCTTTTTTCGTCTTCTGGAATTTCCTTCTCTTGTGTCACTGACACCCGGAATTTATATCCAGTTTTATTTTTGTTTCCGGTTGCAAATGTAAACGTTCTTTTTGTGTATTCGTTTCTGATTTCCTTGATTATATAAGTCATTTTTCTACCCTTCCTTAAACAAAGCCGAACGGGCTACACGCCGCCCGGCTTTGTTTGTTGCGTTTTTCGCTTTCTTTACAAATCTACTATTGCCCCGTGTTGATTTGGTATTAGGTTTATTCTTATTTTTTTGTACATATCGTTATCTTTGGCGGTTTTCCATGTTTCTCTCAAGTCGTTATTACCGATATGAGCAATATCTACCATTTGTCCCTCGGATATTTTGCAAGTTTCGAGGTACTTGCAAACGTCTGTAAGTGATTCGCCGTGCTCGAATCTTTTCTCTTCCGTCCATAGTTCTGGACAATGCACTATATACATTTTTTACCCCCTTGGCTTTCGCCTTATGATTCTATATTACAATGTTCATTTGATTATGTCAATAATAAAATCAAAGAAAATCAGAAAAAAATGACTATATTTTTGAAATCAAGACACAGGAGTTTTTAACATGGAAATTAGCGGAAACGAGAATCATTTTGTATTTACAAAGCGGATTGAATTTTCTTTTGACGGACAAAGCGAATTTGTCGAGATGAGAGAATTTAATATGCAAGAACTCAAAGACTACCAGCGGGCGACACTCGGAAAGACGGAAGAGGAGCAGACTTTAGCACTTCTGGACAAGCTGGATGTATTCTTTCCGGCTTGCCTTGTTGATTCGTCTTTCACTTTCAAAGGAGAACGGGCAAGCGCGAAACAGGTTTACGAGGTTCTGAAGAAAAATTCTGAGCTTTTCACGCAGATTCTGACGTGTTGGATGCAAAAAGCAGAAGACAAAAAGAAATACAACGTCAATTCGGACGGTGAAAGCGTTTTTTCTTGAGCCGCCGCGAGCGGCAAGAATTGCGGGACGTTGCCGCCGTGCTGTACTATGGCGGCAATCCGGCCGACCACGAGGAAACCGCCGAACTTTGGCAAAAATGGCATTTTCTTTTTGAGATGTTCGAGTTTTGCAAACATTCAAAATATGCAAGTTTGACACAGCTCCCGGCGGCGGGCGGAATCCTCGATCAGCCAGCGAAAACGATGCAAGTTTTCCAGGTGCTTCAAGGTTGCTGGGTCGAAAAACTTGAATCAGAAATTCAAAAGATAAAAAACACACGGAGATTTTAAAAAATGGCCTCGGCGACATACAAAATTAACGGAAAATTTGACAAAAAACCGATTTCGGCGGCCGAGGCGGCAATGATAAAACTCGGGGCGGCCGCTAATGCGTTAAAAACGGCCTTGGGCGGAATCGTAATCGCGAAAGCCTTGCAAGGTGTCAACGCGCTAATGAACGGAGTTACAGAGGCCTTTACGGCGCAAAACAAGGCTTTAACCAACTTTCGGAAATCGGTCGCAAATAACGCAAAAATGACCGCGAAAGACGTTGATTCCATCACTAGCAAGCTGGGCGAGCTTTCCACGGGGAATTTTTTCGACGGCGACAGCCTCAACAATGCGGCCAGCTCACTAATTAATTTAAAATTGGGACGCGAACAGATTGAAGAGACATTAGACGCGGCCACGGAATTGGCGGCCGCTGGGATTATGCCGCTACAGGACGCGACAAAAGCACTTGCAAAATCTTTAAATGGCGAGCTGGAAGGAAGTTTGAAGGACATCGCCCCGGAACTGGGGAATCTTACGGCCGAACAGCTCAAAAACGGCGACGCTATCAAGGTGCTGAAAGAGCGTTATTCGGGGTTCCGTGATGAGATGTCGCAGACTTTCGAGGGGCGCGACACGCAATTTGCGAACACTTTCGGCGATTTACAGGCCTCTATCGGCGGCATAAAAAAATCCTTCGATTTCCTCACAAAAGGAAGTTTGATAAAGCCGTTTCAAGAGCTTACGGCATTTATCGAAAACAATCGAAAACAGATTATCAATTTCGTTCTCAATTTGCCGGAACTCGTAAAAACATCTCTTATTATGGTAAAAGATGTTTTGGTCCGTCTCATGGATAGTTTTCCGCAACTCGGCGAATATGTGATAGGAACGATAGGGAATTGGCTTCCAGTCGTTGCCGAGTTCGTGAAGGCGGCGGGCAACATGGTAAAAGATGTTTTGGTCCGTCTCATGGATAGTTTTCCGCAACTCGGCGAATATGTGATAGGAACGATAGGGAATTGGCTTCCAGTCGTTGCCGAGTTCGCGAAGGCGGCGGGCAACTTGGTAATCGGTGCTTTTGATGTCACTTTCGGGAACCTGGGGCGGCTTTTTTACAATAAAGTTATATTGAATATAAAAGAAGCCTTGCAGAATCTTGTTGATGATTTCGTCTCAAAACATCCGACACTTTCAAAAATTCTCGGCGTCAAGAAACTCGAATTTGACTTGACGGAAAAAGCATATTCAAGTTTCAAGAAGTATTCGGACGAGGCCGGAAAGAATGTCGAAAAAGCAATCGAAAAAGCGAAAGACGCGTCAAAAACGCAGTTAAAGTTGAACAATAAATTCGCGTCGAATTTCAAGGACATCACAGACAAGGCCGTTGACGACCTCAAAAATAATGTCGAAAAAGCGAAAGACGCGTCAAAAACGCAGTTAGAGTTGAACAATAAATTCGCGTCGAATTTCAAGGACATCACAGATAAGGGCGTTGACGACCTCAAGAAAATATTGAATAAGGATTTGCCCGCGGACTTGGAGAAAGCACTATCGGCGAGCGTTTCGGCCGCACCGACCGCGGCGGCGACGACTTCGGGGACAACTTCGGGGACAACCGGGGAGTCCTCTAAAGACCCTGGAACGCTCGATTATATCGCTCAAGTCACTTCGGGGCTTTCATCGCTCGGAAGCACCATGAAATTCATCAATGACGTTATACAGGCGATTCTGTCGGGGAACTGGCTAACTTTCATCATCGGTTTGATTGTCCAGCTTTTGCAAGCTGTTATGGAAAATTCCGACACGGTAAAGGCCTTTTTTGATGGCTTCTCGTCAATGATTGGCGTTTTCGCGAAAAAAATCGCGCCGATGCTTGCGCAAATTCTCGAACCGCTTTTAGGACTCTTCGAGAGCCTGGGCGTTATCCTCGATGTCGTCGCGCTTATCGTCAAAGCCTTAACGCCGATTTTGACGTTGCTTGCGAAGGCCATCAACGCCGTTTTCAAGGCCGTCGCGTTCGTGATAGGCGGAATCGTCAACGGGATAATCGGAATCATCAGAAAGGTAATTAGCGTAATAAACAAGCTCCCAGGCGTGAACATATCGAAACCCGACTACATCGATTTGACGGGGAGCGACTACACGATAGACACTAGCGCAAGCTCATCGACGGATTCGGCGACCTCTTCGACGGCTTCGGCCTCGGCTTCGTACACGGCCGCACGAGACATATATATGAATGTGTACTATCAAAATTCATACGTCAACGGCGACGCGCGCGCAATCGCGCTTTCAATCCGGGAAGAAATCAAACGCGCTGAACAGCTGGGATATTAAGGCAATATGAACAAAATAATTTTCAATTTTTTCGGCAACGCTTCCGGCGTTTCGCCGTTGCGACTGGAACGCGACTATATAACGACCTCGGCGAAGATGAAGCAAATTTATTTCAACAATCTTTCCGCCGCCGACAACTCTTTTTCTTGCCAAATTCCTTTTGACTCGGAGCTTTCCGACGCGCTCAAGGCGCGAATCAACGACCGAACCGAAGTTATCATTCTGGGGGATTCTGGAATAGTCTTCACGGGCTTCTTGAGGCCGTCCAGCACCTTCACGAAGACGCAAAGAAACCAGCCGATAGCGGTTGAAATTGTTACGGGCGGTTATCTTCTCGATTTCTCATTTTCCGAGAATATCACTTATGAGGGAAAGGCGATAAAGGAGATTGTCACGGCGTTGATGTCTTTGGCTTCGTCCGTGCTGGGCTATACGTTTCCGATTGACTTGTCAAAAATCGTGGAAAATCCCGCCGTTTTGATAGCGTTTTTCAAAGAGGGCGAGAACTTTGAAAAACGGCTTGAAAACTTTTTGCAGTGCTACGGATACACATACGATTTCGATTCTGACGGCGTTTTTGTCGTCGTTCCGCTTTTTGATTCTCCATCGGCGACAGTCTCGCAGAATTTCAACGGCGAAAATTGTCTAACGCAGATTCAACAGAGCGTATCGGAGACAACAACCAGCAAAATTGAAATTGCTTGGAACGCCGTTAAATTCTTCTCGAATACTTTGATATTCTCGGACACGCAAGGCGCGGCGGAAGACGACAAATGCAGAATCACATTAGCCGCCGGGGAGTATTTCGCCGACGACGACCCGGACGACCCGGACGCGGAAAAAACTGTTTATTGTGAGTACGATTCTACAAATGGTTCGGTTCTTTGTTGTACAGCTTTGACACAGGCAGCTATCGAATACGACAATTCGAGCGGGATAACGCAAGACGTGCAGAATTTCCAGACAAAGGCGGGGGTGATAATCCACAACACCAGCGACACGGAGCGCAAGATAACGCAGTTTGACCTATACGGTAACGCCTACATTTCGACCGCTCAAAACGTATCTACCACAGGAGACGACAGCGGAAACAAAACGAGCTTTTCGGCGGATTTCATTTACACGGCCGCCGATGCCGACAGTTTGGCGAAGAAATTCAAAGACTGGTATTCTTATTCACAATTCAAAATCACGTTGCAGTCGAAAACTGATTTCGCGCTGGGGTCTTTCGTCGCCGTTTCCGACACGGGAATCGGGCGAGTTGTCGGCCGCATAATCCAGAAGGACACGGCCATAAAAACGGGGTTGATTTCTTATTCGATTTTGGCCGTTTGCGATTACGTCCCAGCGTCGCAAGTGGACACGCAGAAGACGATAACGGTGAAAAACAACGATTTAATCAATTCGCTTTTCGTCAATCAGAGAGAACTGAATGACGTGCTGGGCTACAAAATCGAGCTTTCGCCGGATTACACGACGATTTCGGTTGATTCGGACGGCGAACCGCTTCCGGGGCAAAACAACATCGAGATAACGGCGGAACTCTACCACGGCGCGGACAAGATAACGACGGGAACCGTCAAATCCGTGCTGTTGAACGGTGTCGCTATATCGACCTGGACAAGTGACGACACTTTCGAACTTATCCCCTCACAGCTCACGCAAGAGACGAACACAGTAGAAGTCGTTTTCGTGTACAACTTGCGGACGATAAGAAAATCAATGACGGTTGCGAAACTGTATCAGTCGGATTTGATTTTCTATGATTTTACGGTTTCCGACACCGCGGTGAAAAAAACGGATACGGGCTACACGCCGCCGACGGTTACGGCGAAAAAAATCGCGCGTCTTCCAGATGGCATTATTCCGACCGATTACGGGCGTTTAGTGTACTCAATCAACGATGGCGCGGAAAACGAGATTGATTATCAAAAAGTTCAGTCGTCGGATTCTTACGATTCATCAAAAACCTATTATCAGTCGGTTTCGCCGTTCCTTTTGTCGCTGGGCGGTGATGATGTCTTGGCGGTCTCGGAAGATGTCGCCGCGGTTTTCTTTTCCAGGAACCATGATTGACTATATTTTTTGAAAAACAGGAGAAAAACACATGAACGCAAAAGAAATTTCAGATGCAACACTTCCGACAGTCACGCCCGCCGACGACGATTTGATGATTCTTTACGATGTTTCGGAAGGGACGACAGGGAAAGCCCCAATATCGAAAATTGCAAATTTTATAACGTCCATTTCTAATAAAAAGGACGTTATACAATCCCAAACGACCGAAACGGAAGTCAATTTCACTGATAGTTATGTCGTCTCTGAATCCGGGGGATATATAATAACTCTTCATATTACTAATATTTCCGGTTTAGTTAGCGTAAATTCACTACAGGTAAATATTGAAAATTCTAACTTGATGAGAATATCTAACACTTCTGCGGGTGGATGGACTGACGTCTATGATAGTATATATATACCACTAAAAAAGGGGGTGACTTTGAATTTTATTGGAAATTTTAGCACAGGTGGATTCCGTTATAGTTACAGCGTAAAAAAAACTAGTTAATGTTAATCACAGATACCGCGGTTCACCCGCTTGAATACTTTGACGAATATTTCTCACAAGTCTACACGCCGCGCGAAGTTTCCGCGCAGAGCTTCGCGGCCGATGTCGCCGCCGGGCTTTGGACGTATAGCGGCGATGTCGTTTTAACAAACGCTGAATCTTTGGTTTTTCGCTATTACACGCCGGATAACGTTCTAATCAAGTCCGAAAGTGTCTCAATCGTTTCGGACGGGAAAAACGCCGTTGCTATGACTTCGCCGACCACGCCGCCGGGGTCTTACATCGGACAAATTGGAATGTATGCCGGGCATTTCTACCAGTGGAACGGCTCGGAATGGATTCTACAGGACACGGCGACAACGGCGGACGTTGCCGAATACACACCGCGCTATCTCGGTATGTTCGCGAGCTACCCGACAGACGCGCATGCCGGGGACTGGTGCGTTTTGTCGGGCAATGGGATTTTGTATCTGTACACGGGCGCAAGCTGGCAAGCCATAACGGATTATGCAAATTCTCAATATACGCGCCTTTTCATGTCCGCCATGGGCGATTTGTTCGCATTGGCGAAAAGCACGGGCGAACAGTTGTTTGTTTCTCGTTTGGTTGCGCTTACAGCGTTCATTCAGACGCTTTTTTCAAAACAGATTGTCATTTCTTCCGACGGATCTATTTCGAGCAAGAAGTATTCCAGCGGCTCGGAGGGCTTCCGCATACAGGGCGACGGAACGGCGGAATTCAACAACGGCATTTTCAACAAGGGGACATTTGACGGTATTACAGTCAATAAAGGAACTTTCAACAATATCAAAATCAACAACACCCAGAACATTTTCACAAATATAGCTGGTAGCAATTTAATGACTTTTGCAGATTTTTTAAATTCTATTGTTACAAAGTATGGAGTTTCTTGTTTTGGAAGTATTGTGGCAACTTTTGCAGATTCCAACACAACGGACACAGCGGAATTTAAAACTTTGCTTTTTTGGCCGGATGATTTCACTTTTCTTCAAGGAGAATTAGCAGACTTTGAAGGGAATTTTATTTTATTAGATGAAAAAAATAAGAAAATTTATGATGAGTATGACGATTACCATTATGAACTTTTGTATTATATCCCGATGATATGCCGAGGGCATTTTTATATAACAAAAAATATGGCACAATTGATTTTTAAGCATTATCCGACAAGCCCAGAGGATGCGCCGAGCATAAGCAACAAGACAATAAACATCAACTTGAAAAAACAAAATTATATTGCTTGTCGCTTATGCTATTAACGACCTATTTTAAAAGGTCGTTTTTTCTTTTCGCCTCGGCTTTTTGAGCCTTTAAAATGTCTTTGAAGTTCGGGGCGTTCAGAAATTCCGACATATCCCGGAAGTCTTCCAGCGTCATAGTTTGGGCGGGCGGTTTGATTTGCTTGAAGATTCCGCACGGCTTGAAATACATCTTGATAAAAGGCTTTCCAGCTTCGGCGACAAAGTAGAAGCAGATATCAGTGCGGCCGTAGTCGGTTACTTTCAATTCGTTCCTTGAAATGTCCCCGGTGAACTCGTTGAAGGGAAATTCTTTTTCAATCGTGAGATTTTCCGATTTTGCCGCCGTTGCCCATTCCTCGGCCTTGGCTAGTATCTTGCCAATCTTTTTTCGGCCGTATCTTCCGACCTCGAACCAATAGCGGGAAGCCCAGCCGTAATCTTCCACGAAAAACATATACAATTCGTTATCGTCGGTGTCATAGACGAGTTTCATTTCCGCGTTTTTAAAATTCCGTTCCGGGTCTGTCTGGATTGTTGGGTAGGTCTTCAATGTCACGGTTTCCGCGAAAAGAAAGGAAAAGGAAAGGACAAAAAGAAAAGATACTAAAAAAGATTTCATACGCATTTTTTACACCTCAAAAAAGATTATGACATTTAAAGGGGGGAATGACTATATTTAACGAGGTTAAAAAACATGAAAGTCCAAGATTTTGCGGCGAGCATCGGCGCGGGCGGTTGCCTTTTTTTCTGTTATCTCTTCTGTTCTGGAGCGTACACGACAGACGCGGACGCGCTGAAAAAGGCGGCCGAGGCGATTGAAAACGGAACCATTGAAAAAGATTGCACCGTTTCGCACCCGGAGCGGATTTTTTACGAGAACGCCGGGCGGCGTGTCCGCATCTTGAGAAAAAAAATATCGTCGCTGGACGAGATAAAGGAGAAAACGCCCGTCAATTTCGTCAACGGAAATTTCAATCATTGGGTCGTCGTCGAAAACGGCAAGATTGTTTTCAATTCGCTTGAAAAATCGGTTTGTGTTGCGAAAGGCAAGCCGACAGAGGCGCGAATTATCGAATATGTATGAAAGATTTTTTGAGGTAAAAAAAATGTTGAAGATGTTTTTTGAGAAAAAAGCAGTAAAAATTGTCGAAGGTGTCGTTATCGGCTTGGCGTCCGCCGGACTCATCGCCGGGGGCGTTTCCGCCGGAACGGTCGCGAAGATTCCGCCGCTTGTCGTCGGTGTCTTTACGGCAATCGAGGCCATAATAACGATTATCCAGGGCATGACGACAAAGGAGACTGAAAATTCGTGAAATTCGTTTTTTGTTGTCTTGCCTTGTTTTTTTGTTGGTTGTGTTCGCCTCGGCTGGATGCGCAAGCGTACATCGTGACCGAGGAGCAAATCAAGAGATTGGAAACAATATTGACGGAATACAAGACCAGCAACGAGAGACAGAAAGCGGAATTACAGGAGCTGAAGACAGCGGCCGCCGCATTGAGGACGGAATCAACGGAATTGAATCAACAGCTGACGAAATCGAAAGAATCGTTGGCGAAAGAGATTCAATCGACGGAGATTTTGAAAGAGAATTGGCAAGCCTACGAAACCGAAAAGTCGAAGGAAATAGCGGCGATGCAGAGGGAGAATCACGAACTGAATAAAAAAATAGCGTTCATCCGTGGTTTTCTTGTCGCGTCGTCAATCGTCATTGTCGGCCTTTCAATCGCGCTGTTTTGCATATCCTGGAAAAACAGGATTAGCCGATTTTAGCAAAGCTGGAATGTTTGTCACTCAAGAAAAAACGAGAAAACAAATCTTGTTCGACTTGGGTTAGTTTTCCGCCGTGCAGATCGGAAACCGTATCATCTAAAACAACGTCGTAGAACTTGCCGGAATAAAAACATTTAACGCCGAAGTCTTCAGAAATGCAGATTTCGGCGTTTTTGTTTCGGAGTACAGGACATTTGAATTTTGTGTCGTGGAAAATGAAAGAACCGTCATATTTTAATTTTTTGGGTTCTCGTATGCTGAATAGATAATCTTCGTTGATGTTTCGGGGCTTTTTCTTCCAGCTCGATTCTTTGAGCTGGGGAGCGACAGAAAAACGGGCGTTGAAATCGTCGATGTAGGACTGTAGAAAAACATTCGCTTTTTCGATTGTCTTTATTCCGTAATATCGCAAAATGTAGGGCAAACGTTTTTGAAGCGTCTCCCAAAGTCTTTCAATCCGCCCTTTCGCCTGGGGAGACAACGCCGCAATCAAATCGATTTTCAACTCGGCGGCCAGTCTTTGCCATTGTGTTCTTTTCTTTTTCATTCCGGCTAATTGTTCTTCTATCGAAAGTTTCGCGTTTTTCGTAACGAAAAATTCCGCCGCCCGGTCGGAATAAAAAGCCCTCGGAACACCGAATTTATTGATGATGTTTCTTGTCATTCGGAAATATCCCAGCGAACATTCATTTTTTGTCATGTACAGGCTTACTATTTTATGTGTCGCGTCATCAATCGCGCCGTGTATCGTCTCTTTTTTTCCGTCCAGAAACCAATCATGAGCGCAGCCGTCAATCTGGATTAATTCGCCTTCCGTCGGGCGTTCTTTCCTTGGCTTGTGCAGTCGCTTTTCTTCCGGGGTCTTGTAGTACCCGACAGGCGAAAAAATCCCGGCTTCGTGCAGAATCTTCGTTATCGTCGGGTATGACAGGAATATTTTCTTTTCTTGTCTCAAATAGTCCGCGAAAACCGAAAACGGCGCACCGCTCCACTTGTCCCGGTAAAACTCAACGATTGTTTTTTTCGTTCCAGCGTTCACGGCGTTCGGACTTCGCCGCCCTTTCGAGGCGTGAATAAACGCTTTTTCGCCGATGTCCCGGAATTTCTTTTTTAGGTTTATCACGGTTTGGCGAGTGC
>Ga0326512_10001645_pt1 | contig 16946 bp, 32 predicted proteins | sample 1_2617_0518_D_FD_203652 | JGI IMG/M metagenome (GOLD analysis project Ga0326512, IMG submission 203652) | Bovine rumen microbial communities from UC Davis, California, United States - 1_2617_0518 | ecosystem: Host-associated > Mammals > Digestive system > Stomach > Rumen | place: USA... | reverse complement strand
CATCATGTTTGTCCTGCAGATATTCCTCCGCAGACTCCCTTGTTTTTGCCAGAACTCGGACAATCTTCACCGCAGTCTCGGCTACCTCCAATTCGTACCAGTTGTAATCCTCGTATGGGTTCTCGTACTCATCAGCATCCTCTTCGGAGTTGATCGGCTCATCAAACTCAATCTGGATGTCCGGCTCGTATTCATCGTTTCGGTTACGCATTATTCCTCCTACTGGACAAAATCCGTATCTGCGCAAAATTGTCCATTACAGTTCCGGCTGTTTCCTCACCCTCTGTTCCAGCCCGTACACCTTCAGAAGATAGCTTCGGGTTATGCACACTTACCCTCATGCTTTTCTGGACATTTAACCGACATTTAGTCGGCACCGGATTATCATTTTTGTTGCTCCTGTTTTGGATGCTCCTATTGTCCGTTCGTGTAATCAAATATGTCTATCTGGTTGTTTTCGGGCAGAACAAGCATTTCTTCCTTTGCCCGTTTGTAAAATTCCTTGTTGATTTCAAAACCATAAAACTGTCTGCCTGTTTCCAGACAAGCTCTACCTGTCGCTCCTGAACCGAAACATGGGTCAATCACCACATCCCCTGGGTCTGTACAAATTTCAATCAACCGTTTAAGCAGTTTCACGCTTTTCTGTGTCGGATGGATTTTCGGGATATCTTTTCCATCCCTCTCATATTCCATCCAATCCAGAACCATGTGACCTGTTCCCCTGATTGCCCTGCCTTCATCGTCATACTTCGCACCATTGCGAAACTTAGGAAGATACCCACGATAGAAAAGCAATGCCCTTTCTGTTGCTCCGACAATTCGCATGTTCGCTTTAAGTGCCTGCGGACTGCTTTTCTTCACAAATGTCAGTGGAATGTAATTTACAAAGCCGTGTTTCTTTGCCGCTTCGATCAATGTAAACTGCTGCTGAAAACTACAGAACACAATCATGCACGGGGCATCTGATGACCGACCCCTCGCACCGCCTCTTTTCGGCTCCTTCCGCATAAGTTGTGAGCAGAAATGGAAGTATTCATACAGGTTGAAATTGAAATCCGATGCAAACGCCGCTTTGCCTGCAAGTTTGCTTTCACCATTTTTGTTGTCACCGCCCTTGTACCAGACGGGATTACTGCCGTAAAAGTTCGTACCCACGTTGTACGGCACATCGGCAATGATTAACTGTGCCTTCTGTATTGGCTTTGACTTCCAATTCTGCATACTGTCGTTCCAGACTTCGCACTTGAGTTTTTTCTTATGTTCCATTTTTCTGAAAGAAGCCATGATGCATCATTTACGCTGGCCAGCGGCTCCACGCTCCTTTCGTAATGATTATTTATTTCTCAGCTTTTCCGTCAGTTCCTTCACTGTATCGCAGATGATCTTCAAATCCTCATACGTCATCCTTACATCAATCAGCCGTGTCGGCTCCCCTGCCCAGACCATTCGCCAGACAGGGACCGCAAACGCATCTGCCAATGTGATTTTGTCAACCTTTTCGTTTCCGTCCATGCTTCGCTCCTTCCTTCTTCGCAAACTTATCGGAGATTCTCATCAGCAGATCCGTGTAATCCCCCTCGACAATCATCTCCATTCCGTTGTCGTAAATGATCCTGCACCGGTGCAGATCCATCGGCAGGACGTCTTGGATCCTGCTGATCCGAAATATCGCCGGTGATTTGTCCGGATGTCTCAGGACAAGGAAATCGTCTGTGTTACCTGTCATTTTCCCCATACGCTAGCAATCTTCTCCTTCCGTTTGGTCCGAGGCTTAAAGAATCCCTTTTCAACGCATTCCCGACCAGGGCATGGCCTGATGTGTTTTTCTCGCAAGATATAGTCACACATGTTGTATTCGCCCCAGTAGTCACAGTTTTTACAGATCTTCTCCCTGCGGTTCTTGGCGTCCAATTCGGATTCTTTTCTGGTCTCTTCTACAAGCCATGCCATCAATTCATTTGCAGCGGCCTGTTCTTTCGTTATGTCATTGCACTTCACTGGTCAGATCCTCCATGTATGGCAGCTTCTTCAGTTCGGAAACCATGTGTCTCCACTCATCCAGCTTGTGGTTCTCACGCTCCCGGATCATCTTCAGTGCAACCTCGTAGCTCATCAGGACGGTGCGCTTTTGATTGTACGATGACGGCAGAAGCTGGATCATCTGATACCATATATCCCCTCTCGTTATCTGGTTCCCATAATCATCCTGATGCATGACACCGTCCTGCCAAGTGATGTATATCTTGCGATAATCGTTCAGCCACTGAATGACCGTCTCAAGTTTTTCCGGAACAAGCAAATGCTCATGGCTGAAATCATCCAGAGTGAATTCCTTCTTGTGTATGCAGTGCATCGTACTTGTGCCGATCTGTGACTTTCCGACACAATATCGGTCTGCTTGTTTCCAGTAATACAGCGGAGCCGTGATATCCATGCTCACCTGAATGAGCCTGAGAAACGTCCTGTGAGACACTCCTGCCTTTACGAGTCGTTTCAGTAAGGCAAGATCGTTTTCTCCGATTTTGTATTCCACATACTCGTATCGTTTACCAGCTGCAACATATCCGCTGTCTGACTTTGACCAGCTTGACAGAGGGTTTCTGGCGGCTCGAACTGCCGCATCGAAGCCGTACACCTCTATGTTTTCAACTCTTATCATTTCACTCCTCATCCCATTCCGGGTTCATTCCCTTTATTCCACCGACCGGCCGTCTCAGATGCAGGCAGTTCGGCATCCGGTTCACATACTTACTCTTTGGCGGATGAATCTGGAGCACAGCTTCTTCGTCCTCGAAAAAGATATCTTTTACCTGGCACATGTCATCCCAGGACGGTGTGATACTATGGTCGAATGGCGAAACGCTCACATGCTCCCATCCTGCCTCGTTATTGCCCCAGACCACTGATCCTGCCCAGCTGCCTATAGTTATCACTCCATGCCCACCATTGACCGTCGCCTGATCGACCCTAAGAGCTGATGTGCGGCGAAGTTTTTTCAGTGCTTTCACTTGGTCCCATCCCCCGTTCCTTTGTCTTTTTTCCACGGCTCCGGAAACGGCTTCCAGGCCATTACAATGTAATCTCCTTCATCGCTGTGCTCTACCACCCATCCTTCATCTTCAAACCATACTCCAATGCCGATTTCGTTTTTGCCTGTAAGCCGGTCGTACAGAGACAGGATGCAGGACTGTTTATCATCAGGCTTCTGGTCCGTTGTTATCCAGATCGGTTTCTCCTGCACATACCTTGAGTATTCGGATTTTTTCAGATCATCCATCAGTTCGTCGTAGTCTTTCCTGAGGCATCTGTGCCAGTATACGGCGTCCTTATACCATTCTTTATGCTCATTTGGTGTCCCGATGCAGAAATCATCCTCGCTGCAGTAGATCTCCGGATTCTGCGCCCTGGTAAGGGCCAAGGCACAGAGCTCAAGGTTTGCGTTCATCTGTTCCATGAAGTAACAGAGCTGCAGATTGTTCAGCTTCCGGATATTGTCAAAATAATTTGCCATGATCACTTCTCCCCTATCAGACTGATTCCAAATCGCTCCATCATGTCGATTGTTTCCTGAGCCCCTTTGTTTCCCATGTTCCGGATCCGCAAGATGCTATCACGACTCCTGTTCTGCAAATCTGCCATGGTGTTCACACCAGCCCGCAAGAGGACGTTCCTGGTTCTCAAAGAAAATCCGAGATCGCTTATTTTGGCGGAAAGATCCTGCTTTGCAGCTTTCTCCGATGTTTCTGCTGCCACCCTTTCTTCTTCTGCCTTATCCGCAAGCATTTCTTTGATCGCCTGGTCTGTCAGCGTCTCCGGTGCGTCAAAATCTATGCTGCAGTACACATGGATCCGATCCGGCATCTTCACAGAACTGATTTTGATGTACTGCCCCTTCAGCGAATAAGGAGGTATTCCACCAGAATAATAGTGTCCGTCGTTCAGGCCGGATTCCTCTTTCTTCTTGGCAATGAGATCGTAATATGTTCTTCTCCAGATCATGTCAGCTTCTTCCCTGGCATACTGCGCAAGGTATTTCCAGTTATAATCACCATCAAATTCAAACTTGCTGATCTTTTGTCCGATTGCGCTCTTGATATCATCGCGAATGCACTCACGATATGACCTGCGCTTATCTGATAGTGACTGCGGAATCTCTTCGATCGGCTTTATCGACATTCTCATACCTCCAAATAAACATCCTTATCAGTGATCGGCATCCATTTCATCGGCCCGTGCCATTTGTCGTGGTAGAACAGCTTCTTGTGCCTGCCGGAGTAAACCACCGTGCACACCTCATCCTTCAGCTTCGTTTTTCTCACGACTTTAGCGCCGACGGGCAGCTTCCTCACTTCGGCAGCTGTGAGTGTTTTTTTAGTATTCTTCATTCCCTCTCCCCTTACTGAATCCAATACTTCTGCGGAACCTGGTCGAGCATCCTGTTGAGGTCGTATACCGATTTCTGGTATTCGTACTCAAAATGATTGCTCTCGGTCTCGGCCTTGTCATACTGTTCCTCGATCGCCTTGAACAGCTTCAGCGTCTGCAGGTTCTTCTCTCTCAGAATGTCCAGAGATACTTCCAAGCAGTCATATCTGTACCGAAGTGCCATGTAGCTTGTGTAGACCTTCAAACATGCTCCGACAGCTTCAAGCAGCTCCTTCTTGGTCATCCGGCAGATCCGTTTCTCTGCTTCCTGTTCGGCATATGTATACTCAAACGGCTGCAGGCCGAAGTAGTCCTGTTCGTAGCTGTCCCAACCTGCGAAGCCGCCAAAGTAATCAGCTCCTGCTGCTGGAAAGAGATCGTCAAAGCAATCCGGGATGTACTCGTTATTCAGATCCTCTTGGAATTGCTCCAGCTCCGCAGCCAGATCGGAGAATGCCATCCTGAATTCGTATGCTTCGTCTTCATCTCCGTCCAACGCATTGACCAGATTATCTTCGTCATTGCAGAACCATTGGACGTCCTGAACCACATCCTGCATTTCATACAACTCATTGATCAGGAACTGATAATTCATACAGTTGGCAATCGGCTTCTTGTACCGGAGCTGCTTGGCTTTCAGTTGCTTCTTCTCTTCGGCGGTCATTGTTTTCCCTCCATGGCCTCAGCAATGGTTCTTTTACAAAGCGGCTACATTTGCTTTCATATTCATCTGTCTGCCTCTCAGCGAATGCAACCGCCTCGCCCATGGCCAGGAACATACTCTTACCAAGATCTGTTGTTCTCGGAAACTTCAGGTTTGATGTCCTTCCAAGACGGTTCTTTGTCGGAACCCTGTACTGCGTGAAACCGCCGCAGATGTATCCCTTCACTTCCCCGGTAACAATTTCATAATGGAATGGCTGATCAGAGAAACTGTGATCAGTGAAGGACTCGATCAGGAGATATACTGTCGTACCAATTGGCAACAGCTTTTTCTTTTTCATATTTCACCTCTGGCCTTCATATCCTTGAGCCGTTTAGCTATAGTCACATCGGACGTTCCCATTTCTTCTGCGATTTTCACGTTTGACCAGCCGGCTTTGTGCAGAGCGCTGATCTTACCCTCATCCAGATTAAGACGAGACGGACGTCCTTTCTTTTTCTGCGCTGGCTCTTCAATCTCTTCGGCTTCCTCTTTTTGACCAGGATCCTCTTCGGTCTCCGGAGCAGCTGCTTCAGGAGCTTCTTCATCATCATCCTGATCAGCATCAGGCTCATCAGTCTTATCCTCTGTCTCAACCAGGTACCGTACTCCATCGAGAATTACGCTCAATGTGATGGGCTCGTATTCGTCCCATGATGCGTTTGGTCTCTTCGGCATGAGGATATTCACTTCTTCACCCTGGATGTATCTGTCAAATGCCTCTCTGTCTGTTATTTCTCTCAGCATTTTCCTTCTCCTTTTCCGCTTCTTCCGCTTTCTGAATAAACTCTTCAATGTCAAAATGGTCAAATCCCAGATCAAGTGCATACTCACTACATATTTGATCAAATGCTTTTTTGACACCGACCTGCTTCACGTAATCCTTTGCCGGATTCAAATTGCTTATGAAGCGGCCGATCGCCTGTTTATATCCCCATGTCATGTTGATCGCGATGCAGGATATGATGACATTTGCCAGGGAAACATATCCTTCAGCCTCATAGAGCCGGTCATTAAACTCCACGCAGAAGTTCTGGTGCATTTCCTTTTTGGTCAGCTCAGCCCATGTTTCAAGGCTTTGCACCTTCACCCCTATATTGTTTGCCAGTTTCCCCATCTTTTCGCTCTCCTTCTGGAGGCGTCTCATCTCGGCTCGTTTACTCATCCCCTGTGCCCTCTACCAGTGTCATAGCAGTAAGTGGCTGCATTTCAATGTCAACGCTCAGGACATCTCCCTTCTGGCGGTTTCTAACACTCATGTGCTTGATCGGAGCTTCGAGGATGGCTTTTGGAAAAATCTTTTCATTCACTCCCCATCCCATCTCTATTCCGTTTCCCTTTGGATTGCCGTGCTCATTGACTTTTATATTGACTACGGTCAGCTTCTTTCGGCTGATTTCATAAGCCATATGTGCGGAAACATCTATATCCGGTCCGTATTCCCATCTATGGATGTATATTCCATCCGGATCCCGGACCGTCACGGTAATTTCGATGATCGTCCAGAGTACCTTGAACAGATCCTTCAGTGTCATTTCTTCTGCTCCTCCTTAAGGAATGCCAGTGCAATGGACCGGCTGGCGTGACAGTCTCCAAAATGCTGTTCCCAATCCTCAACCACAAACCATTCCTTCACCCGCCATTCTTCATGTTTCTGCGGATATGAAAATGTCGTCATTTGCTCCTCTACAATGAAGCTGCAACTGCTCAGATCATATCTCCACCAGTTGCGTTCCAGCTCCGGAACTGATTTCCACTTGTACCATCCATTTGCTTCGTTTCTGTAATCCACCAGGAACGCGATTCGCTCCTTATCGTTTTTGAACTTCAGCATTTGTTCCTCCCCTTCTTCAGCCTCTCATATAAGGTTGTAAGCATATCCGGATTCCTATATGGGCTCCCGGTTGCCTGTTTGAACCTGTCTTCAATATCGTCGATGCAGACAAGGAGCATCTGGTCGAGATAATTATTCCCATACTTCTTACTTATTCCATCAGCAGCATTGATCAGGCTGCCCCAGTATTCTTCGCTGTCATCGGCATTGTAGTATTTCTTCCTGAATCCCCAGAGCTCCCCGAAGAAACTCTGTTCGATTGCAATATCCTCTGTTTTTACACTGCTCATTCTCATCCCTCTTGTAACCGGCTGTAACCAAAGTGTAACCAAAATCAAATTGCCAAAAACCCAGTAAAATCAAGGGGTTTCGGGTTTTGTAACCAATGTAACCATGTAACCAAGGATTTTTTCTCTTATGCGAGGAAAAAAAATATATATTTCGTAAATGTTACAGATTTATTTCTCGGAAGAAATATGTATTTTTATTTTTTGTATATAAGTGTACTTTTCCTTGGTTGCATTGGTTACATGGTTACACTTTTTCAAAAACCCAGTAAAATCAAGGCTTCTCGGGCTTTTTTGTGCAACCCGTTTTGGTTACAATCTGGTTACAAATGGGTTACCTGCCTACAAAAACATCGTTTTTTCGTTGTCATATTCCTCCAGATCGACCACTTTGACGGAAATGCACCGGAGGACGCTGCCCTTAGTTCTGATCAGAAACGTGTCCCGATCGTTGTTGTACCTCAGCAGTCCTTTTCTCTTAGCCCATCCGGTGAAGGCTTTTCTGCTGAATCCTCCGTTCTTAACGATTCGCTCCAGAGAAACCACATTGAAATTGATATACTTATCGTCATCGACCCATACGACTTCACCCCACTGCTCCAGGTTGTCGTAGCGAACAGCATCAAAGTGCTGGGCCTGCTCCTCGTAAACTCCGAGGAGGTATTCGTAACATCGTGCTCCTTCCTCAACCAGTGATCGTTTTACCAGATACTTGGCGACCTCTGCCGGTTTCAGGTTGTTTCCGTCCCGGAAGATTTCCTTAGTAGCAATATCATCGGCAGTCAGGATCGCAGCCAGCGAAATCACCTGTTTCTGCATGCTCTCGCTTGTCGTGAGCCTTTGACAATATTTCCGGTGTATCTCACGTATGTCCGCTTTATCCATTTTTTTTATGGCTTCCACGAAGATCGGGCCTGCAAATCCGAAATTGCTCCGCACCAGATCCGCAGTAGCTGACGGAGAAGCAAACAATTCGACGTCTGTCAGGTCAATCTCCAGTATCCTGTTTATTGCCCCCGCCTGGTCTACAAAGCTGCTCAGAGGCCTCTCTCCGTTTATTATGACCGCATTCTTCCATGTCCTGACTCTTTCTGTGCCGAGGTCCTTATTGGACCTCTTCTTACCGGTTCCGGAGCTCAGGTTGTAAACAACCTTCTCTATGTTTTCCCTGATCGTCTTGTTCATCTTGGAAGTATCGTCCAGGATCAGCGGCAGGTTGTTCAGCACATCCCCTCTGACTTCCATCTCCGTATCAGTGGATAGAAAATCTCCAATATACTGTCCCTCATCCGGGCAGGCCCATACTGATGCTGCCAGCATGTGCATAACCGTCTTTCCTGCCTCTGTAACGCCGTTGAAATCGATCAAAATAGAGGCGATATTGAGGAATGGTACGATTACACTGGCAAAGGACGCTGCAAGCGCAAGTCGCGGTTCCAACCGCTTCTCTGCGCGTATTTCCTTGATGTGAGTCATCCATGTCTGATAAGAGCCTTCCTTCCGTATCGAGTTAATGATCTGTGGGAATCTCAGCTCTGCGTCAAATACGATCTTCTTGTCGTATGGAAGGAACTCCGATCCGTGCCACCCAAGTTTTGATGAAGACTGCACTAGGATCACTTTGTCATCGTTATAGTTCTCTACATCGGCCAGATATCTGACCAGAAGCTTTGCCGTCTCAGATGTTACGCTCACGCCGTACTTTGCAAGAGTTGTAATGGACCTGGAATTTGCGATCATATCCTTTGGCACAAGAATCTCTGTCCAAAGCCCGCTCACACCTCCGCGCTTGAAAGCCAGCGTGATCTGTTCCTCCCCCGTTTCCATGTTCCGCATCCTTTTAATCGGCAGGATCGGATGGTAACAGGCTGTCTGATTCGCCCTGCTGGATTCCTGGGACCATACACCGTCTTCCGTAGCGATCCAGCTCCCGCAGTACATATTCCCGTACTCCTTGCCTGTGTAGTCCGGTTCGAAGTTCGTGATCCCGTCCAGGCTCTGTTTCGACCAATCGGTTTTCGCTTTTTCCTGGAGCCTGGCTTTTTCCTCTGCCAGGTACTGATGCTCTGCCGCTTTCAGCTGGTCTGACACATAGGTCTTTATGCGCAGCTCCCTCGCTCTCTCTTCGATCCTGAGCTTCAGTTCGTTCCTGGTAAACGGATTCCTGTACTCCTCATGCTTACTGAGCTCCATGTAAAAACGGGAGGATTTCAATTGTTCTTCTGTTAACTCATTAACATTAATTGCCGTTTTTATTCGCCTCCTCCCATAACCAGAGATATTCCTGCATAGCCCTCATATATCCCTCCATGCATTCGCACCATGGTTCTGACAAAGGAACATAGCAGTGTGCAAATGTTCTACAGTAACGGGCTTCCTCGGACAGTTCCAGGATCCGCTTCTTCATCTCCTGAATCCTTTGTTCCTTCTTCTTTCGCTTCAGCTGAGCTGCCTTTATATCCCTTGTCCTGTGCTGACGTTCCCGCATCGATTCGGGCTTGTTATAATTTCCGCCCAATGAGACGAACGCATCCTTAAAGCTGAGGCCATCCATCAGCATGACAAACTTGAAGATATCTCCGTCAGCTCCGCACCCAAAGCAATGAAAATTGTCATTGTACACCTTCATGGATGCTGTTCGGTCGCCTTTGTGAAAAGGACATTTTACAAAGCCTGCCCGGTTAGGAAAGAGGTTGTAACGTGCCAGGATGTCCTTCATGCTGTACATCCGCTTTATCTCATCTTTTTCCATCGCCTCTCAATAATTCCACAATCCTTTTTCCGGTCTGTCTTTTGTCGCAGAACAGGAATTCAACTCCGTAAGAGATATGGGCTTTATACATCTTGTCCATAAGCTGCCGTCCAGTTACCCGGGAATATTTCGACCGAAAACGGGCAACATCCTTGATGGATTTATATTGTCCTCCATGCTCACAGAGGATGATGAACCTTATGTTCTCTTCCTTGGAACGCCTGATCTCTCTCCAGAACCTGCTGCTGTCGGGGGAACACATGTTCGTCATGAGCTCGTTCAGGTCCTTCTTCCGATCAATCGTAATGTCCATTCTCTCAGAATCCATGTAGTCTCCGGTATCGAGTTTACGAACCACAAACGGGATTTCACGGCTCATGAAGTATTCAATCACCTTCTGATTTGCTTTTTCGCGGGTATCACAGATGATAGCCATAACTCACACCTCAAAGGAACGGCAGCTCATCATCGACACCGTCCGGGATGTTCATGAACCCGTCTGCATCGGGTTTTCCTGCTTCTTCGGGAACCGGTGTGCCGGTCTGCTGGTTATTGCTCTGATGTCCTCTGTCACCGCAGAAGTGCGCCCTGTCGATCAGGCAGATGCTCCGGGATTTCTTTTCCCCGTTTGCTTCCCATTCTTCTGTGACCATATGGCCTTCGATCAGGATCATGGTCCCTTTCTTGAAATATTTCTCAATAAACTCTGCGTTGTTCCTCCACGCCTTGCAACGAAGAAAGGACTTTGTCTCCATCTCCTTGTACTTTTCTGACCATGCTATTGTGAATTCGGCATAAGCCACATTGGACTGTGTATATTTCACTTCAAGATCCGCTGTCAGGCGTCCCTGATAAATCACTTTATTTACCATATCAAAGCTCCGTAATGATAAGATCGTTGTCGTCTGTGGTTCTGGTGGCAATGAACTGCACGCCCTTTTCCTTGCACTTTTGGTACATGTGTTCCCTCATCGGTGTGGCCAGCTTCTCAATCCCGTCGATCAGCACGATCTGCAGGCCGGATCTATTCTGGATTGCCACATCAATGCAAAGGTCAAGTTTCTCACCTTCTGATAAGTTGCTGACCGGAAGTCCATTGATCAGTGGAACTCCATTCTGGACTGAGAGCCCTTCGATCGGGATCGTGGCCGTCTCCAGTATTTCGCCCGGAAGAGAACGCGCCTTCTCAATCTTTTTCGTGAGAAGATCCGACTTTTCTTTCAGCTCTTCAGCCTCTTTTTCCACCCGCTGCATCCGTCTCCATTCATTCACATGGCCTTTCATCTTTTCGATATTTCTGGCCTGGCTCAGCAGATCATCAACGGGAAGTTTCTCCCTGTCTCTGTATTCCGCATAAGATTCAATTTCAGACTCGATCTTTGCGACACCTGCCTGATACTCGCTCTCGATCACTCTCACCCTGTCCGCTTTTCGTGAATCTATCGACGCCAGCTTCTCCATCAGAGCGTTGATCTGTTCTTTCAGAGACGAGATTTCCGAGTTGTATCTTGTCCTGGCTTCCGACTCCTGACGGTCCAGTGTTGCAAGCCTGATCTCCTTATCCGCATCCAGACCGCGGATCTTTGCATCATGACCTGCCAGCATTGTCTGTGCCTTTTCGATCATCTCGTTATTCTTCCGGCGCTTTTCAATTTCCATGTACAGATCTCCGAGATCGGCATCTTCCCATTCAGCTCCGTCATATCCGATCGGGAGTGAATTCTTTATATCCTCAACTACAGCACGCTTTTCCCTGATATCTCTGTTGATATCCTGCCGGGTCTGGAAGTAATATCCGTTCTCAGCCTGGATATCATTCAGCACTGCCAGAATGTTCTGCTGATAATTCACATCCTGCGGAATCTCGCCGAACCATTCCTTGATGGTGTTCAGATCCCATTCGTACTCGATCATGTCCAGGATGATCCTGTTCTGGTCCTTCTTGCTCATGTTCATGAACTCGATCGGCTGCAGCTGCAGCTTCGTGAAAATCCCTGCCAGAAACGCTTCAGGGCTCTTGATCACATTGCCGTTCTGTTTCACTGACTTATAATCAGATGACTGCGTCCTGATTTTCCTGTCAATGGAGAGCCCGGTATCCGTCTCGATCAGTATCTCTCCCTCCGTTTCACCGGATCTGACTATATAATCCCTGTCAGACTTATTCTCCAGGGCAAGCCTGATCGCATCGATGACGGAAGATTTACCGACTCCGTTTTTTCCTGTAAGCTCCACATTTTCCCCGCCGGCTTCATATTCCTTGATACCAAACAGGTTTTTAATCTTAATCCTTGATATCTTCACTCGGTGCAGCCTCCTCCTTTTCCATGCTTTCCTTTGCTTTCTTCATACAACTCAGGCAAAGTTTCCTGCCTGTATTCCTCTTTGCTATCTCGATCAGCTGGGCAACTGTCTTTCCAGCTGCGGGTTTGATCGGGTTTCCACACGCCTCGCACTTCTCCTCGGTGTATTCCTTGATCCGGATCCCTGTTGTGGCTTTTCCGCCAACCTTAGTATCAATCACATAAAGCATGATTCTTTTTCCCACGCACGCCCTCGGATCTTCCGCTCCAAACAGTTTGATCAATGTCTTCCTGTTTGTCTTGTTCAGAACCATAGGCTTGCATTCCTCCAGAAAGAGCGTCTGCTTCATCGACTTGGAATTGGTTTTCATATCATAAGCTTCCTTGAAATCGATATCCTTGATCGTCACAGCACGTTCTGACCCGGCTGGCCCGATAAGCTCCGCGTTGATGAAATTAGGATCCAGGATTTTTTCCCATGTCTCAATCATCAGAAGTCCCCCTCTCCAATCAGATCAGTAGGAAGATCCATAGCGCCCTCGTATCCGTACCAGTTGCCTGTGGTTTTGCAATCATGATAGATCCCGATATATTCCCGGAACTGGTCATATCCCTGCATCACATAATCCTGATCGCAAAAGTAAACCCGAACCGCGTATGGAGCTGTCTTTTCCTGGGCAACGAAAGCGAATCCATAGTCTTCAAATGTGTTCTGGAATACTCCCTCCGTATACATGCCCGCCTGGAACTGGTAGCCGTATTTACGACAGGATCTTTCAAAATGGCCATCTTCACAGCTGTCTGTGGTTTTGTAGTCCACAATGTATTTCTGGCCTTCATACTCAGTGATACAGTCGGTTCTGCATTTGCACTTTTCGCCGGTATCTTCATCTGTCCAGAAGAAGGACTGTTCCGTCTTACCGGTCAGAAGGGCTTTTGCAGTCGGGTTTGCATCGATCTGCCTGCTCATGTCAACGATCTTCTCCATATCATCCATGGAGATGATCTCCTTATCCGCATTGGTCATAACAAACTCCGCATATGCCTCTTTCCCTGCTTTTGTTCGTCTGTCTATCTGCGGAAGCACTGCAAATTCTTCCTTAAAGCTGTCCGGCTCCAAGATGAACTTGTGAGCTGCCTGGCCGAAGATCAGTGAAGGCGTTGGTTCTGCCGGATTGTCCATTGCGTATCTGAAATGCAGCGGGCTCTTGCTGATCTTGAAAAGCTCGGACCTGCTGATTCCTTCAGCTTCGCGATATTCTTTATTTGTCATTCGGCACCTCCTCCGGCCTGTCATATGTAATTATGTCCCTGGACTGCAGGATGATTTCCGATGCAACCATCTTGACGGAAAGCGAGCTCTCGTTCGTGATCTCCATCAAGGCATCGTATGCCGCCGGGGTCAATCTGATTACCGGCTGCTGACCCGGTTTCAGTTTTTCAAGCTGCCGTCCCGGGATGTGAATCGTTTTTCGCTTTTCCATTGAACGTACCCTCCATTTCTGTTAAAATGAGGACGAAGATATTCCCGTATCTTCATCCGGAAAAAGCCTGTCTGACTGTCAATCTGCCGGGCTTTTTCTTTGTCATAAACTGCAGGTAACGAGTCTTCCTGATCGGAAGATAAGGGTTCTGAGTGCTGTACTCATAATCCAGCCATCCCATCCATTGAAGCCGTTTCCTTTTGTGCTTCCCCCATCTGACAATCCTGTATGGCCTCTCGATCCCGTAATCCTTTACTATGACCATTGTCCCGAGTGGCATCATCAGGAGCCTGTCCGGTGAAATCGGTCTGTAATCCTCAAAATGGTCTGAGGAAATCGCAATTCCCAACTTTTCCATCACACCTCCCTGTAAAATGTGTGGCCGCCATGCGTGAACAGCTTGTCCAGATTTTCAGAGTGCCATGTTTCCTCGTGAACAGCTGTCCGGAAGTATGTTGCGCCCTGGGACTCATCCCATCCATGCATGATCATGTAAAGGGCCTTGTCGCATTCCTCGTCCGGCACCATGTCATAGAACCTTCCGTCAGACATTGGTGAGAACTGCCCCGGTTCGCAGATCACTCCCTGTACCGTGTTCGGGAATTCCGGATCACGCAGCCTGTTGATCACCACACGCATGACCAGCGCTTTTCCGGTCAGGTCTTCTCCTCCGGCCTCAGCCATGGTGAGCTTCATGAGCATTTCCTGTTCATCGTAGTTCAAGCTGACCGTTTCGCGCTTCGGATGCGACCTGGAAAGAATTTCCTCCTCCTGCACTGCTGCGGCCTGCTCCGCGACGTATCTCTCCATCCTGATCCCGCGGCTGTCTTCAACTACTGTTGCCTTCTCTGCCGGAGCTGCAGCTCCGATCAGTGCCATGAGCACGACTGCGCCTGCAGCTGTCGCCATGGTTCTTTGTCTTCTCCTTCTTCTTATTCCCCTCTTCATTGCAATTTCCCCTTAATCTACAAAAGTGTGTTTCTGGAAGTCGTAGATCCCAATTGTCTGTCCGTCGCAAACGACTCTGCTCCGGAAATCATCGAGAATATCGAGCCTGAACCGGCTGACAAAACCGTAAGCATATCCGAGACTTATCAGGGCATTCTGGACCTCATCACGCATCTCTTCTACAGTCACGATTTCACTCCTCCTCGTTGCCACAATACCTCCCACGGATCATATGGGGGAACGCTCTTGCTGAGGTTCTTGTCTTCCAATCTATCCCGGTAATACATGTAATCTTCCAGGACAAGTAAATTGATAAGCTTTCTCCTGCCTCCGTTTAGCATGATTCTGGCCTTCTTGTATCGGTCGCACTTTTCGATTTTTGCTACGGTTTCATATACTGTACTTTTCGGCAGGCGGTACTCCTCTGCTATAACAGCAATTGGCAGATATGTTGCTGGTGTCGATGCCATGTGCTCACCTCCTTTTATGTTGAAAGAATTTTTACACTATGCTAAAATGTCTTTACCCGTACTCGAGGGCAGAAAGGTGGAATCAAAATGATTAAAAAACTGAGTATGCCCTGTTCTCTTATTACCGGTCGGCATGTGGTACCATCACACATTTAAACTGGGTAGCTACTTCCAAAGGACTGGAAGTCCGGTAATCTCGTCAACTAACGGGCAAAGGCAATACCGCAGAACCGAAACTGCATAAGTGGCGAGGCTCTTCATAGAAGCTGTTGGGCGTGTCATCAGTGATGCATGATGTATGCCAATGGCCTGGGCGGTTAAACTCCGAATGGGCTGGGGGCTTAAGTCATGCGTCTGCAGAGTGTTTAGAGTAAACAAATTCGGGCGAAAGCCGGTTGGAACACGCCTCCAATCGGTTTTTTGCTGTGAATTCATTCATGTCTATTTTCAGGTATCTGCAGATCTCAACCATTTCCCAGTCTCGTAAATCCCTTCTCCTATGGTTACTCGCAAGGCTTGCATACAGGTTGTGGTATGCTATGCCGGTCGCTTTTGACATCTCTGTCAGGTTGACATTGCCTGCTTTTGCGATGTCGGCAATCTTTTCCGTAATGTAACTGATTTCATTCTCACCTCCCGATCGTGATTTTGGTTTCGATCTCAACATTGATCTGTTCGTCTTTCTCCAGCTCGGCAATCTGGGTCATGAGCTGATTGACAAGTTCATCCGTAAGATATTTGCCCAGGACTTCTCTTACTGCTGCTTCGTTCATGTGTTCACCTCCTTGTGAATTCTTGGAACTTTAGTTTTCTAAACTTTCTGGCTAAAAAAATATACAGGTATTTCGCTCTTATCAATACTCAAGACTTCGCAGCTTTTGAACATCTCATCCTGTGAAAAATCAAGAGCATTGTTAAGACGTTGGCTTAAAGAAACCCTTCCAATACCAATTCTGTCAGCAAAGGCATCCTGCGTACCGCAAACCTCTCTGATCTTGCCACGAAGTTTACTGTAATCCCACGACATTCTTTCACCTCCTTCTGTTTAGTTTTCTAAACATCTTAATAATATCACCTGATGCTTATAGTGTCAATTGCTTTTTTTAGTTTTCAAAACGTTTTGTTTTTTAATCGCTTAATTTTGTTGCGTTTTCCGAACATTTGTGCTACTCTATCAGCAAAGCAACACGAGTTATTAATAGGAGGTGATGATGTGGATTCTATAGCCAACAGAATCCGAGAAGGAATGGAGATGCGAAATCTCAGGCAAGCAGATATTGTCGAGAAAACAGGGATTAACAAAGGCGCATTAAGTTCGTATATTTCCGGACGCTACAAGCCAAAACAGACAAACATTTATCTTATAGCAAAAGCTCTCGATGTTAATGAAGCGTGGCTGATGGGCGCAGATGTATCACCAGAAAGAACTTCTAATATAGATATCTCAGTACAACCTTCTGCCAACACACAGCCCCTCACCGCAGAACCCGACAATGATAATCAACAACTGACAACGAGGGAGACGGAGCTGATCGATAAATACCGCAATCTGGACGAATACGGCAAGGACGTGGTTGAAACTGTTGCATCCAAAGAATATGACCGTTGCATGGCGGACCGAGAGAATGAGATCGTCCTGACTCCGGAGCAGATCCGGGCTCTTCCGCTCCAGGAACGTCTTGAAGCCATTAAACATGATGCTGACTTTGCACTGGTTGCGAGGAGGAAATAAATAAA
>Ga0326512_10001643_pt1 | contig 16950 bp, 17 predicted proteins | sample 1_2617_0518_D_FD_203652 | JGI IMG/M metagenome (GOLD analysis project Ga0326512, IMG submission 203652) | Bovine rumen microbial communities from UC Davis, California, United States - 1_2617_0518 | ecosystem: Host-associated > Mammals > Digestive system > Stomach > Rumen | place: USA... | reverse complement strand
AGGGCTCACACACCAAATCGTGCGTTCAGACTGGGTGGTCTTATTTTCACGTGGCCGCCCCCTATAGAATCCTTTGTCTTTTGGAGGGACGATGCCCGAGCTTCGCATGACCATGACGCCCATAGAGGAGCTGGTGCCCTACGCCGGCAACGCAAAGGAGCACCCTGACGAGCAAATCGAGCAGATAGCGGCGTCCATAGCGGAGTTCGGCTTCAACGACCCCGTGGGCGTGTGGCACGCGCCCGACGGCGAGCCGGTCATCGTGGAGGGCCACGGGCGCGTCCTCGCGGCGCAGCGGCTGGGCATGACCGAGCTGCCCACCATAGCCCTCGACCACCTCAGCGACGCGCAGCGCAGGGCATATGTGCACGTGCACAACCAGACCACGCTGACATCGGGCTTCGACCTCGAGGTCCTGCAGGCCGAGCTGGACGCCCTGCCCGAGTTCGACTGGGGCGCCTACGGCTTCGACGTGGACGAGCTGCTGGAGCCGCTGCCCGAGGACCTGGACGAGGACGTCCCCGAGGTCCCCGAAGAGCCGCGCACCAAGCCCGGCGACCTGTGGCAGCTCGGGCGGCACCGCCTGCTCTGCGGCGACAGCACCGACCCCGCGCAGGTCGAGCGGCTCATGGGAGGGCGGCAGGCCGACCTGCTGCTCACCGACCCGCCCTACAACGTGGCATACCACCAGAACGACAGCAGCAACTGGGACCCGAAGCTGGCGAAGCAGCGCACCGACCGCAAGGTCATCCAGAACGACAAGTTCGACGACGAGGCCAGCTTCCAGCGGTTCATAGAGGACTCCGTCCGCTCGGGGGTCTCCGTCATGCGCCCCGGCGCCGCGTGGTACGTCTGGCTGGCGGCCATGCACGCGCCCGCGGTGTTCGCCGCCCTCGAGGAGTGCGGCATCCCGCCCAAGCAGGAGCTGACGTGGGTCAAGAACCACTTCACGCTGGGCCGCAGCGACTACCAATGGATGCACGAGATCGCCTACTACGGCTGGAAGCAGGGGGCGAGCCACTACTTCGCGCCGACGCGCTCGGAGACGACCATCTTCGACGACGCGGCGAACCTCAAGAAGATGAGCAAGGGCGAGCTGCGCCAGATGCTCGAGGAGATCCTGTCGCCCGACGCGGCGACCACGGTCCTGCGCTTCGACAAGCCGCTGGCGAGCGCAGAGCACCCGACCATGAAGCCCGTCCCGCTCTTCGCCCGGCTCGTGCGCAACAGCAGCCGGCGCGGGGACGCCGTGCTCGACCTGTTCGGCGGCAGCGGGACCACGGCCATCGCATGCGAGCAGATGGGCCGCGACGCATACCTCATGGAGCTGGACCCCGCCTACTGCGACGTGATAGTGGCGCGCTGGGAGCGCCTGACCGGGCGGGAGGCCAAGCTGGCGACGGAGTAAGGGGGAGAGATGACCGAGGCCGAGAGCATCTGCGCCTGCATACCGGAGAAGCTGCGGCCCTACGCCACGGAGCTGGCCGAGAACGTGGTCTTCCAGTGCAGGAAGCTGGCTGAGACGCGCAGCGCCATGCAGAAGTCCAACCAGCAGCTGGTGGTGGCCTACGACAACGGTGGCGGCCAGCGCGGCGTGCGCAAGCACCCCATCTACGAGGCCTACAACCAGCTCATGGCCAACTACCGAAAGAGCCTCGCGCAGCTCACCGAGCTGCTGCAGACCTACGGCATGGAGGAGGTCCGCGAGGAGGACAGCCCGCTGGCGCGGATCCTCGCGCAGGCCGAGGAGATAGCGCTCTGATGCTGGGCAACCAGACGCCCACCTACAGCTGGTGCGGCAGCTGGGCGCGCTCCGAAGGCAAGCTCGCATGCGCCCTCGCCGACGCATACGGAATGAGCCCGCACCCCTGGCAGCGCACGCTGCTCGACGACTGGCTGGCGCTCGACGACGACGGGCGGCTCCTCAACAGCCTGTGCGTCCTCCCGGTCCCCAGGCAGAACGGCAAGACCGGCGTCTGCGACCCGCGGGAGACGGAGGGGCTGGTCATACGCGGCGAGTGGATCCTCCACACGGCGCACGAGTACCAGACCGCCAAGCTGGCCTTCGACCGCCTGCGCGCCAAGTTCGGCACCAAGAAGAACGACCCGCTGGCCAAGTACCCCGAGCTGAACCGGATGGTGGCCCGCTACACCACGGGCGCAAACCAGATGGTCCTCGAGCTGACGAACGGCGCCCGCATCGAGTTCCGAACCCGCGGCGGCAACGACGACGCGGGCCGAGGCGGGACCTTCGACCTCGTGGTGGTGGACGAGGCGCAAAACTACACCGACGCGCAGGACGCGGCGCTGAGCCCGCTCAACTCCGCGGCCCCGCACGGCAGCCCGCAGACCATCCTCATGGGCACTGTGCCGAACCCCGAGAAGGCCCTGAAGGGCGAGAAGTTCGCCGCCATCAGGGCGAGCCTGCACGAGGCGCCCTACGTGGGCGGGTGCATCCACGAATGGGGCGCGCCCGAGGTCGGCGACCCGCTCGACGTGGCCCGGTGGTACGAGTACAACCCCTCGCTTGGGTACCAGCTCCTCGAGCCCGCCATCATGAAGGACGCCCGGACGATGAACGCCGACACCTTCGCGCGGGAGCACCTCGGCTGGTGGCCCGAGGCCATAGCGACCTCGGCGCCGATACTCCCGAGGGACTGGGTGGCCTGCCGCATCGAGAACCCCGAGCGGGCCGGGCTGGTCTGCTACGCGGTCAAGTTCAGCCCCGACGGCAGCGTGGGCACGCTCGCCGCCTGCCACAAGGGTACGGGCGACCGGCCCTTCGTCTACGTCGTGGACTCGCGCGGGCTGGGCCACGGCATCGGCTGGTTCGTGGAGACGCTCGTCCGCGTCGCCCCGAGCGCGGCTCTCATCCTCATCGACGGCCCGTCCAACTCGCAGACGCTGACCGAGCGCCTGCTGGCGGAGCGGGTCCCCAAGAACGAGATCGTGCGCCCCCGCACGGCGGACATGGCCGCGGCCTGCTCGTCGCTGGCCAACGCGGTCAGGGAGCGCACCGTGACGCACTACGGGCAGGAGGCGCTCGACGCCTCGGCCACGCACAGCCGCCGCAGGCCCCTCGGCACGGGCGGCGGCTGGGGCTTCCAGTCGACCGACGAGGCCGACGCGACGCTCATCGAGGCATGCGCCCTCGCCTACTGGGGGGCCATGACCACCAAGCGCAATCCCGAGAGAAAGGCGGTGGTCTGGTGACTGAGCAGACGCCCGACAAGTACCCCGACGGGCGGGGTGGCAGGAAGGTTAACGACCTGCCGCAGCCCGACACGTGGCAGGCGCTGCCGCTGGTCCCCCCGGAGATAGAGGTCCCGCGCGACATGCCCGAGACGTGGGCGCAGGAGCTGCGCGACTGCTACGACGTGTGGTATTCCCGGCTCTCCCGCAACATGGAGCGCTACGCGTACTACGACGGGCGGAACCGGCTGAAGGACTTCGGCATCAGCACGCCACCGGAGCTGCTGAGCGTAGAGACGGTCGTGGGCTGGCCCAACAAGGCGGTCATGGCCATGGCGACGCGCAGCCGCTTCGACGGCTTCACGGCGTCCGCCAGCGAGGTCCAGGGCGCCCTCGACGAGATGTCGCGGCGCAGCAGGCTCGCCACCAAGTACCGCCAGACGGTCGAGGCCATGGGCGTCTACGGGTGCTCCTTCGCCACGGTCGGCATGGCCGGCGCCGGGGCCCGCATCGACATGTGGGACGCGGAGCACGCGGCGGCGCTGTGGGACGAGGCCAAGGGCCGCGTGGCCTACGGCATGACCATCACCCTCGACATCGACGGCCCGCTGGCCCTGACCCTATACGACGAGGGCGCCAACGTCTACCTGTGGCGCGACGGCATGCGCTGGCGCTGGGAGGCGGCCCCGCACTCGATGGGGCGCCCGCTCATGGACTCCTTCGCATACCGGCCCACGCAGCGCAAGCCCTTCGGACAGAGCCGCATCACCCGCGCGGTCATGAGCATCACCGACAGCGCCGTCCGCTGCGCGCTGGGCGGCGACATCAGCTTCCAGTTCGCCGTGGCGCCCCAGAAGGTGCTGCTCGGGGCCGACCGCGAGGCTTTCCAGGGCAAGACGAAGTGGGAGGCCTACATCGGCAACATCATGGGCGTGGGCTACAACGGCGTCGACGGCGTGATGCCCCAGTTCATGCAGATGCAGCAGGCGTCCATGCAGCAGTACGTGGACTTCATGCGCTCGCTCGCCGCCCGGTTCAGCGGCGAGACGAACGTGCCCATAAGCCAGCTCGGCGTCATACACGACAACCCGAGCAGCGCGGAGGCCATCTACGCGGCCTCGGAGCCGCTCATCATCGAGTGCCAGGACCTCAACGACGGCAACCGCGAGACGATACGCACCCTTTCGCAGATGGCGCTGGCCGCCGAGCAGGGGGTCCCGCTCGCCGAGCTGCCCGACGAGTGGCGCGACTTCACGCCCAACTTCACCAACCCCGCGATGCCCTCCATCGTGAGCATGGCGGACGCGGCGGTGAAGCTGGCCGGCGTCGTGCCGGGCTTCGCGGGCACCAACGCCTTCTGGAAGATGGTCGGCGTCCCCGAGGACGCCCGCCGGGAGATTGACGACCAGGTGGCGCAGGCCAACGCGCAGGCCATGCTCGCGCAGATCTTCGGCGCGCAGGCGCAGGGCGGCGAGGATGGCTGACGTAGAGCTGTCGATGGACGTGCTGCAGCGCTACACCGACGGCGTGCACCAGATAGGCGCCGCCGCCCGGCAGGACATGGGCTTCACGCTCGCAAACGTGGACCTGTCCGACCGGGAGCTGGTCGAGGACCTCGTGGCCGGCGCCTGCCGCTACGCGCAGGAGGCCAGCGCCCAGTACGCGGCCCAGTTCTACCGCGGCCTGTCCATCCTGCAGACCGGCGAGGACTTCGACGCCAAGGCGCTCTCCGACTACGACCGGACGGCCACCATCATCGCCGTGCGCGGCATCTACCGGCAGGCCACGAGGGACGGCGAGCTGGACGAGGACGAGCTGGCCGGCCTGCTGGGCGACCGCATCGCCTACGAGGTCAACAGGGCCAGCAAGGTCAGCGTGTGGCGCAACGGCCAGCGGGACTCCCGCGACGTGCGCTACGCCCGCGTCCCCGTGGGCGCCGAGACGTGCGCATGGTGCATCATGACCGCCGGCCTCGGCTACTGGTACATGTCCGAGGAGGCGGCGAGCCACACGCACTCGCATTGTGACTGCCAGATCATAGCGAGCATCGGGCGCGGCGACGTCCGCATCAAGGGCTACGACTCCACCGTGTTCTGCGACATGTGGCGCACGGCAAACAAGCTCCGCGCCAACGGGTCCATCCCGCAGGAGTGGTCCGACCACATCGCGCAGGTCCACGCCCAGCGCGACCGCGAGGAGCGGCCCTACCGCGACGACACGAACGGCACGCTCTACGTCATGCGCAAGATGTACGACCTGAAATAACCCCAAAAGGCGCCATCCGCGTCGAAAAACAGCACAAACCGAGAAAAACGGGCTCCGCACGGGGCCCTTTTTCATATCCCGACGTGCCCCGCACGGGGCGAACCGACTAGCCCGCACGGGCGAAAGGAGGCCGACATGGCCGAGGAAGTCAAGCAGGAGCCCACGCAGCCGCAGGGTGGGGAGCCGCACGGCGACGAGCCCATCGACTGGGAGGCCAAGTACAAGGAGGCCGTCGCGCAGTCCCGCAAGTGGGAGGAGCGCAGCAAGGCCAACAAGGACAAGGCCGACAAGTGGGACGAGTACCAGCAGCAGGGCATGAGCGAGGCCGAGAAGCTGGCCCAGCGCGCCGAGAGCGCCGAGGCCGAGCTGGCCAAGCTCAGGGCCGACGCCCAGAAGCGCGCCGACGCCAAGGAGGTCGCCGCCTCGACCGGCGTCCCCGAGTCGCTGCTGCTCTACTGCGACGACCGCGACGCCATGGAGGCGTTCGCCAAGGAGTACGGCGCCAACGCGCCGTCCATCCCCGCAGCCCCGCCCGCGCCCGCATCGCGCATCCTGCGCGGCGGCGAGGGGGGCAAGGCCGACACCGCGGAGCAGTTCGCGGACATGGCCGAGAAGTTCTTCCGACACTAGGAGAGAGGAGCCGACATGGCTCTCGCAACCAACCCCATCGACATCAACCGCGGCACCACGGGCCTGACCCTCACCCCGCAGCAGTCCAACGAGATCTGGGCCGCCACCATCGAGCAGAGCGCCGTCATGCAGCTCGCACAGCGCGTCAGCCTGCCGGGCAGCGGCATCTCCATCCCCATCATCACCGGCGACCCCACGGCCAACTTCGTGGCCGAGACGGCGGAGAAGCCCGTCTCCGAGGCGACCTTCGGGACCAAGGTCATGACCCCGTACAAGATCGCCGTCATCGAGCTGTTCTCCAACGAGTTCCGCCGCGACTTCGCGGCCCTCTACCGTGAGCTTGTGCGCCGTCTTCCCGCCGCCATCGGCAAGAAGTTCGACTCCACCGTCTTCGGCGGCACCGCCCCCGGAACCGGCTTCGACGTCCTGACCGCGGCCACCGCCGTCGGCATCGGCGGCACCGGCACCTACGGCAAGCTGGTCAACGCCTTCACCACCGTCGGCGCCGCCGGCAAGCTCAACGGCTGGGCCATGTCCCCGCAGGGCGAGGGCATCCTCATGCTCGCCACCGACGGCAACGGCTACCCGCTGCTGATGAACAACATCAACAACGACAGCGCCGTCGGCCGCGTGCTCGGCGCCCGCGTGGTCGAGACCGACCGCGTCTACAAGGCCGGCACCCCCAACGTGGTCGGCATCGCCGGCGACTGGACGCAGGCCCGCTATGGCATCGTTGACGGCATCAACCTCGCCATCAGCGAGGAGGCCACCATCAACACCGGCACGGAGCAGGTCAACCTGTGGCAGCGCAACATGTTCGCGGTGCGCGTCGAGGCCGAGGTCGGCTTCGTCGTCAAGAACGCGTCCGCGTTCGTGCGCCTGACCGACGCCACCTCCTAAGCCATGAGGCTCGTCAACCCAGTCACGGGGCTGCCCGTGGATGCCGAGGGAGAGGCCGCGGAGCTGCTGAAGTCCCGCGGCTTCAAGCCCGAGGCGAAGCCCCGCAAGGCGCCAGCCAGGAAGGCCGCGCCGAAGAAGCCCAAGACAACCGAATAGGGGAGGTGCCCCATGGCATACGCGACCCTGGAGGACCTGGAGGCGCGCTACGGCGAGCTGCCCGACGACATGGCCTCCCGAGCGGAGGCCCTGCTGGAGGACGCGGCGACCTACCTCGACGCGATGGTGACCGTCGACCCCGAGGACGAGCAGCAGCTCGCCCGGCTGGAGATGGTCAGCTGCGCGATGGTGAACCGCTCCCTGCAGGCGTCCATGTCCGAGGTCTACGGCGTCTCGCGGGCCGACTACACCATGGGGCCCTTCGCCCAGTCAGCGACCTTCTCGAACCCGAGCGGCGACCTGTACCTCACCGCCGGGGAGAAGGCGCTGCTGGGCATCACCGGCTCCTACATCGGCTCCATGCGGGCGCAGGTGGGGGGCGGCGATGCTTAGCCGCAGGATGCCCTTCCGGGCGGTCCCCTGCAGGATCTGGCTCCCCATGTGGGGGCCGGAGGACGAGTTCGGCAACTCGCGCCCCGAGTACCTGCTAGAGCCCGACATCGAGACGACCTGCGTCTACGCGCCCGGCGACGCGCGGCCCGACACCTCGGACGACATAGAGGACGGGCGGCCCTACGGCGCCGTGATGCGCCTGACCTTCTTCCTGCCCAAGACGCTCGACGCCGACCTGCGGCAGGCGCTCATAGCCTGCGCGCCGGCGGACGACGAGACGCTGGCGTCGAAGGTGTTCAAGGTGGTTGGCTCCCCGACCAGCTACCCGCGGGACAACACGCCCGGCGACTACAGCTGGCGCGTCGAGGGGGTGGAGCACCTTGGCTAGGAGCGGCTACTTCAAGCCCAACGCGATGGGGTACCGCGCCGTCATGAACAGCCGCAACGACGTCATGGACGTGTGCGAGCTGAGGGCCGGGTCCATCGCCGCCAGCGCGGCGCGCCAAACCGGCATCGACTACCTCGTCGACTCGCAGGTCGGGCTGAACCGCATCCACACCCGCGTCTCCACGGTCACCGAGCAGGACTACTACCGCGAGCGTCACTACCACTCCCTGTCGATAGCCATCGGCGCCATCGGGGGCACCCCCAACACGTCGGCCTACGGCGGCAGTCGCCGCAAGCGGAACCTCGACTCGTACCACACCAAGAAGTGGCGCGGATGGCGCCCCAAGAACCGCCCCAGGTGGTAGCGCGGAAGGAGTACGACCATGAACCCCATCTCGGTCGCGGTCGAGATCCTGAAGGACGCCTTCCCGGGCGTCAGGGTGTCGACCGAGGTCCCCATGGAGCGCGACCGCCCCGACCGGCTCGTGTCGGTCGCCCTGGAGGGGATGGAGTCCGACGGGCTCGTCGGCAGGGCGCGCATCGGCGTCACCTGCTGGGGCCGCAGCGACCGCGACGCCTTCGGCATGGCCATCGCGGCAGCCGACGCGCTGCGCGACGCGGCCCTCGACCACCCCTACCTGAGCGCGGCGCAGCTGGAGACGCTGGCGCGCGACGAGTGGACCGCCAACGGGCAGGGCCGCTACTACGCGGCGATGGCCCTGACCCTCAACACAGACGAAACCGAATAAAGGAGGCAGCATGGCTGCTAACAACAAGGCCAACGTCAGCACGACGCGCGGCGTGAAGGGCGGCTACTTCCTGTCCGCCCCGATCGGCACGACCGACGTGCCGACCAAGGCCACCTTCAAGACCTGGGCGCCCACCAACGCGTGGGAGAACCAGGGCTACATCGTCGAGGACGGCATCACCGAGTCCGTCTCCTCCGACAACGCCACCGACCTGCGCGACATCAACCTCGACATCGTGGACTCCGCCGACGGCACCCACACCGAGACGGTCCAGGTCGGCTTCATGGAGGTCGCCAAGAACGCGCTGGCGACCCAGTACGGCCACGCCAACGTGACCGACGCGGGCGGCACCATCGAGGTCCAGCACAACTGGTCCGAGGCCAGCGAGGAGCGCATGTACGCGTTCCTGCTCCTGCTGAAGAACGGCAGGAAGTGGGTCAAGTTCATCCCCGCCGGCAAGGTCACCGAGCTGGCCGACCTCACGCTCAACGCCACGACCGTGGCCCAGCGCCAGGCGACCATCACCTACCTGACCGACGACAACGGCGTGGGCTGCTTCGACTGGATCGAGTCCAACGAGACCACGGCCGGCTAGGCGGACACCATCGCAGAGACGGACACGCGCCCCGGCCCAACCGCCGGGGCGCTCGTTTTAGGGAGGGAACACATGCGCACCATCGAGTTCAACGGCATCAAGGTCACCTACGACGAGCGTTGCACGCTCAGCTGGAAGTGGCAGAAGGCCGTGGCGTCCGGCGACCCCGCCCGCGGCACGCATGCCATCGAGCAGCTGCTCTGCGGGCGCGACGAGGAGTACGCGGACCTGCTGTGCGGAAACGACGACGCCGACGGCCTCGACACCTCGGCCAACGCCATGCAGGAGCTGGTGGCGGCCTGCGTCGCCGACATGGCCGACGCAAAAAACTAGCGATCCTCGCCGCCGGCGTGGAGCGCCACCCCGATGAGCTGCTGGCCGACTTCCAGCAGACCTACCGCATCGACCTGTGGCGGGCCGACTGGGAGGGAGCCGACGCCGGGTGGGTGGCCCACATGGCCGCGCTGGCGGCCCAGCTCCCGCGCGACAGCAGGCTCGTCAGGGCGATGGCGCCAGCGGCGTCGAACAGCCCCGAGCTGCACATGCTGCGGCGCATGGAGCTGAACCAGCGGCTCTGGCACTGGGCGCACACCAAGGGCGCCGAGAGCGGGGCCAACGAGCCGCAGCCGGTCCTGCTGGACGGCGAGGAGGAGGCGCTGGAGGAGGCAGCCGAGGAGCAGCGCGCCACGTCCATCGAGGTCGCCAATGCCTTCAATCTGAAGCTGTAAGGGGGTGGGGCCGTGGCTGAGGTCGGCACCTACTACATCACCATCATGCCCGACATGTCCAAGTTCACCGGGTCGGTGAACAAGGCCATGAGCAACGCCGGCGTGACGGACGGCAACGCATACGTCAAGTCCTTCGGGGACATCGTGAGGGGCAGCGCCCTCGGCACGCTGCTGGGCAACGTGGCCGGCAGGGTTGGCGACTCCATCATGAGCGGCCTGTCCACGGGCATCGACCGCGCCGACACGCTGCGCAACTTCCCGCGCGTCATGGAGGCCATGGGCTTCGAGGCGGGCGACGCCGAGGACAGCATCAAGAAGATCATGGAGCGCCTGCGCGGCCTGCCCGCGTCGACGCAGGACGTGGTCCGCCTCACGCAGGCCATCTCCGACTCGACCGGCGACGTGGGGCTGGCGACCGACGCGTCGCTGGCCTTCACCGACGCCATGATCGCCCAGGGCGCGAGCGCGGCGGAGGTCCAGCAGGCGCAGGGCGTCCTGAACCGCGTGCTGGGCAAGGGCAGCGCGACCGTGGCCCAGTGGGGCTCGCTCACCGCGGTCATGACACCGCAGCTCAACGCGGCAGCCGAAGCCCTACTGGGCACCGGCGCGAGCGCCGAGGATCTGCACGCGGCCCTGGAGGACGGCACCGTCACGTGGGACGACTTCCTGCGCACGATGGTCGACCTCGACCAGAACGGCCTGCACACCGTGAGCCGGGACATGGCCAGCTTCGAGGAGCAGGCGCGCGCAAACTCCGACGGCATCGGCACGGCCATCCAGAACATGGGGTGGCGCATCGGCAGCGGATGGGCCGAGATCATCAACGCCATCGGCGTCAGCAACATATCCGGCCCCATCAACGCGATGGCCGACTTCATCCAGGGCGCCATGAGCAAGGTCGGCGAGGCCATCAAGTGGGTCAAGGATCTCGTCGACAGCACCGGCATTGCCGACAGCCTGAAGAAGATAGGCGGCGCCATAGGCGAGGCCTTCGCGGGCATGTGGACCGAGAACGACGTCCAGCTGGCCAAGGACTTCACTACGGCGCTCGTCGACCTCATCGACAAGGCCCTGTCGTGGCTCGCCGACCACGGCGACGTGGTGAAGGTGGCCATCTGGGGCATCATCGGCGCCATCACCGGCATCATGGCCTTCAACCTCGGCACGAAGCTCGCCGCCATACCCGGCATCCTGACGGGCATCTGGACGGTCCTCGCGGCCAACCCCTTCGTCGCCATCGTGGCGCTCATCGGCGGGCTCGTCATCGCCCTGTACAACTTCTTCACCCAGACGGAGACGGGCAAGGCCATCTGGGAGGGGTTCTGCCAGGGCCTGTCTGACCTGTGGGAGGGCCTAAAGACCGACTTCCAGAACATGGTCGACACGATCAAGCAGAACCTCGAGGACAACAAGGTCCAGTGGGAGGTGTTCAAGGAGAACGTCTCCAACGCCATACAGAACGTCAAGACGACGGTCACGACGGTCGTCGAGGGCATCAAGACGGCCATCGTGGAGAAGTTCAAGTCAGCGCTTACCACGGTCATAAACGCCTTCAACACGGCGAAGGCGACCATAACGACCATCGTCACGAACATCAAGACGACCGTGACGAACGGCTTCGAGTCGGCCAAGACCAACGTGACCAACATCGTCACGAACATCAGGGACGCCATCACGAACGGCTTCAACGCCGCGAAGGACAAGGCGCTCAGCATCTTCGAGAACATCAAGAACGGCATCAAGGAGAAGGTCCAGTGGGCTTACGACCAGATCTCCAGCATCGTCGAGCGCATCAAGGGCCTGTTCAACTTCAGCTGGAGCCTACCCAAGCCCAGCCTGCCCCACATCACGTGGTCCTGGCAGGACGTGGGCGGCATCGTCAGCATCCCCAGCTTCGGCGTCGACTGGTACGCCAAGGGCGGCGTCTTCGACGCGGCCACGCTCATCGGCGTGGGCGAGAAGGGCCGGGAGGCGGTCCTGCCGCTCAACGATAGAAGCTACGGCGAGATTGCCGGGGGCATCGCCAACAAGATGGGCGGCGAGGGCGGCGTCACCGTCGAGAAGCTGGCCGACACGATCATCATCCGCGAGGAGGTCGACGCCGACCGCTTCATGGACCGCATCAGCCAGCTCACCAGCCGCGAGAGGAGGTCGCAGCTTTGGGCACAAGGACAAAGGTAGCCTTCAACGGCCACGACCTCACCGAGTCGTACAACGTCTCCGACCTGCGCACCTCGCTGCTGCCGCGCAGGGTCGCCACGCAGTCGGTCGCAGGCCGCGACGGCACCGTGTACATGGGCGCCAGCATGGAGGAGCGCACCATCACCCTGACCATGACGGCGAAGGGTCGGACGCCCGCCGACCTGCAGGAGGCCGCACGGGCCCTCGCCGCGGCACTCGCCGTGGACGAGCCCGCCCCGCTGGCCCTGAGCATCGACGACGGGCGCTACTGGATGGCGGTTCCCGAGTCGGGCGGTGACGCGGCCCGCTACGTCAACCACACCAGCTTCGAGGTCACCTTCATCGTGCCGGACCCCGTGATGTACGGCGCCGAGCGCACCGTCACCATCCCCAGCGGCGGCAGCGCCACGTTCGAGGTGGCGGGGACCTACCCGGCCATGCCGGTCGTGTCCTCCCAGGCGGCGAAGAACGGCCCCAACGGCTTCTGGCGGGTCATGAGGGAGGACGGCGACTTCATGCTCGTGCGCCTGCCCGACAACAACGCGCGCGTCCTCGTGGCCGACTGCGCCCAGCGGACCCTCATGGTCTCGGGCGTCGTGGCCCTGCTGGAGCCCGAGTCCGACTGGCTCGTGCTGGAGCCGGGGCTGCACACGCTGACCATGACGGGGACCGGCGCGGCGACCGTGACCTACAGGGAGAGGTGGCTGTGACATGAGCACGATGCAGCGCATCATGGTCTTCGACAGGCTCGGCGCCTTCGTCGGCGACATCGACCCCACGAGGGTGCTCGAAGCCACCATGACCGAGGAGGTCAACGGCGAGCACAGCCTGACCATCACCACGCTGCAGGAGCTGGAGCAGACCAACCGCCTGCTGCTGAGGGACAGCATGGACGTCTGGCACGAGTTCGTGGTGCTGGGCATCGTCAGCGAGCGCCCGCAGGGCGAGGCGGTGGCGCGGGAGTACTACTGCGTCTGGTCGCTGCAATACGACCTCACGGGGACCTACATCAACGACCAGTTCGGCTGCGGCGTGGTGCCGGGCCACGCGTCGGTGCCCCAGACGCCCCGCAGGGCGCTGGAGTGCGCGCTGGCCGGGACCAGCCGCTGGCAGATAGGGACCATCACCGTCACGACCATGGCCTCCGCGTCCTTCTACCGCAGGACCGGGTGGGAGGGCCTGCAGACGGTCATCGAGCGGTGGGGTGGCGAGATACAGGCGACCATCGAGGTCTCGCTGGGCGGCGTCGTGACCCGCAGCGTGGACCTGCTGGAGCACGTGGGCCGCTCCGACGCGGTCAGGCGCTTCGACTACGGCCACGACCTCGCCAAGATCAAGCAGACGGTCCAGGACGAGGTCTGGCCCTGCCGCATCGTCCCGCTGGGGAAGTCCATGGAGACAGACGCCGGCGGCTACACGCGGCGCCCCGGCATCGAGTCGGTGAACGACGGCGTGGAGTGGCTGCAGGACGACGAGGTCGCCCCGCTGGTGCGCATACCGGACGGCTCGGGCGGCTGGGAGTACCCCACGGCCATCGTCACGAACGACACCTACGAGCAGCCCGCCGACCTGCTGGCGTGGGCGCAGGAGCACATCGGCGAGTACACGCGGCCCCGCGTCACCTACGAGGCGGAGGTCGCCCAGTTCGCGCAGGCGGGCCTCGACCCGCACGGCGTGGCCCTCGGCGACGAGGTGGTCTGCGTCGACAGGTCGTTCGGGGCGTCGGGCCTGCGGATCACCGCGAGGGTGGTCAAGGTCGAGCGCGACCTGCTGGACACGGCGCGCGTCGAGCTGACCATCGGCAACGCGCAGACCACGCTGGCTGGCCAGCTGTCGTCCATAGCGGGCGCCGTGGGCCAGCTTTCGTCGCAGGTGGCGAGCGGGTCCGACTGGCAGGCCAGCGCGGCCTACATGGACGCGATACTCACGCGGCTCAATAACGAGATAAACGCCACCGGCGGCTACACCTACATCACCGAGGGCGAGGGCCTGCGGACCTACGACCGGCCCGTCAGCGACCCGCTCGTGGGCGCCGAGGCCACGAAGGTGGTCGAGGTCAAGGGCGGCACCATCCGCATCGCCGACTCGCGCACAAGCTCGGGCGACTGGGACTGGACCAACGTCTTCACCGCCGACGGCATCAACTCGCAGCTGGTGCGGGCCGTCCAGATAGAGGCGGGTTACATCGGCGACCTCGCGGGCAGCGGCAACTTCTGGGACCTCGACACCGGCGAGTTCAGGCTGGCGTCGACGGCATCCATCGGCGGGCGCACCGTGCAGGACGTGCTCGACGACGTGGACGCCACCATCACGTCGGTGGACGTGCAGTACGCGCAGAACCAGAGCGCCACCACGGCGCCCACGTCAGGCTGGTCGACCACGGCGCCGACATGGCGCGAGGGATACTACATCTGGCAGCGCACCGCCACGACCGACGCAGGGGGCGTCAGCTACTCCACCCCGGTCATGATCTCGGGCCGCGACGGCACCAACGGCACCAGCGTCACCATCAAGGGCAGCTACGACACCTACGCCCAGCTGGTGGCCGCGCACCCAACGGGGCAGGACGGCGACGCCTACATGGTCGGCACCGACCTGTACGTGTGGAATGGCAGCGCGTGGGAGGACGTGGGCCAGATTCAGGGCCCGCAGGGGCCCGCGGGAACCTCGGTAACCGTGAGCAGCATCCAGTACGGGACCAGCACGAGTGCGTCCACCGCGCCGTCGAGCTGGACAACCACGCCACCCACGTCCATCGCGGCGGGGCGCTGGCTCTGGGTGAGGACGAACTACTCCAACGGCTCGACCGCCACCACCAAGAGCTACGTCGGCACCGACGGCGAGGATGGCACGAGCGTCTACGTCCAGTCCACCTCCAAGGTTGACGGCGTGACCACCATCGTGCTCGCCAACACGGACGGCACCACATCGACCATCCGCATCGCGGACGGCGAGGACGGCGCGACTGGACAGCGTGGCCCAGCGGGCGAGAACGGAGAGTCAAACTACATCCACACAGCGTGGGCCAACTCGCAGGACGGCACGCAGGACTTCTCCACGACCGTCAGCGCGGGCAAGAGCTACCTCGGCGTGTACACCGACGAGCAGGAGGACGACAGCACCAACCCGGCGGACTACAGCTGGTCCCGCATCGAGGGGCCGGCGGGCGAGGACGGCGTGGGCATCAGCTCCATCGTCGAACAGTACTACCTGTCGACCAGCAGCAGCACGCAGTCGGGCGGCTCGTGGGTGACCACGCCACCGGCCTACGTCGCGGGCCGCTACTACTGGACTCGCAGCGTCATCACGTGGGACGACGGCACCGTGACCATCACGAGCGCCGTCCTGTCGCGCGGGCTCAACAGCGCCAACAGCACGGCCACGCAGGCCAAGAGCGAGGCCGAGGCCGCGCAGACGCAGCTCGACGTGCTTGACACGCAGCAGGGTGTGTTCAACAAGCTGACGAACAATGGCGCGCTGCAGGGCCTGTACATGCAGGACGGGCAGTTGTTCATCAACGCGACCTACATCAAGGCAGGCTACCTGCTCGCCGACCTCATCAGGGGCGGCACCCTGATGATGGGCGGACTGGACAACACGAACGGCATCATCCAGGTGCTCGACGCCAGCGGCAACGTCATCTGTCAGCTCGACAACACCGGCGCCACGATCGTGGGCGACGTGACAATGAGTCGAACGGCGCCTAACTACGTCGCGGGAGGCGGGGCTACGCTCGGCTCGACGGCGACGGTCGGCGCGTACCAGACGGACGACGATGCCATCTACAAGCGCCTGCGGTACTGGTCCGGCGGCTCGCTCAGCGCGGCGGTCAACCTGCTGGGACTGGTGCTCCATGGCACGCAGAACGGCGTCGACGGCGACACGCTCTACATTCTCCCGTCACCGGGCAAGTCAATCAGCCAGACCACGCTGGGCGGCCACACCACCATAGCGACCGACGGCGCGCTCGCCATCGTGGCGGGCATGAAGCGGACCTCCGTGCCCGCGATAAACATGCACCACGACCACGTCGAGATGACCTACGGCGACGGCACGGGCACCAGCACCGATGGCAACCACAACGTCGAGGTCAACGCCAGCGGCGTGAAGATTGACACCCGCGGAACCGTGACCATCGGCAGGGTTAGCGGCACGACCGGCGCCAGCTACATCAACAACTACGCCAGCACCGTCCGCCTCGGCTACGGCACCAGCAGCGCCACCACCGTGGCGGGCACCCTGAACGTCGCGCGCAAGGCGACCATCTACTCGCTCGACGTGACCAACTTCAGCGCGTCGAACGTCAAGAGCCGCGTCGTGGCGACCGACGACTACGACCGGCGCATGCTCTACGCCTACGAGACGGCGGCGCCCATGTTCGGCGACGTCGGCAGCGCCCGCATCGGCGAGGACGGCCTGTGCTACGTCGAGATTGACGACGTGTTCGCCGAGACGGCGCGCACGGACTTCGGCTATCAGGCGTTCCTCCAGAAGTGCGGCGACGGCGACCTGTGGGTCAGCGAGAAGCATCCCGGCCACTTCGTGGTCGAGGGCACGCCGGGCCTGCCATTCGACTGGGAGGTCAAGGCGCGGCAGCGCAACACGGACGGCCTGCGACTGGAGAGCTACGCCATCAGCGACGCCGAGGGCGACGAGCTGGCGAGGGCGGCAGGGACGGCGGACGACGCCGACCACTGGTACGACGGGGATGTGGACGGCGCCGTGAGCGCCGCTGGAGCAATCGAGGACCTGTACGAGCCCTACGAGGACCAGT